>Ga0207420_1000325_pt1 | contig 57444 bp, 52 predicted proteins | sample ThiBio_inoc_biof_FD_183941 | JGI IMG/M metagenome (GOLD analysis project Ga0207420, IMG submission 183941) | Wastewater bioreactor microbial communities from Cape Town, South Africa - Thiocy_inoc_biof (SPAdes) | ecosystem: Engineered > Bioremediation > Thiocyanate > Unclassified | place: South...
TCAACGAAGGTTGCGTTCTTCTGACCTCAATTCGGCCAGTTGATTTATAATTAACATACCAGTCCTTCTTCACCCCGCACTGGCCGCAATCCACCGGAATCGGTGGCCGAATTCACCGGAATGCGCAGCAAAATCTATTGCCCCTCTCCAAGCCGTTGGAGAGGGGTTGGGGTGAGGTAATTATACGAAATTTCTAAGTAAAACCCAGACCGAAAAGATGCGATGTAAATAAATTATTGTGGTTACTAAGCTGGTCGACTTTCATTACATGTATAGAAAGCAGTTCAGTTTGGATTTGTGCACGCCCAAGTTGGTTTGGAGATATTCTTATCTGGCCTGAAAACAACCTTTCTCGGATTTATCCGAGAAGTTTTTTTGAATGGAAATTTTAAAAACTTCACCCCCTGCCCCTCTCCAAGTCGTTGGAGAGGGGTGTTTTGAGAACTAATTACTAAAATACTTACAATTATCTTAAAGTAGACAAAATGAGAGCCGATGAATTCCGGACATGCGAATACAAAAAGGTCTCAAAACGGTTAATAACCATCACTCATTTATCGCGTTTAAAAACCAAAATATCCGGGTTGACAAAATTGGCATCAATTTTGGGAAAGGGAAGATACCAGGGCAAATCATAATGAAATTCTGCAATTTTCTGGTAATTCGTATCCCCGGCCAGCAGATCCCGGAAGAAATTGCAGTCTGCCTGATGCCGCTCACAAATATAATGGTTAACAAAGCGTGTGTACATAAAACTGGAAACGATCAGATAATCCGGCTTGCGTTTTTCAATCCCTTCTTCGCCCACATTATATTCACGTCCGTAAGGATCTGTAATTTGTTGATCCGCAAACTTTAGAAATATCAACGGATACTCAACGTATGAGGAAAAACGCTCTTTATCGTAAAAAATTGGTGAATAAAATGTACGTTCGACCGAAACACCTGCCGGTAAGCTCTTCAGGTATTCTCCCGCCGGGTTACGGGCATCATTTTCCATCAATACAATAACACTGGCTACTCGTAGAGCACCCCACAACACCCCCAGGATACACAACCCTGCGATGATGCTCTGATACAATCTTGCTTTATTATTCTGTTCGACTTTTTCAACCAGCAGTTCAACTCCGATGGCAACGACAACCGCAAGACCTGGCAGCAAAGGCAGGAAATAACGATTTTGAACGTTATATGAAATCAAAATTGGAAGGTCCAGCAAAAATAACCCTGCCAGCAGTAAAAGGAACAAACGCCCGTGCTGATAATCGGATACGTTTCTCTTGCGCAAATACTGGATAGTGGCAACGATCACCACTATCAACGTGAGCATAATCAGGATAAAAAAGATCGGACCAAGAACCACATACAAATACTGCCACTGTTTGATCAAACCGATAACACTGTTTGGATAGCGCTCGTAGTTGGCCTGGTACCAGAGCGTTGGTATTAAGTGTCTGAAATAAAAAGATAAGTGGGTCAGCGCGGTAGGGGTACCCAGGGCATAACCCAGAACAGTCAGACCAATGCCGGTAAAAAGTGTCTCGAAAGTGGTCATTTTATCACGGAAAATCTGTTTGCCTTTGAGCATCAAGTACGCCAGCACTACCACCAGCATGATCGCCCCTCCATTGTACTTGCTCGATGCTGTCATACCGGCCGTAAAAAAGGCCACATACAACCAGCCCTTGTTTTCTGATTTCAGGTATTTGATCGAGAACAGGAGAGTCATACCCGCAAAGAAGGTCACATACATATCATTGTGGGCAAAATGAGAATTCAACGATAATTGGTTGTTCGTGGCAACCAAAAGGGCCGCCAGCAAAGCACTCCAGCGCTTCCCGCCAAGCTGACGCACCAATGCGTACGCCAGCCAGACAATCATCGCTCCCAAGAAAACGGAGAAAAAACGGGCTGCCAGAAAGTAAACCGTGCGTGGATACCCCAGGGAATCGGTGATGCGGCCAATCAACAACATCACATATTTGGGGAGGGACGGATAATCAAAATTCGTTTGATTAAATGGCTCTCCATCATTCAAGGTACGGATTACAACCCTCGCCAATTCATCCGGATTCCAACTCGCCGGCAAACCCCATGAGAGAGCTTGCGAATTAACCACCAGGAACGCTGCCAGTAACAGAATCAGCACCAGGGCTTCATATTTACTCAGGAAGTTTTCAATACGTGTAATCATTTTGACCTGCTGTATCGAGATTTTATTTCTGTTATTTTACTTGACATTGGAAATAAGAGCGAATTCGGCCCTAAAAAAACTGGCAGGTCGTTTTAGATGTAGCTGGATCGACCAGCCATAGCAAAGCAGACTACCTGAAAAAGCTGGTTGTAAACCAGGATATGCAAATCACTGCTGTGCTGATTTTCGCATTCGATCTTGAAAAAAGATACCCATCGCGGATCCTTCGCCATCAGCCGACACTCACAACAGAAAGATGTGGAGGTTTTGTACTATAAGCGCATTCTACCTACATCTAATGGAAAAGGTATGCTGAGGGCACAAACTTGGCATTTACTCGTTAGATTAGCTGAATATTCCAACTTACGGAGAATTTAAACCCATTAAACCGCTGCGATCAGGTAAAAAATACAGAGCAAGTAACTTATCATACCCAAACCTGCCGCGTTTTTGCGTTAAGAGATCAATTGGGATTTCCGGAAAAATTTTGTTTTTTATAAAGAAAATTGTCCATTTGCCAAAAAAGAACATATCAGCCATAATAACATCGGTTGTAATGTACGCATCGCTGCAATTTTGCCCACTTTTCCACAGGTTAATCTCTTCAACAGCTGTGTTAACCGTTCGCAAAACCGGAACAATTCAATAATTACGGACGAAACGTAAAACAAACCAAAAGCGGGGAGGTGCTTTTATGAAAACTCAGAATATCCTTTTTGAGGAATTTTTGCGTGCTTTGGCGATTGGCTGGGGAACCTTGCTTGTATTAGGATTGGTTTACCGGGACTTAGGCCTTACATCAGAAGCTGTGCTGTTAATTTCGATCTCCTTGGGATTGGTCAGCCTGGTCTTTTTTACAATACTCAGAAAGCGGACAGACAAATCCTTTAAAGTGACAACCCAACGCGGCTGGGTAGTGCTAGGCGTGATTGTGGGCATTCTCGTACTATTGATCACTGTCACCAGTATTGTACTGCAAGGGTATGATGCCAATAAACTGATCGGTTTGCTCGCAGCAATTGCTTTAATCATCATCACGGTCTATTGGGGGCGGCGGCGAGATTAATTCACAGTTACATCTGTCAACCCTGTCAATCTGACATTGATTAGCTCAGCGAAGTGCCTCTGAGCAACACCCGCCACTCTGGTTAACCATCTACGCCATTCACCCGTTTGATGGTCCGTCAACACTATCACGTTCATTAGAGCCAACGCCGTAATCGTTTTAGTGACCTTCTTCCATACAAGCATCGACGACAATCCGTAATAATTCTGACATGAAATTTCATCCACTTTTGCTAATTCCTTCAAGGATGTCTTCGTTTACGTTAAAATAATTTTGGTAGGTCACTCGGTTCTCCTTTTTAGGTTTTTGCAAACTTTCGGATACCTGACCTACCACTTTTGGTTAAGAATCAATAATTTACGGAAAGAAGTTTACATAAATGGTTTTTTCCTGCCAATTTGCAATCAAATCAAATTCACGGTATCTTTAAGTAGGAAATTACTATGAGCCCAACCATTCAGCAAGCCATCCAAGCATTCAAAACAAACGTCCAGTTCGAAAATACCAACACACAGCGGCTTTATTTCCGTGCTTTGGACGCTTTTGGCGAATTTATGCAAGAGACTCAGTCACTGGATTTGCCGACCGGAAGCCTCCAGAAAAATATCGTTGTCCAATTTATTGGATGGATGAAAGATGAGCGTGCCTATGCCCTCCCAACTCGCAAATTGTACCAATCTGTTTTGCGGGCAGCCTTACGCTTCTGGCGGGCCAACTACGCCGGTTGGATTCAATTCACACGTGAAGAAGAACAGGAAGCCAGCCGTACTTCCTTTATCGGCAATAACGAAGAGCAGACTTCCCGCCACGAACGACTGCCCGAGGATTTTGGCAATACGATGCTTAAGACCGTCATGGAAATGTCATTGCCAAAAGAAATGATTGCCCGCCTGGAAATTTTGCGGATGCGCGCCTTGATCGTTGCTTTGCGCGCTACGGCCCTGCGCGTGGGTGATCTGTGCCAAATGACCCGCAGTCAGGTGGAAGATGCGCGCGTGCAGGGTGGTCGCTTAGAAATGCGCATGGAGAAGACCGGCCGCATCGCACATTGCCGGTTGGGAATAGATACCCTGGCTGTTTTTGACGCTTATTTGGAGGCCCGCGATGACTATTCGCCCTGGCTCTTTATTCAACACGGAAAAAGCAACCGTCGCCGTAAAAACTCAAGTTCATTTTTCCGCAACGCTCGCAAAGGATATGGAGCCCGTCTTTCCAGCACTTCAGCCTGGCGCATTGTCCAGCAAGTGGCTGCTCTCTCCGGGCTGGATCGTCACAAGTATTTCACCAGCCCGCATGCATTTCGGCACTGGCATGCCAAGACACTGATAGAAAACGGCACTTCACTGGAAAACGTTCAGGCAGTGCTCGGACATTCGACTCCGGCCACCACCCGCATCATCTATGCCCCTGAACCGGATAAACGCCAGATCGATGCAATCGAAGAAACGCTTCAGAAAATTGAAAAACCAAAACCAAATAATAGATGATCAAATTTTCTAAATATCATATAATATTTATCGGGAGATAAGCCACAAATGACATTAAGTGAAATTCCTCAATTCATAAGGGAAAGCTATGAAATTCATGAATGGCGCCATGCGTCTGCTGTATTGTCTAAAGACTTTCCACATGAGTGGGCCGACTTGATGAATGTTCTACTTAATTTTAGATTAAAAAAAAGCTCGATCATAAGCGGAGGTGGACGGAAATCTCCTGTTGCGCAGGCGATCGATGACGAATTTTATGCCTTAGGGTGGGAGGAAAAAACTTTTCGGACTGAGATAACTATTGATGGGGTCTCTCGTTCTTCCCCAACCCATGCAGTCGATTATTACAAGAATCACGTTGCTATTGAAACAGAATGGAATAACAAAAATCCGTTTTATGACCGCGATCTTAATAACTTTAGAATGCTATTCGACCTACACGTAATTAGTGTGGGGGTCATTATTACCCGATGTGACGAGCTTCAAGAAATATTCGCTTCTATAGGAAGAGGAACTTCCTTTGGCAATTCTACAACCCACCTCAGCAAATTGCTGCCATTAATCCAGGGTGGCGCGGGTGGAGGATGCCCATTATTGATTTTTGGGATTAGTAAGAAACTTTATGATGAAAATGAATGATTATTCTGATTTTATAAATTTAGGTAAGTTTGGGACAATTCTGGCAGATCCACCCTGGAAATTCCAAAACAACACAGGAAAGGTCGCACCTGAACACAAACGACTTTACCGCTATCAAACGATGTCAAATGAAGAAATAATAAAATTACCCGTAAATGAAGTCGCTCTCCCAAAAAGTCATTTATATTTATGGGTCCCTAATGCGTTGGTTGATTTAGGATTGCAAGTCATGAAATCCTGGGGCTTTGAATACAAAACTATGTTGATCTGGTATAAGATCCGCAAAGATGGTGGACCAGATCGACGTGGCGTTGGTTTTTATTTTCGTAATGTGACCGAAATTATTTTGTTTGGCGTCCGTGGAAATTTGCGCACATTCCAACCAGGGCGCAGCCAGGAAAATATTATTAGCTCACAAAAACGTGGACATTCTCGCAAACCTGATGAACAATACAAGATTATAGAATCATGTAGTCCTGCCCCTTTTTTGGAACTTTTTGCCAGACAGCAGAGACCAGGTTGGTCTTATTGGGGTTATGAGACTGAAAAGTTTTCCCAAGATGATTTTTTTTATTTTCAACCATCCGAGGCCTTTAAATCACAACCGGCATTGTTTGAAAAACCGGAAGTATATAAGCAGGAATCGGATACCGATTTACCTTGAAAAATTAATATGAACCGGCAGCGTAAAAACGAAATTATCTTCCTGGTAATTGTGATTTCAATTTTGCTGCTCAGTATCTTCGCACTGGTCTTCATCTCACAAAACAACAAAGGAACAACCACACCCACGGCGACCTCCACCACCACATTCACTCCCCAATCCACTTCTACGCGCACGTCGACTGTGACCAGAACAACCACCCCAAGTGCTACATCAACGCGCACTGCCACCATCACACTGACCCCTTCCGTGTCTCCATTGCCCTCACAAACGCCAACCCAATTTGTTTTTGACCAGGGTGATTTCGAACAAATGGTCGTGTTCCAACAAGTCATTCCGGGGGTCATCAACCGCTTTATGGTCGCGGATGATGGCAGCTTCTGGCTGGCTTCTCCCTATGCCGTTGGCCGCTACCAACCGCTTACGAAACAATTCAATCAAATCAACCTGCGCGACCCTGTCATCGCTCTCACGCGCGATGGCATCGCCTGGATTCTGCCAAAATCAGGCACACCCCTATCCACCTGGGATGGCAGCCTGGGTCGTACGTATGATCAGACCACTGCCTGGCTGACTCCACAGGGTTATGGGTTACCCTCACCCCTCGCACCACAAATTAGCTATGATCACAATCAGGATCTGTGGCTGACGACTGCCTACGACGTCCGCCGCTTGCGGGGTGATCAATGGCGCATCTTCCTGCCGCAGGAAATGACTTTCACGCTTCCCTACAGAAAAACACTGAGCACTTCCTTTGTTATCTCGCATTCACAGGTCGACCTGGTCTCCTGGGTTGGCAGCTGCAACTGGAGTGACGGCGTGGTGGCTGGCGGGGATGGATTGCGCATCTATCAGGAAAATGATTGGCATTTGACCGAACTGCCGGTTGCATCGGGTTGTGTTCATACCCTGGCGAACGACCCGGATGGACATCTGTGGGTCGCAATTGAAAAGCAACTGTGGCGCTTTGATGAAATCGCTAAAACCTGGCAGCAGTGGAAACCGCCTGCACTTGACCGCACCAAAAATAGCGATTTCGCATACGGTCAAGTTAAACAGCTAAAAGTTGACTTGGATGGGAGCTTGTGGGTATTGTATGCACTGTGCGGCTTTTCAGGGTGTGATGACAACCAGATACTCTATCAAATTAGAGATGACAAGTGGTATCAGCGCGGAGAAAGCAGCTTTTTACAGCCACCCTTGCTATTGTTCGCAGCCAAGAATAGTGCCTGGTCACTTGTGCCGGGAGAAATTAACCGCTACCTGAATGGTACCTGGAAAACTGTAGCTAAAATCGGTTGGATAGGTGCAGATGTGGATGCCAATGGCAACCTCTGGCTGCTCACCGGGGATCTGACAAGGCAGCTACAACTCTGGCGCTATCAACCTTAATGGTGTAGGGGAATAGTATATTCGGGAAAAACACGAAAAAACAGGGATTAAGGCATCTCATTTGTTGGCTGGGCAAATTTATTCTCCATAATGACAGACTCTTCCATCGCTTGGGTCGCATCGACTGTAAATATCTTAATCAGCAACCTTTTTGTGTTTCCTCCAGCGCGGTAAATGAACCTTTCCATTTTCCACAGATTCGACTAAATCATAGTATGGTACATGATCTAGTGGAAGGTCACCGTTATGTCACATAATGAACAGCAGCACAATCCCAACCAACGCGCTAATAATTCTAAATTTTGTTTTAATTCTTAATGTAGTAATTTGAATGTGTCAATCCAAGGGAAAATTCTTCAGTTATTAACTATCGTAACTGCTCAGCCATGTCATTGTGAGTCACCGTTCTTGTCTTTGGTGGCACGGCACTTACTTTTTTAGTAGAATGCTCAATAAACAGAAAATTACTTCGCAATGCCTTCATTTTTAGAAAGACTGAGTAGTTACGAAAGGTCTTTGAATTTCAATTTGGAATTATTGGTATGCATAAACAGGTTGTCAGCCTAAGTGCGCTCATGGGCGAAGCATCCGCGATGGGTGTGTTTTCACAAGATAGAATGGTTTCCCAGATGCTTCGCCCTTACAAAAGATCTCATGTGCGGTATGTAATAATTCATACCTCCACAACCCTGTCATTGCCGGCCATCGTTCTTGTCTTTGGTGGCGTGGCAATCTCCTTAAAGGAAATTGGCCGTAAAACAGAATATTACTTCGCAATGCCATCATTTTTAGAAAAACTGAGTAGTTACTAATTATCTATATAAACAATCTGGCGCCAGTCTAAAAAAACAGGAAAATATCACTCAACATCACTTCTCTGGACTACTTTGAATATCTCATCTGCCTGATAGATACGGTTGCGGGCATAGCCGGTAATTTCCCGAAGGTAACCGCCCTGTACCAGTTTTTCAATGTAAGCGCGCGCTGTTTTGAACGGGATTCCCAATTCAGTGGATGCCTGTCGAAGGGAAAAGATCGGCCGTGTGAACAAGAAATCTACAACAGCGGACATTCGCTCGGGGTTGCGGTCGATGTTCACAATTGACTGGTACTTTATGCACTTAAACCAGCATATTCATCAGCATACCCGACAGATCGCACGCTATTCTTATGACCTTAATTGTGACTACAAGTACTGGAATATTATGGCGAGATTGCATATAGTACCTTTACCAGCTCGTATCTTAAAATAAAGCTGCGGGTTTTGATTAATGGGGAGCCATAATGATGCCAAATGTCGCCATTGTAACTGATAGTATCGCCACCATCCCGGACGAATTAATGCAGTCCTTGCAGATCAAGTGGGTGCCCTACTACATTCACCGCGGGAACGAGGTACTGCGCGATCTGGTCTCGATTAAGCGCGAGGAATTTTATCGCTGGTTACCATTTGCCAAGGAGCTGCCGAAAACGGCCAACCCCGGTCCCGGTGATTACGAGCAGGTCTATCAAGAGTTCGCAGACCAAGGGGCCAACCAAATTGTGAGCATCCATATGTCTTCCAAGAGTAGCGGCGCTTTCCAGGCGGCCCGCATCGCCCGTGAGCTTACCCTCAAACGCCTGCCCCAATTGCGCATCGAGGTGCTTGACACGCTGAATGTATCGATGTGTCACGGCTGGATGGTGATTGAAGCAGCCCGGGCGGCATTGCGCGGGGCGAGCATCGATAACGTCATCGCCAGGGTTCAAGATTTAATGCCTATTACACAAATGATTCAGACCGCGGACACGCTCAAGTATCTGGCCATGGGCGGACGCATCGGACGGGCGACCAGCATGCTGGGGACTTTACTTAATATCAAACCTTTGATCGGCATGCACGATGGCGTCATTGTACCATTAGGAAAAGCATTTACGCGTGGTAAGGCCTATCAAATGATGGCGGAGGCTGTCGTTAAATCCGCCGGAAAGTTTGGCAAGGTCAAAATTGCCTATGTACACGCTGCTGCCCTGGATGAGGCACTCAAAATTAAAGCATTAATTGATGAACAGGTTGAGGTGCTTGAATCGATCATTGTGGAGCTGACCCCTGCCCTGGGCGTCCATTCCGGACCCGGTACTGCTGGTATTTGCTTTTATCCAATCTTTGAAAACGAGTAACCACTTCCTTAAGTGCCAATCGGATTTTGACAAAAATAAAGTGCTCGTGGATTTAAAAACAGACATGAGGCTATTTCCGGATGGGCAATCTGATGACCAAGTTTTTTAAATGATACTGGATGCTATAAAACGATGTTTCGGTTGTAAGTGAATATGATCCTATGAATGGCACAGGGTTGTTGAGGGCATCAAAAGATGCGAATAATGCAGTATTCTGTTCAGAAATATCCATAATAAATTAATATGGACTAAAATATAAGGGGTCAATTCGCATCAGCTTCCTTTAAGATATCTGAAGATATCTGCAATAAAAAGTTTCATTTCAATAAAAACCGGGTTGAGGAGTAAATTTCATGTCGTTGGAAAGCTATCAGAGCACTCGTATCGCTCATTGGGATAGAGTAAACTCAACCGCTCGTTCCAACATTTTTAATAGCACCTACCATAAAAGGTTGAAACAAATCTATAGCCATCATATACCGGCCAATTCCAGGGTGCTGGAAATTGGCTGCGGCAAAGGGGAACTCCTATCCGCGCTGAATCCAGCTGTTGGGGTCGGCATCGACTTTTCAGCGCAGGCGATTCAGCTTGCACAAAAATCATTTCCACAACTGACTTTCCTCTGTATCGATATCTTAGCCGGGACACCGGAAATTGATGTTGAGTCCTTTGATTTCATCATACTTTCTGATCTCTTGAATGATGTCTGGGATGTGCAAGCTGTGTTTGATCATATCGCTCCATTTTGCCATAAGCGCACGCGCATCATTTTAAACTATTACAGCCGGGTTTGGCAGCCGATGCTTGGACTGGTTCAGAATTTAGGGTTGGCGAAAAAGAATTTACAACAAAACTGGTTAACTCGCGAAGATTTAAGCAACATGCTCTACCTTTCAAACTTCGAAGTCTTGAAATACTGGCATGAAATGTTGTTTCCGCTCCCGATTCCGCTGCTTGAAGGATTTTTCAACAAATTTTTGGTCAAAATATGGCCATTTAGCTCTCTGGCCCTTACAAATTTCATGATAGCCAGCCTGAAATCTTCTCCGAAAAAGCAAGAATATAGCGTGTCAGTTATTGTCCCCGCCCGCAACGAAGCTGGAAATATTGAAAATATCCTGACCCGCACACCGGAAATGGGAAAAGGTACTGAGATTATCTTTGTCGAAGGAAATTCCAGTGATGACACCTACCAGACCATTGAAAGTTTGCTGCCAAAGTTTCGCCAGCGCAAGACTGCACTCCTTCACCAGGACGGAAAAGGCAAAGGGGATGCTGTTCGCAAAGGGTTTGCACATGCGACTGGAGATATATTAATGATTCTGGATGCGGATCTCACTGTTCCACCGGAAGATCTACCCCGTTTTTATGAAGCTCTGGCCAACAACAAGGGTGATTTCATTAACGGTGTACGCCTGGTTTACCCAATGGAAAAGGAAGCCATGCGCTTCTATAATCTCCTTGGAAACAAGTTTTTTAGTATGACTTTCTCATGGCTCCTCGGACAACCAATCAAAGATACTTTATGTGGCACAAAGGTCTTGTTTCGAAAAGAGTATGATCACATTGTTGCCAACCGTGCCTATTTTGGCGATTTTGACCCCTTTGGCGATTTCGATCTGATTTTTGGAGCTTCCCGCCTGGACCTAAAGATTGTTGACATGCCCATCCGCTATCGGGAAAGAACATACGGCACAACCAACATCCAACGCTGGAAACATGGTTTGCTTTTATTAAAAATGGTCTTTTTTGCTTCCTCAAGAATTAAATTTATTTAGCCAAAATTTTGGGGCAGAGTATTTTCTGTTATATTTTTACTTTGAAACTGTCCAGACAAATAAAGCTGCTGTCTCTCATACATAATAAAATTTTAGAATCAGAAAATGCCACCATCCGGCAGTATGTTCTCCAATGGTTATAAGTTATTTTCCCCCTCAATCGTCGCCAGAAATTCAACCGGTTGCAGAACCTTTACAAGGGGGGGTTGATAATCCTTCACATTGCGGGTTATCAAACAATCAACTTTGTTTTGCAAAGCCGCAATCATCTGAATTGCATCTTCAAAATCGTTATAATCTAAATTAAGTGCCTGGTCAATTGTAGATTGGTTGATGGGTGCAATTCGGATAAACTGCAGTAGACTGGTTAGCATAGCCCGGGCATCCGCAACAGACTTACTCTTTTGAATGAGATAAAAAAGAGTTGAGATGCTATGAGCCGCCACCAAACCGATCACTTTTTCTGATTCAACCGCGGCCAGCACTCTCATAGAGTTTTCATAAAAAGGTTCTCTTTTCTGTAAAACATCCAAAATGATGTTCAGGTCAATTAAAACAGAAATTTTACTGGCCATATTTCTCATCAAGATGTTGATGATAATCTTCTAATTTGACCTCAGGGGATAAAGAACCACTCAATCTACGGACAATCGGCGCATTTTCCACTCCTGATCGAAATGGAATCCTGCACAAATATGCTTCGATTAATGCGGTCAGGGTTGTATCGTTGTGCATGGCAAATTCTTTTGCTCTCTCAATAACATCCCGCGCAATCCGGACAGTTAATTTTGTTTGGTTCATATTCAACCTCCTGCCGTACATAGTACATTAATTGTGTACGGCTGTCAAGTGCCTTTTTTGATTTCTCCACTGCTCATTCGATATGCACAGCACACCAATGGTTTTAATGGAGAGAATCCCCCTTTCTACTCAACATATAACTGATATGACATTCAAAAAAGAAAAACTCAAGTTCCATCTGCCTGTATCAGTCGCTTTTCTGTCAGCCTGCTTTGCGTGAGAACTCAGATATATGCTGCTTACGGCAACCAGAAAAGGCGGGGGATGAAGATATAGTCGTCCGAGGTGGTAACCATCGGCAATGCAAGCATCTCTACTTTTTTCGCCAGCGGATCTATTAAAGCCATTTGTACCTGATAGCCCTGATCATTGGATAACGTGCTTGAAAACAGTATCCAATTGCCATCCGGAGACCAGGTCAAACGGGCGCTGATTCCCTCCAGTTCCGTTATCAGAACGGGTTTCCAATGCGGGGCCTGCAATATTAGAACTTGATTTCCGAAGTTGCGTCCGGAATAATCACTTCGGATTTGGCCCAGCAGCGCCAGACGATTGCCATCCGGTGACCAGCTATAATCAACCGGAATGTCACCGTCAAGATCAACCCAGTGGACCGGTGTATTCGCACCGTTCTGTATCCCCAAAGCTGGACTCTCCTGGTGTTGATTCGTGAAAGCTAAGCGTGTGTGGGATCTGTCAAAAACCGGGTTGGCAGCTTCGCCCAGGTCGCTGTACCCCCCTGCCGCCGCACCATTGACGAGCACTTCTCCCCGACAAAGACTGCCGGAGTTACAAGTGCCCTGTAACCATGCAAATTGCTGCTGATCATCAGCCCACAAAAGTTCGACTGATTGATCCTGCAAGAAATCCGCAGCTTGTTTTACCTCACGGCCTGAAAATTCTGCCTCGATAACACGCATGCTGCCGCTGGCATTTTCGATCCAGAAGATCTGGCTCCCATCCGTGTTCCAGATAGCCGGAGACAAGCTGTGTTGATAGAAAGCATTACTAAGTTGAATCGGGCTGCTGCCATAACGGCCAGCCAGGAAAAGTTTACTGCCTTGATTCGCCAAAATCCAATTACCATCAGGAGATAGCATTTGAATTGCATAGCCTTCTCCGAAGATAGTATTGATCTGCTGATTCAGCAAATTGAAATGATAAACACCCTGATATTGGTAACTTTCGCCCTTTCGCAACGCGATTGAGAACATGATTTGCTCAGATCCACCCATCGGGGTTGGTCCGGCAGTGGCAGTCGGCCAGGCAGTCGGAAGGGGTATTTCGGTCGCCTGCAAGGTCTCGCTTGGTAGCACAGTTGCCGTTAAGGTGGGACTCAACGCTGTTTGTGTATCAATCGCAACTGGAATAATTGTCGGGGAAGGTTGACTCTGGCAGGCGGCTAGCAACAATATCAATGCCAACCAGTAAAATCGTCTACTCAGCCGGGTTGACATAAACCCACATTTTATCGAGAGTCTCCAGGGCAGTGAAAGAACGATCTGTCCAGGCAAAATAGCTGATATGAAAACCATCATTTCGTTCAGGATCCATACCCTTATTGGGCAAAGCCTGAGCAGATCTCCAGAAGTTCCACAATGGGATATCGTATTCATAGGCCAGTTTGGCGGTCATCAAATTGAGAGAATTATCACCTTCGATGTTGTCCGCTTTGGTCGCTAAAATGGGTACAACGCCATGTTCAATCAGGGTTTCAATGATCGTACGCATGTAGCTTTCATATTTTTCAGTAGTACGCCCCTGCCACCAATATTCCAGGCTGACAATCGCAAAACTGGGCTTGTAAGTACGCAACTCGCATTCAACCGGATTCTCACCCGGTTCGCATACCTGTGGATCAGCCCACATGGGAGAAAGTACGGCAGCGGCATTATATCCACCCTTGACAGCCATGCCATCCCGGTTAAAAGAACCGTTAAACCAATCGATGGTCGCTTGTAAATGTTCACGGCCTTCGCGCAGTTTGTACCAGCCGGGCTTATCGAAAAGACCCATGAAGGCGTCACGCACATTCTGGCAATCACCGATCTTTGAGAAATGGCGCGGGTCATTACCCAGCGATTGTCCGAGTGCATAAATTTCAGCCACTCTGCCGGTCGGTTCCGGCACCACCGGCCACTCCATCCATTTTTCGGGTAGCAGGCGCGTATCGGGTGTCGAAGTTGGTGAGGCAGTTGCAGTCGCGGGAATGTCAGTGGCCGGCAGCAAGGGTGTATCGGTTACAGGTATGACAGTTAGGGAAGGCTTCACTGCGATGGTTTCAATTGGCAACGAAGTTTCGGTCGAGTAACTGGATTGCGCTACCGGGTTGCAGGCTGCCAGGGTGAAGGCCAAAATGAGCAGCCAGTAATTTTTTGTCTTCATAAGTTCAGTTTCCTGTCCTCAAATGGTTGGGTTTGGTTTACTTAATTGTCAAGTTTAAGCGAAATCGGCCGATCTTGCAAATTGATGTTGCAAGAAATTCGATCCAGGCAACTAATTGATTCGGTAAAGCAACTTTTCTCTAATGAAATACCAGTGTAATTGTTGAAAAGCCATCTACGTTTGGAGTATTTTTTCTCCCTCATCAAACAAAATCAGGGATATAGGCGTGCTTTGTGAGTAGCTGTGGCCCTACAAAATTCCCCCGGATTCCATTTTTTCCTATTTTGATACTTTAATGGAAACTGGTTTTAACTGATGGATAACAGTCATTGCGAGGAGTGCGCGTAACGCCCGACGAGTCAATCCTTTCTTATGCGAGAAAGATTGCTTCGCTACGCTCGCAATGGTGCGACCATTTTATGATTATCAACCATATCACGTTTCAATCCAATCCCTGCGTCAATCTTCGGTCGAATGCCATCTTTTACTACCTGCCACCACCGGCATAATGCGGCCAGCGTGTCAACAACAACAAAGCCGCCCCTAAGAGAAAGAATCCGGCACAATATATATAGATCAATTGCAGTGAGATGCGGCCCATCAGCTGATAGGCGATAAACGGCCCACTCATGCTGCCTAGATCGCCAAAAGTGGCAAACAGCCCCATGATCGATCCGCGTTGGGATTCGGCGGCCAGGTCGCCTAGCCAGGCAATCAAAACTGCCATATTCGATCCGGCGCTGAAAGCAGACAGGGTCAACCCAATCATCATCCATAGAAGGTTTTCAGCCAGGCCTAAAAGAGCAAAACCCAATGCTCCGATTAACAGACTGATTAGCAGCACGCCAAAGCGCCCTAATTGGCCATCTGAGAAACGCCCAAAGAAGGGACTTGCCAGAGCTGCTGCCAGAGAACGGTACCCGAGCAATATACCGCCCACGCTGGCCAATCCAAGCTGCCAATTCCCCAAACTTAAACCGGTTCCAAATAATTCCTGCGCTCGCAAGCTCAAGGTCGAGAGCGCTACCCCTTCCCCAGTAAAAAGGGTAATAGCAAATAGAAAAAAGATGACCCAAATATCTACAGGTAACGTGCGTAAAAGCTGCATGGAAGGATATAACCCTCTCACGGAGAATTTATCTTCCGGTATTCCATCTTTTGATACTCTTTTTGGTATCAGAAAAATGGCGAATAAAAGGGCAATCATGGTAATCGAACCACCCAGCAGCATGGTTTTCTGAAAACCTACCTGGTCAACCAGCAGACCACCCAGCAATGGACCGGCAGCCAGGCCGATCATGACCCAGGTATTATATTGACCGGAATAACGACCGCGGTTATGGCTGGAACTCAAATCGATCACCAGTGCCATTCCGCTGATGTTGATACACATCCAGGCAACTCCCCAAAACACGCGCATTATTAAGAATGGCCAGAATCCTTGCACGAGGCCATACCCGCTCGTAGCGATAACGGCGAAGACCAGCCCAGCGATCATAAAGCGTTTCCTGCCCCAGCGATCCATTAATACACCGGCAATCGGGCTTCCGGGAACACGGATCAAGCGGTGAACACTGAGTAATATGCCCACGTTCGCGAGGCTTACACCTACCATCGCAAAGTGAGTTGGTAGAACGGCGAACAGAGTTAAGTCTCCAAACAAAGATAGGCAAACGATCAGGCCAATCACGTGCACCTGTATATTTTTACTCATGGAAAACGGCATGCTTTATTGTACGTTAGATGTTGTTGATTGGTTGATTTGAGGAATGTTGGTTTGTTGGTTTGTTGAAAAGTTGAATAGTTGGTTTGTTGGTTTGTTGATTTGTTAGCTTGTCGGCCATTTATTACCAGCTGTTTGATTATGTTTTTTGTTGAATTGAAAAGGGAATAGGTTTGGAAAGGTATTAGCGATTGCCCCAACAAGGGTCCACGGCATAATCTTTATTATTTGTTTTCTTAGTTTTTTTGATATTGGAGTTGTAAACATATTTCAGGACGAGTCACTACCCGTTACCCGCTACTGGCTACCAGCCGCACGCGTAGCGTCCCACACTGCCTGAAGGACTTGCAGAGCGGTCAGGTTGCGGATTGGCCAGGCGCGTTTCATGACTTTGGCATCATCAAAGCGATTCGGCCCCCATGTCAGATGCGCCTTATCCTCCTGCAGCCCTTTATCCGGCAAACCCTGTAAAGCCGACCAGAAATTCCAGAGTGGCAGGTCATACTCGTAAGCCAGCCGGGCGATAACGGTATTGATGGCATGATCGCCTTCAAGGTTGTCCGCTTTGGTAGCCAGCACCGGCACAACACCGGCTGCCAGTAAGCGTTCAATAATCTGGCGCAGGTTCTTTTCAAATTTGACTTCATCCCAGGCATCATTGGTTCCCAGAGTCACCAAAGCAAAACTGGGGTTCATGATGCGCAGCTCACAATCCAGGGGGGTTTCGTCTTTGTCGCACTGCTTTGGGTCAGCCCAAAAGGGAGAAAGCACCGAGGCAGCGCTGAACGAGGATTTGGCAGCAACACTGGTGCGCCCAAATGAGCCATGAAAATGATCCAGCAGGGGCTGTAACTGAGCGTATTCAGTTGCTATCTGGTACTGCGGGTCATCAAAATCCCCCAGAAACCAGGTCGGTGTGCTTTCGCAATCGCCAACTTTCATAAAGGCTGCCGGATTGTTCCCGCGGCTGAGCCCGTTCTGATAAACCTGACGCATAGTTTCGGAGAGTTGCGGCACTACCGGCCATTTCTGCCAGTCTTTGGGCTGCAAGCGGGCCATAATCGTCGCTGAAGGGAAAGCCTTAACGGTTTTGTTTTTTGCCGGAGTTAATGTCGATTCGGCAGTCAAAGACCTTTCAGTCGCCGTTACGGTTGCTGACGACACCTGTGGGGCGTTGGTGGCCTTCTGAGCGACGTTCGTGTCCGTCGGTTGAAGTTGAAGCGGGTTAGAAAGAGATGTACAGGCTGCCAACAGAAACGTCATCAGCAGTAGCAATGGAATACCCACACATTTCATGGGGTTTCCAGAGCACGCCGGACGGCATCAATGGTTTGCAAAGCGGTCAGGTTGCGGACTGGCCAGCCCTGGCGCAGGTTTTTGGTATTGCTAAAGTCGTTTAAGCCATGTGTCAGGTGGAACATATCGTCTTCCAGCCCTTTGCGCGGAATATCCTGAACCGCCCGCCAAAAATTCCAGAGTGGCAAATCATATTCATACGCGATCTGTACGATAGCACGATTGATCTCGTAATTGCCTTCCAGGTTATCTGCCTTGGTGGCCAGAATCGGGAGGGCATTATGTGCTAGGACGGTATCTACAATCCTGCGCAGGTGCATCGCGTAGCGGGCCGGATCGCCGTTCCACCAAGCCTCCATGCTGATCAGCACCACAGAAGGTTTATTCACGCGCAATTCACAATCGATCGGGGTTTCATTCTCGCCGCAAAATTCTTTATTACTGAACCAAGGGTTGAAAATGGTAGCCACATTGAAGCCGCCGCGCACCGAGATACTTTGGCGCGACCATGAGCCGGCATAGTAATCGATGGTCGCTTGCAGATCTTGATATTGCTCGCCGAGCGTGTAGGCGTTAGGGTCATCAAAAAGCGCCAGGAAATAGGTGTTGATATTCTGGCAATCACCAATCTTCGAAAAGCGCTGCGGGTCATTGCCGGCAGCAATTCCGGCAGTATAGATTTCACGGGCTTGCTGGCTGAGTGAGGTTGGAAAAATTGGAAAATTCTGCCAGTCGTTGGCAGCCAGGGTGGCGGTTGGCTGAATCACGCGGGTGGGTATAGCTTTAATAACCACTGGGGCATCTGTTAACGGTGGAACTGCACTGGCTGTTGGTATAGTAGTTGGTTTTGTCTGGGAATTAAAACTGTTGATTGGTGTCAAAATTGGCAGGGTTGACTCAATCGTCCGGATAGCCTGCGCATCTGCCGAGGCACAGGCACTCAGCATGCTTATGGAGAGTAATACAACGTAAAATACGAAAATTTTCTTGGCCAAATAAAGCTCCCAGCTAGGAATGAATGGTTGAATTAAACCATAGTTTTCAGAAGATGAAAAACATGAGCATTTGAAAATCTAACCATAAATAGGCTAACACCAAAAATTGCCCAACCGGCCAACAGCAACCCAAGATATTCTACCACCTCAAAGTAAATTATCATCGCCTCAATCTACAACGAATATGCATCTAGCAAAAGTGTTTGGTATTATCAGGGTGACGACCAATGATGTATTCAGGCTGGCCTCTGCCCTAGTTAGCACTAAGGAATGTATCCATGAATAACAATCCACCAACAACTTTGAGAGGCATCATGAATCCATCCAAATGCTATGATCAAACCAGGTCGGGATCCAACGGGCAAAGACCAGCCCTGCCCCCACATTGGAAAACTTGTGCATGCGGGAAATATGGCGACATTTATCTCTAAATGAATAAAAAGCCAGTAATAGATTTGAGAATCACGATAAATGCGTTCAAATGCTATGATCAAATCAAGTGCAGATTGGTGGGATAACCGCACGGTTACCACTACGCATGCTTGACACGCTTAATCCAAAACGCTAATATAAAGCCATGGAAAATACGAAAAACACAAAAGTATTATCACCCGAGCAGAGCGAAGAGCTGCTCAAAATTTTAATAATTCGTTTTGAGAAAAACATGAATCGTCATGCCGACCTTAAATGGGCTGCACTGCAAACAAAGTTGGAAGCAAACCCGGGAAAACTGTGGTCGCTCAATGAAATGGAACGTAGCGGAGGCGAACCGGACGTCGTTGGATATGACAACAAGACAGACGAATACATTTTTTATGATTGTTCCAAGGAAAGCCCGGACGGACGCAGGTCACTTTGTTACGATCCTGAAGCCTGGGAATCACGCAAAGCGAATAAACCCGCTGATAGCGCGATGGGTATGGCAACCGCAATGGGCATTGAGCTTTTAGATGAAGAACAATACCGTCAGTTACAGAAATTGGGAAATTTTGATACGAAAACATCCAGCTGGATAAAAACACCCACTGACATCAGAAAACTTGATGGTGCTCTTTTTGCTGATTATCGTTTTGGCAGAGTCTTCGTATATCACAACACGGCGCCCTCCTATTATTCGTCCAGAGGATTCCGCGGCTGCTTACGAGTCTGAGCATGCCAAAGACATTTCAGCAAGAGCCAGCTTAATTTCCGCTTTCTCTACACAGGGTCTGCATCACATTTCCTACCAGCCGTTGTGCAAATACTAACTCCCCGGCCGGTGTCAGATGGATGGCGCTGTTCGTAAATTGGTGTGCATCGACCCAATCCCAGGCGTCCACCAGTGCGATATTGTGCTGGGCAGCTGCTTGTGCCAGGTCCTGGCGGTATTGGTCATAGGCCCAGCGCGGATAAAAGTAATTGTAGCGCACGTCGCTATTTTCCCCAGCACTGATCATAATCGGTTCGTTGACCACTAATAGCGGCAACTGTCCAAGCATGTCGCTTGCAGCCGGCAGCGCCTGATAGAGAAGCTGATTGCGTTCCATTTCAGGCGGGTTGAACTGGTAGAAACTCTCATCAGCTTCCAGGTCCCAGGCAGCCGGTGTGAAATGCGGATAAATCTGGTCAATCCCTGTGGCTGCATATGGAATGGCATACAGCTGCAGGCGGATCCAATCCGCGATGGCACGCCGGCGACCCCAGAGCGTGCGCTGCCAGAGCGAATTATTTTCGGCTGGCAGCACGAGCGGCAGGTTGAACTGATTAACCAACGTCTCGATCTGCTTCAGATTGTTGGCTGCCAGCGGCGATGCCAGCTGTTTATCAAGCGGGAAAGCCTCCAGCGTGGTCGGCCACAAGATTGCATCCGGCTGTTCCTGCAAAGCACGCTGCAGCAGCATTAAATCTTTGCTGACCGAGATGGTCGGGTAACCCAGATTGAAGAACTGCATTTGTTTCTGACCACACTGCAAATTGAGTGCGTTGAGCTGACCGGTCAGGGTCTCTTCATTAGTAAGCAATGTGCCCCAGGCAGAGGAATCACCCAGCACAAACACCCGCACGGTCGTATCCCCACGGACAGGAGCACTGACTTCATGCGATGCAAACATGGCTTCCAGATCATACAGGCTGAAGTTATATGCCTGCTGAGGCGTCTCTCCAAAAGGAAAACGCTCACGGCCGGGAACCAGGCTGTTATATAATGAAGGCTGATGAGCACTACTCGCTGTTGGTAGTGCTATCAGGATAGCATTCAATACCAAAAAGAGGACCAGGGCTTTCAGGATGACATTGCGAAAGAACTTAAAATCCATTACGAGCCAGCCTCCATCTTAACTACCCAACCCAAATAAACGGGTAAAAACGTTCAATGAAAGTGGAACACTTGGCAGGGCAAACCAGATCCAGCCCAGAGCGACAAAGTGAAAAGTGAGCACAGTGTTAAACGCATCCAGGCTGCGCTGCATGCGAGTATGAGTCTGTAAACGTGAAAGGCGCGGTTTGACCCAATCACTAAAACGGTTGTTAACAAACAAGCCCAAGCCGTGCCACAGCCCCCACAACACAAAATTCCAGGCAACACCATGCCAGAGCCCGATTAAAATCATCGTGCTGAGCTGGGTAATCAAAACAATCCAGCCAACATTCAGACCACGGTATTTGCTGCGCAGGCTGCGCGTAAAGGGATTAAAGAAGTAAGCCCGGAACCACTGGGTTAGCGTGATGTGCCAGTTATTCCAAAATTGGGTCAGGTTAGGTTTGAGGTAGGGCCGGTTAAAGTTATCGGGCAGGGTAATACCCAGCAGCTGCCCCAGCCCAATGGCGATATCGGTGTAACCGCTGAAATCAAAATAGATCAGGAAGGCGTAAGCATAAACCATCAACCAACTAAAACCGGTCGATTGGAGCTGGCTTGCATTTTGCGCGTTGAGTGCCAGTAAGGCCAGGCTATCAGCCAGAGCGAATTTCTTGAAGATACCCACCGTCAAACGGTAAAAGGCCTGCCCAAGTTGGGGTGAAAACGGCAGCAGCGGTTCCTGCAAATCCTTAATAAAGCGCGGCAGACGGTCAATCGGCCCGGCACTGAACGCCGGGAAAAAGATGACATAGGTCAGATAATCTTGCAGGCTGACTTGCGGCATACGCCCGCTCATGCGATCACGCAGCGTATGGATCAGCCGAAAAGCGACATAGGAGAAACCCAGCCAGCGAATATCGAGCGGCGATGCACTGGCCAGCGACTGCCCCACCAGACTGCGTAAGAAGGTGCTGCCGGCCAGGGCCAGTGGCGGAGTTTTTAGAATCACAAACAAGGTCAGCAAAAAGATGATTCCAATCATCAGCCAGGCTTTTTTAGCGCTGCTGAAGCGGGCGATCAGAATTACAAATACCAACAAAATGGCAGTTCCGATCAAGACTTGCCCGAACTGCGGGGGTTTGAGGCTGCCAATCAGTTCCGATAAACCCAGGTAACGCGTCAATGCGATCAGTAGAATAGTCAGCGTGACCAGCGTAAGTGTAATAAGGTTGGATCGTGATTTTTTTTGATCCGGCTCAGCCGTTAACAGCCAGGAGCCAATTGTGATAAAAAGCGTAGCCACCGGCATCCAGAAATCAAGGAAGCGAATTGATGTGACCGGCTGCAGCCAGAAAATAACCAGTATGGAAGCCAGCATCAAGATCAAGCCACGTGATCTCGGCCGTAACCCCAAGCCAAAGCGTAAAACAAGCGTGACCAGGATCAGAATCAGCAGGTCAGTCAGCAGCATTTAGAAACCCTGATAGATCCACAACGGGGTGCTATCGGCCGTCAACACAATCACCAGCACGATGATTAAGAACAAGCCAAATGCCCAGCGGTTCTCTTTACTCCAGGCTTTGTGAAATAATTCAGATAGATTTAGCGGTAACCGCATACCAGCCACTCACCGGCCGATTTCGTCATTTCATAGGTGCGCGTGTTGAGGTCAATCTGGGTCTTTTCTTCATTATAAGTGGTCAGAATTTTTCCGCTGCATTTTACCAAAGCGATATCCCCATCGTTCCCGGTTTGGGAACAAGAAAGGTCTTGCAATTCGGCTTGCACCGCCATAAAAGAATCGAGCTCAAGCAATGCGTTTTCTTCCCAGGAGGCACACGAGAGTGAAGACATGCGGTCGCCATCCCCTTCGACCAGGGCGTTCAGATACGCCTCGGCGGCCTTACCCGCCCCGGCGTCTCCAGAGGGCTTGCAGGCGGATAACACCAGCGTGGAAAATAATAGAATGGCGAATAAAAGGGTCATTTTGCGCATGTCAAACTCCTCCAGGACAGTAAATCGATGCAGAAATTATAAACGCAGGCGGGAGCAATGGCAAGAAAAAAGTGAACCGTTGCGAAGGGAGAGAGAGAAGCTGGCAGCTGATAGGCGATAGCTGACAGGCGATAGCTGACAGACGGTAGCTGACAGGCGATAGCTGACAGGTGATAGCTGACAGGCGATAGCTGACAGGCGATAGCTGACAGACGGTAGCTGACAGGCGATAGCTGACAGGCGATAGCTGACAGGCGATAGCTGACAGGCGATAGCTGATAAGTTGCAACTGATAGATAACTGTCATTGCGAGGAGGGCGTGTAACGCTCGACGAAGCAATCTTGTTTTATAGAGAAAGATTGCTTCGCTACGCTCGCAATGACAGGGTTATTTAGGTACAAATTTTTCCTTACTACATGTGAGATCTCTCGTAAGGGCGAAGCATCCGGGAAACCATCTCATCCTGTGAAAACACACCCATCGCGGATGCTTCGCCCATGCACCAACTACTGATAACATAAAGATTTGGTGTGTTAAAAACATACCCTACGGCACGCCTGCATTGAGCATTGGTCTGTAAGAAGGGGAATGCTTGAATTTTTTGACCCTGAAAAATAGTCTTGAAAATTCAGAACGATCGTAGAAAAATCACCACCACTCATCTGCACATCTTTTTGCATGGACAGCAATGACGCGACCAGCTTATTAGATATTGAACCGCAAAGACCGCGAAGAACACTAAAGGCCTATCGATTATTAAGGACGACGGAAATGCTAAAAGATGAACAGGTTACATAATATTCAAGCTTATCAGGTATCCCCTAAAAATATCCTCCGAAAATAATGGATTGATGGTGCCGGCTCTGTGATCTTACACTCCCTGGCTCACCTCGCAGCCACCATCAATTGCCCTCGTCCGGCGGCTTTGGCGCGGTACATTGCTGCATCCGCCTCTACCAGCACTTCCTGCCCTGTACGGCCGTGCTCCGGGAAATTGGCTATACCGGCGGAGATGGTGACGTTTCCCAGGCGAATACCCTGATAGTCAATTTGCATGTCGCGTACTTTATCAATCAATTGTTGTGCACGCAGGCATGTGATCTGCAAAGGTGCGCCGGGCATCAAGAGTATAAATTCTTCGCCACCAAAGCGGCAGGCAATATCCGCCTCTCTGATGTGGTCTTTTAATAACAAACCGAATTCGTGCAACAGCACGTCCCCAGCCGGATGGCCGTGTGTATCGTTGAATTCCTTGAAATGATCAATATCCATCATGATTAAACCAACCGGTAACCCCTCGCGTTCAGCCCGGCGAATCTCGCGCTCGAATGTCTCTGTCAGATAGCGACGGTTGAAAAGGGTGGTCAGTGGGTCTCTAATTGTTTCTTCGCGCAGTAGTAGCGCAACTTCGCGCAGTCGTGTGTTTTGCTGATCAATCTGCAACTGGTCACGATCGCGAACAATGTTCTGGATAATACTGAAAATCGAGGCGAAGAAAACGAAAATGATCAGACTCGGCCAATTGATGGTCTCTCGGATGGGGGTCAAAAGGGCGACAAACACTAAAGCGGCAAACTGGATAATTGAAATAAGGATGGTATAAAGTGGACGTAAAAGAAAACTTGAAAGTAAAATTGGTAAAAGGACATAATTAAGAGGCACGAAGTCACCTTTCATGATAGCCGGATCAAGCCAGGCTGATAACCAGGGGGCGAAAAAGGCGAAGATGAGTGTGATGCCAGCCGCCAGCCGATAATGGCCATAGCGATTAAGCATAAAAGTGCCAAAAATAAAGACCATGAACAACGCCAGCAAACTTCCATAGACCAAACGGCGCACACTGCCAGCAGGATTGGCAAGGAAAACGACCAGTGCAGTCACCACCAAGATTACCATCATAACAAACAGCAGCCTTGATAGGAGATTGGCTCGGCGTTCAATCGATGGAGACAAGGAAGCGGGGATGTGTGTCAGCCAGCGCAGCAACTTGTTTAGCTCCCTGTCTGGCCGTTTGTTTTGTAAATTGGTCATTAAATTAATCAATTCTCTGGAAAAAAGCAAGCGAAAATTTTGTGAAACTGATTATACCTTATCGAATCCTGAAAAAAAAGTGGGGTTATTTCGAAAAGGGGTAACGCATGGTCTGGCTCATCAAAGTCATTCCCGGCCGCAGCGGATGAGGGTCACCCCATTTGAGAAAACCACATCTTTGATAGAGCGATTGCGCAGCTGAGTTCCCTACGGACACATCCAATTCCACATAAGTGACCGCATGCGTTTCAGCCCAGTGCACGACTGCATCCACCAGTTGCTTCCCCAGCTGAAGCCTGCGGTAGTGCGGTTCAACCCACATCTGGAAGAGATGGGCGACAAATGGAATCGCCGGATCGATATGTCCCCAGGCTAATCCGGCCGGGTGAGCATCCACCAGCCCCAGGAGGGGCAATTCCAGGTCTGAAGCCAGTGATTGGCTAAAACGATTCTGCCATTCGGAATCAGAGCGCGTCTGAGCTTCAGCCAGTGTGGTGCCAAAGGCATAAGGTGCATCAGCCAACGCTCGCAGGCGCAACTGGCGATAGAGGTGAGTTTCAGTGGGCAGGAAGAGGCGAATTGCGATATCGGGCATGCTATTTTCCTCCGGAGGTAAACAATGACAAAGATAACCACTCATATGAACGCCGCTACAAGACGATATTATAAACGACGAAGACCATTGGGCGAGCATGGTCTGGTCGATTGATCCGGCAAACGTGAAAAATGATTAAGAAGCAATTTCAGAGCGGTTGCGGTGCTGTCGACCACCCCTACATCGTCAATCTCAAACCAAATTCACTTTAGTGCGCAATTCCTTCTTATGTTGGATGTACAAACTGTTCTCAAGATGAATCACTTTTTGCTATGAGCCATCGGCTGTAAGCGTTTGGCAATCACTATATAATTAACCACGATGAAACGCTCTCTGCCCTGGTACGTCTACCTGATCTTCATATTAACACTGGCTGCCCGCCTAATCCCGGGTGCGCGCACGATCGATGATGCTTACATCACCTTCCGCTATGCCCGTAATATCCTGGCCGGTAATGGCTTTGTTTACAATCCGGGCGAGGCGGTTATGGGTACCACCACTCCGCTATATACCCTGCTGATGGCAGGCCTTGGACTGGTCAGCGGAGGTGTTGAGGCACCTTTTGCAGTGCTGGCATTGATTGTCAACGCCCTGGCAGATGCTTTAACAGCAGTACTTTTGTGGAGGATCGGAAAGAAGTGGCAGCAGGAGATGGCCGGAGCCGCAGCAGGTCTGCTGTGGGCGCTGCTGCCTTACAGCGTCACCTTTGCCATCGGCGGTCTGGAGACAAGTGTTTACATCCTGCTGCTAACAGGCTGCGCGTACTTTTATATCAATGAACGGATTGCACCGGCAGCTTTGCTGGGTAGTCTGGCTCTGCTGACGCGCCCGGATGCGCTCATCCTGCTGGGGCTAATCGCACTCGACCATCTCATTCGCATCTTGCGCGGCGAGCAAAAGCTGCGCTGGCTGGATTTGGCTGCTCTGCTGGTGCTGCCAATCATCTGGTATACATTTGCTACGCTGCAGTTTGGGTCTCCCATTCCGCATTCCGTTCAAGCCAAACTGGGTGCTTACCAACTCGATGCAACCGAGGGGTTGGTGCGCTTGATCCAACACTATGCCACGCCCTTCATGGCCCAGGAGTGGTTTGGCCCATTGCTGGCGATTGTTGCGGGCCTGTTGATTTACCCGGCTTTGTATGCGATCGGTGCCATCAAAATCTGGAAAACCGAGCGACGCAGTCTGCCCTGGCTGCTCTACTCGTGGTTATACCTGGCTGTTTTCGCGCTTGCCAATCCGCTCATCTTCCGCTGGTATCTTACCCCGCCCCTGCCGGCTTATATCCTGATCATTCTGGTTGGCCTGGCCAGCTTTTTACAGGAACTATGGGGCAAGTTAAAAGTCCAAAGCCGGGTTTTAAAAACTGGAATTAATCTAACCCTGTTACTCATTCTACCGTTCGCCAGCCTGTTGAGTGCCTGGACTGTGAAACCTGATCATGGCTTAATGCGGCCCGCACCGAAGATGGCCTGGTACCAGCTTGAACTGCTCTACCGGCAGGCAGCCGAGGACGTAAAGCCGCTGCTTGAGCCGGGTGATACGCTGGCAGCCGGTGACGTGGGTGTGCTCGGCTTCTTTACCGGCGCGCTCATTCTCGATACGGTCGGGTTGAATTCACCGCAAGCGAGCGAATACTACCCCACCGATCCTGAATTCTATGTCACCAATTACGCCATCGCCCCCGACCTGATCATCGACCAGCAGCCGGAGGTCGTCGTTTTCCTTGAAGTGTATGGGCGGCTGGGTTTACTGCAAGATCAGCGCTTTTTGGCGCACTATCATTTGTATGAGAAGCTTCCTACCAATATTTACGGTAGTGACGGAATGTTGATTTATGTGAGGAATAGCTCGTAAATGTGCTTCCTATGTCCAAGGAGTTAATTTGCTGCGTATTACCCGCCCTTTCGAGCGGATAATACGCAGCATTACTCAAGCTTAATCTTTAACGATCCATTGACCCTGGCCGCCCGATCCATCCAGGCTTTTGCGAAGCTCGACAATAACACCTTCCAGCTCTTTACTCGTGTCAAAGTAAGCCCATCTCGAACCAACATGAACTCCGGTTCCACTGGCAATGTTCTGAATACCTTTTGCCTTGAGATCTTCCACCCTCTCGTCAAAGTCGGGAACGGTTAAGCGGAAATGGTGCAAACCCGGGCCGTGTTCTTCGAGAAAGTCGCTATAAATGTTTTGACCTTCAAGCGGTTGGACAATTTCGAGCTGAGTATTACCGATCGTCGCAAATCCCAGCAGCAGCTTAAAATTGCCCGGCTCGCCATGGTATGTGGCCTCAGGATCAATCCCTTCTACAGGCCATTCCATGATGCGAAAGTCTTCAATTCCTAAAAGCTGTTTTAGGGTTGCAACCATGCCATGCAGATCTCGAACTACAATTCCGATCTGATCCACGTTAGGTTTGACCGAAGTGGAACTTGTTTCAGCCATAAAATTACCTTCCTGATTCCTATCTATCTAAAGAATTGCCCGTTGTTCATCCGTCGCGTAATTGATCGGGATGCCCTGCTCTTTTTTCTCAATAAAGGCGTTGGTAACTTTGATCACTGCCGCAGCAATATCATCCAGGTCTTGTTTCTCCAGCAATGGATGCACGCTCGCCAGCCAGAACACTTCATCGCAGGCTTTTTCTGCTACCGGGCAAAGCCCTTTATAATACTCAACTTCTCCCTCATACCACGGGCATTCAAATGGACACTTGGTGCCACCATAACCGGCTTTATTGACAAACAAAGGCTCAAGATGCTGTGGAATCATCCAGCGAGTCGTGCTCAAATACTTAATGTTATAGACGCCTTCTGATGCCAGAGCGACTGCAAAATTAAGCATATCGGTTCCCAGTACTTCCGGAAGCAAACGAATAAGGAAGTAGAAATAGACACGCTCACCCCAGGGAGATTCGGATGGCAGGACGATACCGGGACAGTCAGCCAGCTTCTCTCTGAGATAGTTTGCATTCTCGGTTCTTTTATGAATCAGATCCCAGGCACGGTGCATCTGCTGGGTACCGATAGCAGCCTGCATGTTGGTGATGCGGTAGTTGGTGCAGGGCAAATCAAAGTGATATTTTGAAGCAGGTCCCAGAGAGCGACGACGTGCGAAATCCTGATAACCCCACATTTTTTCATACAGTTCTGTATCGTTGGTGATAACAAAACCGCCCTCGCCGGTATTGGTAATTTTGCCGGTGACGGTACTGAATACGCCTACATGCCCGATTGTGCCAACTAACTTACCCTTATAGCGAGCACCGAGTGACTGGCAGGCATCTTCTAAGACATATAGATTATGCTTTTTTGCCAGTTCCATGAGAGGGTCCATATCAACCAGTGAGCCAGAGATGGTCACCGGAATAATCGCTTTGGTGCGCGGGGTGATCTTTCTCTCCACATCTTCCAGGTCAAGCGTCAAATGAACAGGATCGATGTCTGCAAAGATCGGGATGGCGTTCTGTTCCAGCACAGCTGTATCGGATGCCACGAAAGTGTAAGGGGTGACGATGACTTCATCCCCCGGTCCAATGCCGAAGGCAGCCAGGGCAATATGGAGCGCAGTCGTTCCGTTGCTGACCGCAATCGCATGTTTGACGCCAAACCACTCTGCAATGGTTCGCTCGTATTCGACAGTAGCTTCCGCACGGCGCAGCTTTTTCGATTTGGCGACTTCCATGAGTGCATTAAATTCTTCTTCTTCGAACACATCAGTTTCTACGATAGGATTTCTGCTGCGTACCGGGTTACCCCCATCTATAGCTAGTTTTTCCATGATATGATATTTCTCCTTTTCTCTTAGTTTTGGTTGATACTGATCACTTTTTGAAAAATTTTTTCAAAAGTTCAGTAAGTTGCTTTTATTTAAGAGGTCATACATCTATCAGTTTGTGGAGCTGAATTTAAAAGACATACTGCAGGATTTGATGGAGATGTCAGACATCTATCGTCGGAAGTGATGTCTAATTGGCAGTATAGCATCAGCAAAAAGGTTTGTCAAGCCATTATCCTGTTCATTATTTGATTGATTTGTACAATATTCTGGACTTTTTATGAGCAAAATCAATTTTCTTATTGACAATTCCAGAAAAATCGCTATTATTGTATTGAGCGATGTCATACATTAGGGTCAAAAGCCATGGATAATCCACTCAAATCCCAACCATATGTTCCAATCAATGGAGACGACTACGATAATTCCTCCCTCGCACAACGGGTGGCTGAACAATTACGCAACTTGATTATGGAGGGGACACTCGCCCCGGATTCCCAGCTCCCTAACGAACCGGATCTCTCCACTTTTTTAAGGGTCAGTCGCAGCACGGTCAGGTCTGGTCTTACTATCTTGGAACAAGCCGGGTTCATTCAGCGTCGTTGGGGGGTCGGCACGTTTATCTCTAAGAATCCTCCCACCTACAACAATCTAAATATCAATTCTGGCGTGACTCAGCTCATTCGTTCCTCTGGTGCCGAACCTGGCTTTGTGGAGTTCCTAATTTCAGCGCGTCCTGCCAGCGAACACATCGCCGGCCGTCTCTCTTTGGAACCGGGTGATGAGGTTGTAGCCCTGGAACGCGTGCGAACGGCAAATGACCGCAGAGTCGTCTTCAGCCTCGACTATATTCCCAAGGCATTGTTTCGTGATCAGGGGGCTGAAATTCCTCTCACTGAAGTTGAGAACTATCTTGTCGAACACCAATCCATGTACACATTTTTCCGTGAACGCCTCGGCATGGAGATCCACCACGGCATCGCCCGCATTCGCCCATTAGCGGCCGAAGCCTATATGGCAGAGAAACTTGCAATCCCCTACGGCAGCAGCATTCTGAACATCGAACAGGTCGATATTGGAAATGATGGTGAACCTTTGGCTCTTTCAGATGAGTATTACGTAGCCGATGCATTTACTTTCTACAGTTATCGCTCTAACTAAAAACAGGAAAAAATCTGAAACATTATAGGAGAAAAATCGAATCATGACTGACGAACCAAATATCCATCCACGTAAAGATTTGCAAGATCGGGTAGCCCTGATCACAGGAGCTGCTTCAGGTATCGGATTGGCCATCTCTAAGAGACTTGTCCAGGAGGGAGCAAAAGTCGCCCTTTGGGATTTTAACGTTGACAACTTAAATAAAGCAAAGCAATCGTTATCCCAAATCACCGATGAGGAGCGCATTCTCCCGGTTCGCTGTGATATCACGAAGGAAGACGATGTAGTTGCCGCGATGAAATCGACAGTGGATTATTTTGGCAAACTTAATATCGCCGTGAATAACGCCGGTGTCTCGGTCAGTGTACCGTCCGATGAATGCACTCTGGAGCAATGGAACTGGGTAATGAACGTAAATTGCACCGGCAGCTTCCTGGTTTCACGTGAGGCTATCAAGGTTTTTAAAACCCAGGCGGATGGCGGAGTATTGGTATTCAATAATAGTGACAACTCGCTAAAACCAAGCAAGCACTTTTTAGCTTATAACGCCTCGAAAGCGGCCGTTCTTCACATGGCACGTACAATAGCAAATGAATTTGGGCCTTATAAGATCCGAGCCAATAGCGTTCTCCCAGGAGCAGTCTTCGGGGGCAGCAAGATGTGGACGCAAGAGCTGCGAGAGGCACGTGCCAGTATTCACGGCTTTCACCCGGATAAATTGGAAGAGGAATACAAAAAGAATAACGCGATGGGTGTCATTATTGACCCAAGTGAAATAGCAGAATTGGTTGTATTTCTCGCCAGCGACCGCTCCGGAAAGATGACCGGTAACGCGTTAGTTATCGATGGAGGCGGTGTAGGCGGTTTTGTACGCTAATTTTTTGTTTGATTTTCAATACACTCACCAACATGGATAAAACTGGAAAGGAAGAACATAAATGATGTTAAATGAACTCCGGCAAGAAGTGTATGAATCACTGATGGAACTACCGAAGAACCACCTTGTCACCATGCATAGTGGGACAGTGAGCGGGCGCGACCCCCAATCCGGCTTGATCGTGATAAAACCGACTGGGTTCCGCTATGACAAACTTACACCGGCTGATTTGATTGTAATGGACATCGATGGGAAATGTATTGAGGGCGACCTGAGACCATCTAGCGATACTGAAACACATCTTTATATGTACAAGCACCGTGCGGACATCCATGGTATTGTTCACACCCATTCACCTTTTGCCAGCATTTTTGCTGTATTGGGCCGGCCAATCCCACCCGTTATGACTTCTGCAGCATTGTTGGGTGGCGAGATTCCGATTGGCGGTTATGCGCCGGTTGGTGGTGAAGATATTGGTTCTGAGATCATGGCCAAGCTCGGGTCCTGCTCTGCCATTGTCATGCAGAACCATGGTGTGTATACGTTCGGGACAACAGTCTGGAAGGCAACTGTCGCTGCCGTTGAGGTGGAAGATGTGGCCAAGATCGCGCATTATGCCATGCTGCATGGGAATCCGATTGTTCTTACGCCGGAACAGGTAAAGGAATTTCAGGAAATCTATGCCAACTCTTACGGGCAAAAAGAATAGTGGTTAAAAAAGTTGATGCTAAAAACTCAAGTTGATTAAAACCAGATATTAAGCAATATAAGTATTTATCATCCCTACCGTTTTAAAGGACAAATCGAATCGCATGCAGAATTTTGATACAAACCCGCTGGGCATATATGAAAAAGCACTTCCTGCCAGCCTGTCCTGGAGTGAACGATTGTGCCAGGCAGCAAAGGCCGGGTTTGATTTTGTTGAGATGTCCATTGATGTTACTGATGAGCGGCTGGCGCGCCTGGAATGGACCTCGTCTGAACGACTGGCTCTGCGTCATACAATTGAGGATTGCGGTGTGCCGATCCTGACAATGGGCATCAGCGGTCATCGCAAGTTTCCCTTGGGCAGCTCCTCACCAGATACACGTAAAAGAGGTCTGGAAATCCTTGAACAGGCGATCCGGCTGGCATCCGATCTGGGCATTCGTATTATTCAATTGATGGGCTATGACGTTTATAGTGAAAGCAGCAATACCACCACACAAGCACGATTTCTCGAAGGCCTATTTCAGGGTGTTGGCTTGGCCAGCGCTGCAGGTGTCATGCTGGCACTGGAAAATGTGGATGTCGAGACGGTCAATTCAATTGACAAGGCTCTTCGCTTCGTACGGGAAGTGAATTCACCCTGGCTAAATGTCTATCCGGATATGGGCAATCTGGTTGCTGCCGGGTACGATCCGGTCGAACAGCTTAAACTGGCTAAAGAATACCTTGTGGGAGTCCACGTGAAGGACGCTCTCCCCGGCGAGGTGCGCGGGGTGATGTTTGAGAAGGGAACTGTCCCGTTTGACGATGTTTTCCAAACTTTGGCCGAGCTGGATTTTTCCGGGCCAATGGTGGTCGAAATGTGGGCTGACATGGATCCCACCGGAAATCCGTTAAAGGCAGTCACTGAAGCACGCCAGCTTGTCCACCGTCTGCTGCAAGAACACCGCATTGATTGATTTGAAAGAATATTAATTTTAGAAACTCTTTATTTATAAACATAGTTTTTACATTAGAACTGGAGGCATTCATAACAAAATTCCGCCGAAAACGTAATTATTCACCATAAACATCTAGATTATTTTGGAGGTCTACTCATGGAAAAAAAACTTACAATACTATGTGCATCGGCACACCCGGATGATATCGAGCTTCAATGTGCAGGCACCCTGATCCGCTACGTCAAAGAAGGTCACAAAGTTTACATGGCCGTTGCCGCTACCGGCAATGTTGGCTCCAAGATTCATACCGGCCCGGAGATCGAAGCCATTCGTGCAAAGGAAGCACAAAGAGGAGCTGATATAATTGGCGCAGAGTTGATCATGTTGGATTTTAAAGACGGCGAAGTCTGGTTGGATAATCCCACATGGAAAACCTATGTGGATTTGATTCGCCGTACAAACCCGGATGTAATTCTTACCCACGAACGGGATGACTACGTTCATGATCACTCCAATGTCGGCGAGAATGTTTACAGGGCTGCCATCTGGGCCAGCACAGCCAATATCCCTGACACCAAATACGAACCAATCAATCATATTCCAACCATTTTTTACTTTGAGCCGCTGGGCATGAGCCGCGTAGCTCCCGCCGATCACTATGTGGATATCACACAAGAATATGATCAGAAAATTGAGGCATTCAAGCAACACGAAAGTCAGCATGGCGATTTTCTTGAAAAGCAATTTGGCATCAAAGATTGGTTTGAATATGTAGAGGCGATGAATAAGTTGCGTGGCTTCCAGTGTGGATGTAAATATGCTGAAGCCTTCCGCGTCGTACAAACCTGGCCGAACCACAAGCCATATCGTCTTCTCCCCCCTGTCCAGTTCGCCAGCAGGTAATAAGCTATTGGAGCTTGATATTTCATGTCTAAAAAGCTAACCGTTCTTACAGCCATAACCCATTCAGACCATCCGGAAGATTTTGGTGCATTGTTACCCATTAATCGCAAAAAAGGTGGTGATAAGGTTTATGTGACCATCGGCTGTAGCGGCTGCTCAGGTTCTGAGAACCATGCCGGCGCGGATGTTGAATCAACCCGAGCCGTTAAATCTCAACTCGGCGTCGATCCCCTTGACGCCGGGTTGAGTATAATAGACAGAAAATTTTTTGATGTCCGGCTTGCTAACACACCCAGGGAAATACATGTGACCCTCATCCATCGCACAAACCAGCAGAGAGTAATTGCCCTTAACAGAGGCGATTATGTTTAAGAACATGCGAATGGCAGTGAGCAGGAAAGCCGAATTATAATCCTGGCAAGTATTGCGAACATCTCGGGTAACAAGTATCCCCTTTTAATCAATTTTGACCCATATTCCGTTCTGATATTACGGAGAACCCGTAAAATCCCACAAATGTAATTTAAATGCGCTGGCTGGCCTGCGCGTAACAATCCTATTTATTAAAACCCCAATTTCTTTATTGAAAATCAACTCAGGAGGCGTGAGTGACCTTAAGCGAAAATATACTGGAACTTAGGAACATAAGTAAAACGTTTCCTGGCGTCGTTGCGCTTAAGAACGTAAGCATGGAGGTTCGAAATGGTGAAGTACATGCCTTGCTGGGGGAGAACGGGGCAGGTAAATCCACACTTATAAAGATATTGAGTGGGTATCACCAACCTGATCCCGGCGGAGAAATGATTGTTGCCGGTAAGGCGGTAACATATAAATCTCCCAAGGATGCGATTGACGCTTCCATTCACACAATTTATCAGGAATTAACGCTCTGCCCGGATATGACAGTGGCAGAAAACATCGTCCTGGACAAGCAAAGCCAATTTAAAGGCTTTTTACAAAGAAAAAATGAATATACTGCCATTGCTGCCAAAGCATTAAAAGACCTGGGCCAAAATGAAATTAACCCAAACTGGAAAGTACGGGATCTTTCAATTGCGCAGCAGCAGGTTGTAGAGATCGCAAAAGCTATCACGTCCAATGCAAAAATCGTCTTGATGGATGAACCCACATCCTCCATATCTCAAAATGATGCGGACAAGCTTATGGATATTATCCGCGGCTTAAAAGCGCATGGAGTTGCAGTCATCTACATATCTCACAGGCTGCACGAAATTGGCGGCATCGCGGATCGAATCACCGTGCTTCGGGATGGCGTTCTGGTAAGTACGGTAAACAACTCAGATGTCACCGAAAATGACTTAATTACAATGATGGTTGGACGCGAATTAACCAATGTATATCCCAAGAGGGATGTTCCAATTGGAGATGTGGTTTTAAAAGTTGAGAACCTGGCCAGTGGTGAAATATTAAGCGGGATCTCCTTCGAAGTCCATAAGGGCGAGATCTTTGGTATCGGCGGCCTGGTGGGTTCAAGGCGGACCGAGTTGCTGGAAGCACTTTTTGGAATGCGCCCTATAACGGAAGGAAAAATCTTCCTGAATGCCGAGGAATTTAATCCCGAGAACCCGCGTCAGGCGATCAAGCACAAAATGGCATTTGTCACCGAAGATAGAAAAAAGTCGGGACTGGTGCTATGCCTGCCGGTTCACGAGAACATCAACATGCTCAATGCACAAAAACCGACATTCTTGGGTTACTTGAATTGGTCCAAGCTTAAAGAATCTGCAAATCGTCACCAGAAATCTCTCAACATCCGGATTAGTAGAATCGAGCAAGTAGTCAGTTCGCTTTCGGGTGGGAATCAGCAAAAGGTAGCGCTTGCCAAATGGTTGGATTTCTCTCCGGATGTGATCATCTTTGATGAGCCGACACGCGGCATTGATATCGGCGCAAAAACCGAGATTTACACAATTATGGGTGATCTTGCCGCACGTGGCACTGCGATCGTGATGGTCTCATCTGAACTACCAGAACTTATTAGTGTGGCAGACAGAATCATGGTTATGCAAGAAGGCCATATGAAGGGCATCATCTCAAAGGAAGATAGTACCCAAGAACGAGTGATAAGCCTGGCTACTCAAAAAACCCCATAGCTGCTCTACAAAATAATTGGAGGAATTATAAATCGATGCAAACACAAGCCAACCCTGTCCAGACACCCAAAACCACTTTCATGAAATTAATCATCAAATATCGTACCATCATGATTTTACTCGTGCTGGTGGTCATATTTACCTCACTCAAACCGGTATTCATTCACCCCTCAAACCTGCTCTCAATTATGAAAAATATGAGTTACGTGCTCATAGCGGGGTTGGGAATGACTTTCATCATCACACTGGGCGGCTTAGACCTTTCAGTAGGCTCGATTGCAGCTTTTGTAGGTGTTGGTTTCGCAATGCTTGTAAGGGGTGGCTTAATGCCTGCCATCCCGGCCGGGCTGCTTGTGATGTTAGCAGCCTTGTTCCTCGGTTTTTTTAATGGTTTCGTTTCTGTCAAAGGAAAGATCGAGCCATTCCTGGTGACTCTGGCTACAATGAATATTTTTAGAGGGCTTGCCCTCACGCTTACAACGGGCAGGCCGGTACCGATCGTGATACCCTACTTTGCAAACCTGTTCGGCAATGGGCGCGTCTTTGGGATCATACCCACACCAGTAATTATTTCAATGGTCGTATTTGCGGTTTCCTGGTTCCTTTTCACACATACAAAATTTGGTTTCTATGTACGCAGTATCGGAGGAAATCCGGAAGCAGCACGGGTTGCCGGAATTGACATAAGTTTGGTCAAGATCGCAGCTTACACGTTGAGTGGCTTATATGCTTTTATTTCCGGTTTGATACTGGCTGCACTGATGAATTCCGGCCTCCCAGGTGCAGGAACCGATCTTGCGCTGGATAGTATCTCCGGCGTTATCCTTGGCGGAACAGCAATTTCTGGTGGGGTAGGTTCAATTTGGGGAACTTTGGGAGGCTGCTTGATTATTGCAGCGCTTAACTCCGGTATGGCACTGTTAGGGGCTCAATTTCATGTGCAAATATTGGTTAAAGGACTTGTCATCATCCTGGCGGTTTTGATGGACAATGCGTTCAAATCCAGACAAAAATAACCGCGTTCCGCGAATGCTGCCGATAAAAGCAGGCGGAATATCAAAAGAAAGGAGGCAAAAACTTAATATTGTTCGTCTTTGTGTCGAGGGTTCTCGATCATCGAAACCAAATCCAAAAACAAAAATAGAGGAGATATAATGAAACAAAATAAAGGAAATTCATTGAAGAAAATAGGTCGCCTTGCATCACTTCTGCTGATTTTGGCCCTGCTGGTCCCAGCATGTGCACCGGCTGCGACCCAAGCACCCGCAGCACCAACGCAACCGGCTGCCCCGGTGGCAACCTCAGCTCCAGCAGAAGCTACCACGGCACCGGTTGAGGCAACCACGGCACCAGTTGTTGATGAACCTGCAGCTCCTGTGAATCCCAATGTACCCGATTTCACTTATGTGGGAGATCCAGGAACTGTTTATGACCTGAATGGCTGGTACGGGGATGTGGGAGTTGACGCCAATGTAACCATCAGATCTGCAGGCGCAGTTAAAGTTGCTGATGAGATGACGACACCAATGCCCAAAGCCAATGAAAAATACACCATCGGTTTTTCTGTTTACTACACGGTTGACGAAGTCGGTTCCATGATTTTGGAGACCATGAAAGCTGCCGCAAAAGATGCAGGTGTTGAACTCTTAGTCAATGATGCCAATTACGACCAAAACGCTCAGAACCAGGCGATTGAACAATGGATCCTGCAAGGCGTGGACGGCGTTATCCTCGCTCCGTGTGATTTCACCGGCGTGAAGACGGCCCTCGATGCGCTTGAGGCTGCCAATATCCCAGTCGTTGCATTGAATGCACCTCTGGCTGGTTCCGTAGATGCACTCGTTATTGGTGACACTGTCGAACAAGGCACGGTCGCTGGCGAACTGCTTGAGAAAGCCTTGCTGGATACTGATAAAGGAATGGAAGGTTCAATCGTCTATCAGACGCTGCCCTTCGTTCACCCCAATGCCGCAACTCGCGCAAAGGGTTTTATCGATGTCTTCTCAAAGTACCCGAATATTAAAATCGTCGAATTAACCGGCATTTCACCTGAAGACCATTACAAGGCTTTTGAAGGCGCTATGAAGGCTAATCCCGACATGATCGGCGCTTGGGGTCTCTACTCCTCAGCCACAATTGGTATGATGAATGCAATGCTTGCTGAAGGAAAGACTGACATACTATTATCATCTGTTGACCAAGATAAACCTATCCTAAAAGGTATCTATGATGGTGTCATCGTTGGTACTTCAGCTTACTCTTCCATTGCACCAGCAAACTGGTGTATGAGCGAGATGGTAAACTTGCTAAACGGTGCAGACATCCCGGGTGTTGTCTTCTATGCCACCATGGCAGTCACGAAGGACAACGTGGAAGAAGCATTTGCGCACTACTATCCCGGCAAGACCCTCAAAGATTACATGGAAGGCAAAGTCCAGTAGTTTAATAAATATTTGAGGCGGATTGCGGACGACTGCAATCCGCCTCTCCGGATTACAAAACCAAGATCTTTACAAAGAGTAACTGTCATTATCCGTATGGTTTGGCCAGCTATGATTAATGCGCTTCAATAACCAAGTGCCGGCATGGTCTGGAAAGCAGCGGATAAAGCGTGAAAATCGGGAAAAACAAGATTTTGATAAGACAATAAAAGGAGATGATTATGCCAAATGGACAAACAAATTTAAAAACCCGCCAGCTTGGTAGTACTGATATGTTCATCACCCCCATTGGGTTTGGGGCATGGGCGATCGGTGGAGGTGATTGGGTATATGCCTGGGGACCACAAGATGACAGTGAATCCATTACAGCAATTCATCATGCTCTGGACCTCGGTATCAATTGGATCGATACAGCAGCCGGGTATGGTCTCGGTCACTCTGAAAAAGTAGTAGCAAAGGCCTTGAACGGAATGTCCGAGCGTCCCTTTGTCTTTACAAAGTGCTCTCTGCCCTGGAATGAGCGGGGCGAATTTGTTGATTCTCTCAAAAGAGATTCTATACGTAAAGAGTGCGAAGGAAGTCTGCGGCGACTTAAGATCGACGCGATCGACCTGTACCAGATCCACTGGCCCAGACCAGACGAGGAAATCGAGGAAGGCTGGGCTACGCTGGCTGAGTTGCAGCGTGAAGGTAAAGTCCGCTGGATCGGAGTTTCCAATTTCAGTGTATCTCAACTGGAAAGAGCTTCCGCCATTGCACCTGTTAATTCTCTCCAGCCGCCTTATTCACTCGTCCGCCCCGAAGTGGAGATTGATATCCTTCCCTATTGCCGGAAGAACAATATCGGCGTGATCGTTTATTCGCCCATGTACTCGGGCTTGCTCACCGGAAAGATGACAGCAGAACGAATTAAGAATATGCCGGCTGATGATTGGCGACAGCATGACGCGGAATTTAAGCCGCCAAAACTCGAGAAAAATCTGCAATTGGTCGAAAAGCTTGCCATTTTCGGCAAACAGCATGCAGTGGAGCCAGGTGTGGTGGCGATTGCATGGACACTTCGTAATCCGGTCGTGACAGGTGCGATTGTCGGCGCACGGCGTCCCAGCCAGGTGGACGGCACTTTTCCTTCGGTCGAATTTCGACTCTCACCCCAGGAAATTGAACAACTTGATGGTATTCTTACCGGCAAAACATAATTCATTTGTATCATTTCAAAAATTATGGGCAGAGTGTTTTTCGGCTACCATCCCTCAATCCCGTTGTATTGAAAAGATACATTGATTTGATGTAAATGATTGAAAATTATAGATCAGCAATGTAGTGAATGGAGGTTTTTGATGGATTGTTTGCTCGGTATTGACATCGGCTCGACCAGCATGAAAGCGCTCGTCTATGACTTGGAGGGAAATGTCCTTTCCCACGCCAGCCGCCCGCAAGTCTCAATCGCCAATGACACCGCTCACCCTAACTGGCAGGTCTATTTACCCGAAAATATCTGGGATGGTATCGCCGCAGCCATACGGGAGGCAGTAAGCCAATTGGGGCCTAATAAACGGATCCTCGCTGCTGCTGTGACCGGATTGGGTGCGGATGCTGTACCACTGGATGAAAATGGTGATCCCCTTTATCCTTTTATCAACTGGTTATGCACCCGCACAGTACCGCAGTTTGAATGGTGGCTGGAGAATGTTGGCCTTGAAAAAACATTTCAAATATCCGGATGGCAGCCATTTGTTTGGAACACAGCTTTGCGCTTCATGTGGTTAAAAGAAAACGAGCCAGAGATTGCTCAACGTATAAGAAAATGGTTGATTGTTGAAGATTTTGTCAACTATCAGCTGACTGGAAAATACTCCACCGACTTCACCGACGCATCTGCCACTTTGCTGCTGGATCAACGCTCGCTTACATGGTCGGATGAATTATTATCAATGACCGGGCTGGATAAGGAGCTCTTACCTAGACCGCAAGCAAGCGGGAGTTTTATCGGGGAGGTGACCGCAGATGCAAGTGAAAAAACAGGGCTTCCCGTCGGCACGCCTATCTTCCAAGGTGGGCATGACTACTTGATCGGGGCTCTGGCCGCTGGGGCAATCCAACCCGGCTCTATTTTGGATGTAACCGGTACCTGGGAATTGGTGCTTACACCTACGTTCACGCCTCGTTGGACTGGTGAGATCCGTAACCTGGGTCTGACGGTAGAAGCACATGCTGTCCCGGGCACTTATTGTATTTGGGGAGGAGGGACAGCCGCCAATATGCTGGAATGGTACAAAGACGAATATGGTTTCCTCGCTCGGCAAGCGGCAGGCGTTGGACAGGGCAATGTGTGGTCGAATCTTATGCAAGAGGCACAAAGTTCAGCGGCTGGCGCCAATGGGGTCTTTTTTCTGCCCCACTTTAATGGTTCTACCTGCCCCAACCTTGACTCGCGTTCTCTGGGTGCATTTCTTGGCTTAAACGACACAACCACCCGATCAGACATGCTGCGCTCAATAATCGAAGGACTGGACTATTCCTTCCTGGGTATGTTAAAGGCTGTGGAATTAGGCTCCGGGCAAAAAGCCGAGAAAATCACTGCCATCGGCGGTGCCGTTCGAAATGATTTCTGGATGCAGAATAAAGCAGATGTTTCCAATTGTGTAATCGATGTACCGGAACTGGAAGAAGCCACCGCCCTCGGAGCAGCCATGCTGGCTGGAACCGGGGTTGGTGTTTATCAAAATTTGGAAGAAGCAGCAAAAAGGGTTTATCGCCCTGGAAAACAATTCGAACCTAACACAAAGCTGGTTGCTCTATACACCGAATTGTATGAGATCTACCGCGGAATTTACCCAGCGTTAAGTGGAATTAACACCCGCATTTATAATCGTTTTCGGGCTGGATAGCGCCCTTTAATTTTTCTAAAATCATCAATAATAATTTGACGTGGTTTCAGGTTCAACTGAAAACCTGAGATCCATCATCAGCATTGAGCGATTAGGTGCAACAAAACCTAATCGCTCATTCCTGACTCTACATTTGATGGTTGATGAATTTTTTGTCTGAATTTAATATCTGATCTTATAAAAGCATTCCGGTATTCCGGCAATTTCACTTCTAGCCATAAATATTCCTCCAGCACCGGCATCAAAATCCGGGTCGCCATCGGCCAACCAGAACCTGGAGGTTGCTACATAGAAGTCCTTCATGTCATCACCAGCAAAACCTCCACAGCAAATATTTTTGACTGGGAAAGGAATGCTTTTAACAAACTGATAATTATCCAAATTCCAGACTGTTAACTGTTTATTCCCGCCCCAGTGGCAGACGTAGATGTTATTTTGGGCATCTACAGAAACGCCATCCGGCATATCATCAAAATCGATGACTACTTCCGGTACTCCGCTGGCACCTTTTTCAATGGAATAGTCGAAGCGCAGCAGCTTTTTATAATACGTATCAACTGCGTAGAGACTGGTGTTCTGGTTATTGAAGAAGATTGTATTGTATTGGACTAATTTATCAACCAAAGTGATAACGGTTCCATCTGTATCAATCATGTAGAATTTCCCGGTCATGATTTCGGGGTCAAAATTCGGCTCTGTAAACTGGCTTGAAACCGAACTTGTGAAAATTCGACCAACAGAGTCACAGCGCGTATCATTGTACCGAAATTGTCCGGTATTGGGTTGAGGAGCGACGATTAAACTCAGTTTTCCTGTCGGGAAATCCAATAACATCATTCCATCCGGCACGGCTACGAGCAAGCGGTCTACATCCGAGGTTGGAATAGCTGCCCCGATATGCGAGCCAGCCTTTACGGATTCATCCATGCCGGTTAGAGGATCATAACGGTGAACCATTCCATCGAAAAGGTCAGTCCAGTAAAGCTTTTTGATTCGGGGATCCCATATGGGAGTTTCTGCCAGCACTACCCTGGAATCTATTGCCAGCTTGAAATTCATTTTACTGCCTCCGTTATTTTCTCGTTTGATAAATTACTTTAAGAAACACTACTGGCCAATATCTCCGGGTATTCAATCACTTTGGCAAGATCGTTCAGGAATTTGGCAGCTACAACGCCATCAATAACGCGGTGATCCGCAGCGAGTGTAAACGCAATGATTGGTCTTACAGAAATCGTATCGTTCTTATCCACAACAACCGGTTTTCTAATGCTTGCACCAACAGCCAGGATTGCCGATTCGGGAGGGTTGATCACAGCCCTGAATTGTCGAATATTGTACATTCCCAGATTTGAGACTGTAAAGGTACCTCTTTGCACATCCTTTAACTCGAGCTTGTTTTGCCTGGCACGTACACTCAGGTCATTGATTCGTTCTGCGATCTGAGAAATGGAAAGCAAGTTGGCATCATGAACAACCGGGACGATAAGGCCGCTATCGATCGCTGTGGCGATCCCAATGTTAACGTTCTTCCATAGGTAAATGGAATCATTGGCCAGTGATGAATTGATATACGGGTTTCTTTCCAGTGCCCAGGAGATAAGCTTCACCAGAATGGCAGTCATTGAAACTTTGACAGTCCCTTTCAACTGAGCAGCCTCATTTAAATGTTTCTTCATGCCTTCCAACCTGGTAACATCCACCTCAATCGTTTCGGCAATGTGAGGCGCCTCTTGAAAGCTGGCCTGCAAGCGTTGGGCAATCTTGAGACGCATGCCAATCAATGGAATTACTTCTGCCGGGCGCTCATTAGCAGCCTGAGAGCTTGTCAGCGGTGTCGATTTAACATCCTCTGCTTGAATTCTTCCGAATGGCCCGCTGCCGGTAACAGTATCAAGAGAGATTCCGGTTTCACGAGAAAGTCTTCTCGCTGCCGGGGTGGCAGCTATTTTGTCAGTTTTTATATGTGAGATCGTCGCTGCATTTTTGGTTGCCGCAACATAAGCCTCAACGTCTTCTCTGGAAATTCGATTTCCCGATGCAGGGACAAGAGCGATATCAATTCCCAATTCGTTGGCAACCCGCATCGCCAGAGGACTTGCAGGAACGGACACTATTGATTGTTGATGAGCAACCAATACTTCAGAGGCCGCTTTATCATCTGCGGGTTTAGCAATATTTTCCGGAATATCGGCAAGGGTTTCACCTGGTTTGAGTACATATGCAATTACTGTCGCCACAGGCACAACATCGCCTACCTGGTATTTCAGCCCAACCAGAGTGCCGGTTGCGGGAGAGGTGACATCAATGGCTACTTTCTCGGTTTCGACAACCAGAACGGTTTCATCCTGTTTTACCGGATCACCTTCTGATTTTTCCCAGGAAAGTATCGTCGCTTTTTCCTGGTCCATATCCACTTTGGGCATAATAAACGGAATAGGCATTTTAATATTCACCTTTCAATATCGCGCGGATCTCACGTTCAATATCTTCTTCCTGAGGAACAGCAGCCCGTTCGAGATCGCGGTTGTACGGAATAGGCGTATTTTTACCGGTCAGCCGGCGCATGGGTGCATCGAGGTAATCGAAAGCCCGGCTGGCAGATACCACAGCCATAATCTCACCCGCCCAACCAGCGGTTTCGCAGGCTTCGTGTATGACCAATAGTTTGCCTGTTTTTGTTACAGACTCGATAATTGTTTGCTTATCCAACGGGACCATGGTTCGCAGATCTACCACCTCTATTTCAATACCCTCAGATGCCAGTCTATTGGCGACAGCAATTGTCTTGTGCACCATGATCTCATTGGTAACTACGGTAAGGTCTTTCCCTTTTCTTTTCACGTCAGCCACCCCGAACGGAATGGCATAATCCTCTTCCGGAACTTCACCTTTCATCTTATAAAGCAGCTTATGTTCAATGAAACAGACTGGATTAAGGTCATGCAGAGCCGTGGTGAGCAGGCCTTTTGCATCATAGGGAGTAGAGGGTGTCACGACCTTGAGCCCGGGAAGGTGCATCAATAAGGTTTCAAGCGATTGAGAATGCTGGGCTGCGGCACCAGTCCCCGAACCACCTGGCATGCGAATGACTATCGGAACGGTCGCTTTTCCACCAAACATATAATGCATTTTGGCTGCCTGGTTACCAATTTGATCCAGTGTCAACAGGATGAAATCCATAAACATGATTTCCACTACAGGGCGCATATCAAGCAGAGCAGCGCCAATGGCTGCACCTATGATGGACGGTTCGGAGATTGGTGTTTCGATAATCCGTTTCTCACCAAATTCATCCAACATGCCGTGAGTAACACCAAACGCACCACCATAGCGGCCAATATCTTCTCCGATGATGAACACCCGTTCATCACGTTTCATTTCTTTCCATAGAGTTTGTCGAATAGCTTCGAGATAAGTGATTTCAGGCATATACATACTCCGTTACTGTTGATGGGTCTGGGTCAGGTGAAGCTTCAGCAAAAGCAACTGCTGCTTCGATAACCGCAAGGGCTTCGTTGTTGATTTCATCCGCTTGTTCTTCTGTAAGTATTTTGTTTTCGACCAGTTGCCCCTTGAAGCGCGCGATTGGGTCTTTATTATCGCGCCAATCATCGATCTCATCTTTTGAACGGTAGAGGTTCCGATCGCTTTTTGAATGGCCGAAATACCGGTAAGTTTGTGTTTCTACGAATACCGGACCATTGCCCGAGCGTATAAATTCTGCAGCATCACGCATGGTTTCATAGACGGTCAAAAGGTCATTGCCATCAATGTAATGCCAGGGAATGCCATATCCTTCCGCCCGTTGTGAGATAGGCAATTTGGCGGTTGCGCGTTCAACTTCCATCGACATGCCGTATTTGTTATTTTCACAGACATACAAAACCGGCAGTTTCCAAAGAGCAGCCATATTGAGGCTCTCATGAAACACACCTTCGTTTGATGCTCCATCGCCAAAAATGGCGATACAAATCTCTGAAAGCTGTTTCATCTGGATTGCCAGACCAACACCGAGAGAGTGGGGAATGCCACCACCAACAATACCGTTAGCGCCAAGGTTATGACTGGAAAAGTCGGCGATGTGCATTGATCCACCTCGACCTCTGCAAAAGCCAGCGTCTTTGCCAAGGAATTCAGCCATCATTTTATTAATGTCCGCTCCCTTGGAAATAAAATGACCGTGACCACGATGATGATTAATCAGATAATCATCACGTATGGTCGCGCGGCTAATCCCGACCGCTACGGCTTCTTGGCCGGCAGAAAGATGCATTGTGCCATGGACTTTTCCCATAGCATAGAGTTTATCTGCCATATATTCAAATTGCCGGATGAGGGACATGGTGCGGTACATATCGATAAGTTGTTCATTAGACAATTTCAGTCGTGAAGCTTTGGCTACAAATGTTTCTTCTTTTTGCATAAATTCCTCTTTGTTTGTATTGTTTTATTTTTCAATAGGGTTGGATGCTAAAATACTTCTGGCTGTAATGCTATCGGTTACAAGGACGTTCACCAGCTTTGAATGTAGCGCACCAATAATTGCATTAACTTTTCCTGGTCCTCCAGCCACACCGATGCGAATGGGTATTTTTACTAAATCATTAAGTTGAATGGTGATCAAGCGCCGCATAAAATCATCGCAATAGGGTTTGCCATTTAGTTTATAGAAATTACTGGCAACATCACCCACCACTCCTAAATTTACAAGTTTTTTGATTTCTTCTTCCGGTAATAATCCTGCCAGAAAGTAGCTCGAATACTCGATTTCGGTTGTGCCAATGCCCAACAAAGCGATTTGAATTTTCTTTCCCAATTCGATGGTCTCTTTAATTCCCCTGGTTTCCATCATCGATTGAGCGATCTTACTTGATTGGCAAAGGTAAGGGGCGTTGATGAAATAGGGATTGCCGCCCAGTTTGTTCGCAAGTCGTTGAACCAGCGCATGACCATCATATTCTGCGTTCTGTGCACCCATCGCACCGACAAGTTGAACCACTTTACCCGGATATTTTCCTGTGGATTCAACAGCATCTACGACAGCGCTAATGGTGGTGCCCCAAGCCAATCCCAGAATGGCATCAGAGGTTAGATAGTGGTCTAAAACTTGGGCCGCAGCTTTTCCCAATTCGATTAAAAGTTTGTCATGGTTCGAATTACGAATTGAGACCACATATACCGTTTCAATCCCATAAATGCTTCTTATCGCATCTTCAAGGTCCTGTTCGTATTGGATAGGTCGAATAATCCTTATATCTACAATTCCCCGATTACGGGCTTCGGTTAACATCCTTGAAACCATAGAACGTGTGACACCAATCTGTTTGGCAATTGCAGATTGGTCTTTTCCCTGGGAATAATACATTTCAGCGACATCCGCCAATAGACTTATTCGGTTCATGTTAGGTTTTTCTTCAGCCATTTTAATCCTTGAAAATATCACGAATGTGAATGACTATTCACTGATGTGAGTATAGCAATCTTCATGAAATAAGTCAATAGAATTGATGGTATGGATTTATGAAGCCTGAATGCCCAACAATTGCGGCGAGGAGCAATTCAAGAAGCGGCATATTAGCGGCTTTTAAACTAGTTGCCATTCAACCTGCATGATCCTGGTTGAGTATATCGATCATATTGAAGGCTGTTGGGCACTCAGCTTTCTTACGATCATTATTTCAAGATCCCTATGCACCCAAGTTGCGTTTTTGCCGGACTTGCCCAACCTACAAAAAATCACTCCCCAGCCTTTCAACCAGCATAACCAGGTTTATGTCGATCCCGGGTTAAGGCTGTTGGGCACTCAGCTTTCTTACGATCATTATTTCAAGATCCCTTTGCACCCAAGTTGTATCTTAGCCGGACTTGCCCAACCTACAAAAAATCACTCTCCAGCCTTTCAACCAGCATAACCGGGTTTATGCCGATCCCGGGTTAAGGCTGTTGGGCACTCAAGCTTCCTTACAATGGTTTTTTCATGGTAACTTTGCACCCAAGTTGTATCTTTGCCGGACTTGCCCAACCTACAAGTGATCACAATCCGCTAAAACATTGTCGTTAAGAGCAGCACCGCGATGATCACCACAAAGGCACTGAAAAAAGGCAGGATGATCCAATAGGCGAAGATCAGTAATGGGTCTTGCGGGTCTTTCTTAAACAGCCGTTTGGGCTGACGTTGAGTGACCTGAAACGGTTCTGCCGGCTGGGCATTGCTGTAGAATTTGCGTACCTGCGAGCGTTGCCGCTTCTCATTACTGGCAACAAAGAAATAGAAAAACACCATGAAGGCCAGAATGATAATCGTGATTATGATTGCTTCGCCTAACATTGTGTTTATTACCTTTCTTGGTAAATTGGTTGGTTAGTTACTTTGTAAATTGGTTGGTTAGTTACTTTGTAAATTAGTTGATTAGTCACTTAGTCACTTAGTCACTTAGTAAATTAGTAAATTGGTCACTTAGTCGCTTAGTCGCCTAGTCGCCTAGTCGCTTAGTAAAGTAGTAAATTAGTAAATTAGTAAATTTGTAAATTGGCCACTTAGTCAACTCATTAACTCATTAACTCATCAACTAATCAACTAATCAACTAATCAACTAATCAACTAATCAACTAATCAACTAATCAACTAATCAACTAATCAACTAATCAACTAATCAACTAATCAACTAATCAACTAATCAACTAATCAGCCAACCAACTCCTGCTTATATCCATTATATCCATTTTTAAGGAAAGCTTGGGTTTCATGGCGAAGCAGAATCACCCGATTCGGCCAGGTATTTTTCGCGGTTGGCAAGGCGTGCATTCTTGCCGCTGGAGGTTTTGATCATCCAGCCGGCTGAGACCAGATAGACATTCCGCAGCGCCACCGCAGATCCACGCGTGATGGCCTGGCGAATATTATCGGCGATCAGCTGTCTTTCTGCGATATCTTCAATATCCACCTCCGCTACGATGACAACATCCTCGGTTCCCTTGTGCTCATCAAAGATGCCAAAAGCGCTCACCCTTCCGGGATGCACACCTTCGACCTCCATGGCCAGGATTTCGAGATCCTGGGGGTAGATATTTTTGCCTCCCACGATGATCAAATCTTTCTTGCGGCCGGTAATAAATAGCTCTCCTTCGGCAAGATAGCCAAAATCGCCGGTCAGGTAACTGCCATCCGGAAGCATGACAGCCTCGGTTGCATCCGGTCGATGATAATAGCCGGTTAACATGCTATTGGAGCGTACCACCACCTCCCCCACTTGCCTCTCAGGCAGATCCTGCTTTTCTGAATCGACTATGCGAATCGAAACATTGGGGATGGCTTTCCCGCATGAAACCATAAGCAAACTGGCGGCCTCATCCTGCGCTGGAAGAGCAAGGTTGCGAGTCTGCAAGGCATCACGATCGATTTCGTCCACGCGTAGAGCAACTCCTGGCGCTGTTTGGGTGACGGCAAAAACATTTTCAGCCATGGCATAACTAACCGCCAGCGCCAGAGGGTTGAGCCCATAGGGCTCAAATTTAGCGATGAAGGCTTGGTGCCCATCCGCCCGCACTGGTTCCGAGCAGTTAATGATCGCCCGCCAGCTGGAAAGATCCAAACCGCTCAAGTGGCGGTCCCTTGTTTTTTGGGCACAGAAATAATAGGCAAAATTAGGCAGCCAGGTCAGGCTGCCTTTATAAGTAGAGACAGCCTGCATCAAGCGCTGCGGGCTGCGCACCCAGTCAAACGGTGACATTAAAACCAAATGGTTGCCGGCAAGAATCGGCATTAAGAAGCCGGCGATCAAACCCATATCATGATAGAGCGGCAGCCAACTGACAACCACATCCTGATCGGTCTGGGCGATCGCCACCTTCAAGTTGGCAAGCTGGTTGAAAACTGCCTGGTGCGAGAGAGCCACGCCCTTTTGCAAGCCCGTTGTGCCGGAGGAATGCTGTAAGAGCACAATTTCCTCTGCAAGGCGGCTACGCCCTCCTAATTGACTGAAATCCGGTCGTACAGGTGGTAATGCTGAATTCGAAAGAATCACCTGCCGAACACTGTCCTCTGAAGAGAGTGCTGGTTGGATTTCTTCCTCGAAAGCCGGATAAGTCACAATGGCAGCAGGTTTGGTGATCATTATCAACGCTGCCAAGTCCGCCCGGTAGCGTTCCGGCAACAGTTTTTCGGTCAGGAAAGGCATGATGGCCGGAATAGCGCCATGCAGCACAGCCCCCCAGAAGGCGAAGACCAGATCGCTGCCATGTTCAAGGATCAAGATGACCACTTCGCCTGGCTGGATGCCCGCGCGTTGATAGGTGCCCGCATAACCGGCTGCACCTTCGATCAACTGTCGATAGGTCAGGGGCAGATCATCCTGACCGGCGTGCTGTAAGGTCAAAATGCGAAAATCAGGCTGCTCGTGATAAGCCTGCCGCAATCGTTCGAAAAAAGTTGTCATCTGCTGCATCACTGGCGAGACTGGATCAAGGCAGCCAGCTCATTCAAGGTATCGAAAGTTTCAGCGTTCAACTCAGTGTCATCAATTTGGACACCATAATCATCCTCGATCATCAAGGAGAGATCAACCAGGCTGAATGAATCAACCAGGCCGCTCGAGATCAGTTTTTCGTCTGCGGCGATGGTACGCGCAGGCTGCTTCAGGATTTCACTGGCAATCCGTTGGGATAATGCAGAAATTAAGTCTGTGGTCATAATACCTCCATGATTACAATCAAAGCGTATCATATCAAAAATTAGGGGTAAAGTGTTTCCAGGCGGGCGATCGCCCGCCTAGAAACACTTCTCAACTCCGTTTTATTGAAAAGATCCGTCAAAACTCTATTTTACCCCATGAGAGTCGGAGATGACGGGGAATTGTTGATGGAGAAAGGTAAGGAGTAATGAGTAAGTTCGACCTTTATTCGCCGATTTTCCAGCCGTTTTTCGCCATCATTTTCCGCACTTCCAGAAGTTGTTCTGACACTTTTTTAGAACTCTCGCGATCATTTGCCAGCGCCATCATCAATGCCCCAACCACCGGCGGCACATCCAGCAAGATGCCCCTGGCGTTTGGCAAAAGCGCTTGCACTGACTGCAGGAAAACATTTTGGTAGAAAGGCGAGTGCTGTAAAAGACTGCCACTCAACACCAGGTCAAAAGGCTGCTCATCAATCTCCATCTGTCTGGCTACTGCCAGCACGGAAAAGGCCAGCTCATCCGCATTTCTCTGCACAACCTTCAATGCCATTTCGTCACCATCTTGAGCGGCTTGCAAAATCAAAGGCGCGACCGATGGTGATAATTGATAGCGATCACGAATGATGCCTTCTAATAAATCAGCCAGATCAGCCGCACCAGTCAGGGCCAGAAAAATATCTTCCAAGCGGCTGCTGGCAGAGCCTGGCAGCCAACGCAGCGTCCAGGCATAGGAAAGCTGCTGGATAGCCAAAAATACCAATTCACTGGCCCCGCCAAACTCACCATTACGGAGCGAGTTACCGGTAATGCGACCGCTGCGGCCATCATGCCAACGACCGCGTACATTATTACCGGTGCCGGCTGAGGCTGCAATACCCTCACCAACAGTACTGGCAGTCCAAAGGGGCAAGAGGCTATCATTTTCCAATCGAAAAGGACAGCCCAACTCCAGCTTCTCGATTCCCTCAGATATGGGAGCTCGATCGCTTTCCCAATCAAAACCGGCCACACCAAAACCTGCGCCAAGGCAAATTGATTCCTCTTGCGGCAGCTGTGCTTTTGCATCATTTATAGCTATGCGCATTGATTCAAGCATGCCAGAAAAACCTGCCGATTCCGGGTTACCACCAGGACCCACACCCAAACTGAGCCGGCCAGAATCCATATCGGCCACAAGCGCATGTGTCTTGCTCCCCCCTACATCCACCCCTAAATAGAATTTCATCTTTGGCTCTATTGAAAAAAAACGGGTAAATAAGGTCGGTTAGTTTGCAACAGATCTTGTAAGACTGCGTCTACCTGATCATCTTCAGGACCTAAAGGATGATTGACAAGTGCCCGAAAAGCAGCTTGATAATCACCATGCACCGCGGCTTCAATAGTCAATAACTCGTAGCTCTTAACCTGCTCGAGTAAGACATAGTTATACAGAGGCAGTGGATCAATCGGCAGCGGATGTGCACCCGTCCGGTCAATTCTGCAAGCCAGCTCCAGCACCCAATCCCGTTCCCAACCTTTGATCATACCATTGTGATTGACATTGACAATATGCGTCTCATGCAGGTCGTTAAAGTGGGCATTTATCAATTGGGTAGCCACGGTAGAGTAATAGGCCCCGCCGCGCTTCATCAGGCTTTCCGGAACCTGATCATTGTGCAAATCGCGGTAATACGCCAGCAGCTCTTCTTCAATCACCAGAACCTCTTCAGCCCGCGATGGCGGCCAGTTTTGCTGTTGATCCAGTTTACGTTGTTTGTTATAGAAGTACTCCAGATAGTAATTTGGGATCATGCCCAAACGGGCAATAAAATCCGGATCAAAATCAGGCACCGCCATGCTGCGTAATTCATCCAGGTAGGCAGCAAAAACGCGCGGCCAGACATCTTCGCCATTTAATTTAAAACCAAAATACCAGGTCAGATGATTCAAGCCCAGGGTGATAATCTCTGCCTGCCCGGCAACATAATCAACACCATCCTGTGCGGAAAGCTTTTTCAGGATCTCCATCTTGGTGGTGAAGGCTGAATTGCAAACGCCGATACTCTTTATGCCGCTTCCATAGTGATTAAGTGCCTCAGTCACCAAGCCTGAGGGGTTGGTGAAATTTACAAGCAAAGCCTCCGGTGCCAATTCACGCATCTCAGACGCAATTTCAAGAATAACCGGGATTGTTCGCAACGCTTTGGCCATACCGCCAACACCGGTTGTTTCCTGGCCAATCAATCCATGCCGCCTGCCAAGGTATTCATCTTCGCGGCGGGCTGCATTATGCCCCACGCGCAGTTGGGTGATGACATAATTGGCGTCCCGAATCGCCGCTCGACGGTTGTCAGTGAGATGTACGCTAAAAGGCTGTCCGGCAGCATTCACCATGCGCTGTGCAAATTCTCCAACGGTTTGCAAACGGACGGCATCGATATCCATCAGCCACAATTCACTGACCGGCAAATCTGACATGCGTTCCAAAAACCCACGCACCAATTCCGGCGTATAGGTTGATCCCCCACCAATCACAGCTATTTTTAACATGCTAACCTCAATTGAATGCGAAGGCTGACCAATTAATAAAAACTAGTTAGCCGTTTGTAATTAATGAAAAAGTTGATTGAACCAGGTATCTACATTGCTTGTCAGCGCATTAGCGCCGCTAACCAGGTTGACTGTCACCAGAATAAAGATGATGATCAAAGCAAAGATGACCAGACCACCGGCAAAATCCTTGGCAATGGTTTTAAAGATCTTAGTGAGTATCCAAAAAATAAACAGACCTGCCAGCACAATGATGACATACCAGATACCAACCGTCATTGGCAAACCGAACAAATAGGGTGGAAAACGCATTTAGGACTCCTGGAACAATAAATCGGAATTCATGATAATTATAACAACGGAAAGATTTTGAGACAATTGTTTGTTTGGTGATTTGTTGGTTAGTTGGTTACCTGGCTCTCCCACGGTAAAAAAAAGAGAGGGATTGGCATTTTAAGAGATAAATGGTTCGCTTTAATCAATTATTAACTACTCATCCATATCTTTTAATATTTTCTTCGGCCTCACGCACGAGTTCCTGATTCCCGATATAGAGGGCAGTGCGTTGGTGCAAAGCATGCGGTTTAATCTCCAAAATATCCTGGTGACCGTTAGAGGCATAGCCGCCGGCTTGTTTTACAATAAAGGCCAATGGATTAGCTTCATAGGTCAGGCGCAACTTTCCTTCCGGTTTGGACACATCCGCCGGATAATAAAAGATACCGCCAGCCAACAACGTACGGTGAAAATCAACCACCAACGAACCAACATAACGCATCGAGATCGACCTGGTGGTATTGGTCATTTCCTGTAAATAGCGGGTAAATTTTTGCACACCTTCACTCCAGCGCGTATAGTAGCCCTGATTGCAACTATAATAGGTTGGAATTTTAGGGATCTGGATATTCTCATGTGAAAGCAAGAATTCGCCAATCGAAGGATCGAGGGTAAAACCATGTACGCCTTCTCCAGTCGAATAGACAAACATCGTACTGGCGCCATAGACGATATAGCCAGCCGCCACCAATTTTGACCCGGGTTGCAAACAATCTTCAATCGTACCCGCTTCGCCTTCCACACCCAGACGTTGGTAGATAGCGAAGATTGTGCCCACACCGACGTTATAATCGATGTTGGATGAGCCATCCAGTGGATCGAACATGAGCACATACTTGCCCGAATGGTATTCCTTCGGGATGGGAATGATGTGCTCGTGCTCCTCTGAAGCCATAACTGCCAAACGACCGGTATGGTCATTAAGCATGTACATTGTCTCATCCGCCAGTTTATCGAGCTTCATCACTTGCTCTCCCTGGATGTTGATCCCTCCTGTTTTGCCCAGAATCTGTGCCAGGCCGGCACGTGCCATTTGACTGGCAATCATTTTACCGGCAAGGGCAATATCATACAACAGACTGGTCAGTACACCGGTTGCTTCAGGGTGAAAACTCTGCTGTTCCAAAATATGACGCTCAATCGTAATAATCGTGTCGATATTCGGTGCGAATGGAGAACTCGCCATGGTTTGTTTTCCTCCGGATGGGTTTTTTTGCAAGGGAATAGGCTCCCAATGCTGATTTAATTGTAGCGGTTCCGTTGAAAAATTCCAAACCAAAAGCAGCAATGAAATTGATTAATTTCATACTACTTCATCGAAAACGAGAACTGGCAACTAGAACTGTCTCTTGACGAACGAAAGGCAAAAAATACAACGACTCAAGGTTTTAAAAACCTTTTTGGGAGTGCCAGACCCACCGGTAATAAAGGTGACATTTGCATTATGATTTGAGCATCGCCACCGCCAAACAGCCTGCTTGGCGGGTTTCAGAATTAACTTCTCATTAAACAAAAACCTGGGCAAAAATTACCCAGGTTCAATACTCCATGATAATTTGTTATGCTACGGCTTAATTTCGAGCAGTTCAACTTCGAAGATTAAAGTAGCATTTGGTGGGATGGAAGGCGGAGAACCCTGCTCACCATAAGCCAAATTCGCGGGGATAACCAGCTGGCGTTTCGATCCAACTTTCATATTTGCCAGACCCTCATCCCAACCGGCGATGACTTTGCCCTGCCCGAGCACAAAGGTTAGGGGCTGTCCGCGATCAACTGAGCTGTCAAACTGAGTACCATCTTCCAACCAACCGGTGTAATGCACCACAATAGTTTGACCACTGCTGGGCATTTCGCCGGTACCTTCGACCAGATCATAATATTTAAGACCAGTCGGTGAAGTAATATAATCCTTTTCCTCAACTTTGGTAGGAACTGCAGGCGGCTGGACAGAAATTACTTGAATTTCCATCACGAGCGTGGAGTTGGCAGGTATGTCACCATATTCTTGCTCACCCAGTGCCAACGCTGGCGGAATGATTAGCTGACGTCTGCCCCCCGCCTTCATACCCAGCAAGCCCTCTTCCCAACCAGGAAAGACTTCACTCTGGCCAAGTGTGATATTGAGTGGAAACTCTGCTTCAGATTGACCGATGAAGACAGACTTATCTGGGTTCTGAACCCACAAGGCATAGCTATTTGATACATGGTAATGCTCGAGGACTTCTTCACCCTGACCGACCACAATATCATAATATTGCAATCCACTATCGGTCGTGGTCAATTGATCTGCGGCAACCGGCATTGGTTGCGGAGGTTGCTCAGCCTTAATCAAATCCATTTCTATAATTACCTGAGAATTCGGCGGCACCATACCATAGCCAGATTCGCCAAATGCCAGACTCGGTGGAATTACAAATTTGGCTTTACCCCCGACCTTCATCAGGCCGATGCCTTCTTCCCAACCGGGGAGCATACGGTTAAGGCCCCAGATGGTTGAACCCGGTTTGCCACTGGTATACGTGTTTTCCAGTTCGGTTCCATCCGCCAGCGAGGCAATATAGTTCATGGTGACAATATCACCCTTGCCAGGGGCATTGCCCACACCTTTTTTAATTTCTAAGAATTGTAAACCGCTTTCAGTGGTTATAGCGCCTTCAAGCACGATTGGTTCCTCAACGTGAACTGTCGGCGTGGGAATCACAACTGCCGGGGCAGTAATTGCCAGGGTAGGCACTCCGCTGGATGTGGCAGTCGCATTGCTTTCACTGGATTGGCAAGCCGCCAAGGAAAATAACAACGCCATAACAGCCAGTAATAACCACAGTAATTTTTTATTTTTTAATAAAGAAATTTTCACTTAATTCTCCTGGATTTTGTTAATGGAACCAGCTGATCATAACACATTTTAATTGAAATGACATGATGATCAGCGTGGAAAGCCTTGGAATTGAAAAAGAAGGTGTGGAAAGATTGGTTAATGAATTAATAAATTGAGGATTTTTAATATTTAATTCCGGACGGTTAAATGCCAGGCATACATAATTTTGAATATAATAATTTTGATCATCAGACCTCAATATTTTGTATAATATCAGTTCAGCGTGAGCAATCGACTAAAGAAACGAGATTAGTATGGCATCTGAAATTTACTCTTACCTGCATCCCGCTATTGAGCTACGCGCCTTGCGGCAAAAAGGACGTTTTGGGCTCTTCGCTACACAAGAAATCCCGCCGGGCACTCTCCTGACGATGTGGGGCGGCAAGGTGGTCAATAGCCAGGCTTATGCGCAGCTTTCTCCTTTTTTGCGCACACACGGTCTCCAAATTGAAGATGATCTCTTTCAAGTGCCACTGTCCCCAGACGATCCGGCAGATTTTTTTAATCATAGCTGTAATCCGAATGCTGGTTTTAACAGCCCAATTTCATTGGTGTCTATGCGTGAGATTTGCGAAGGCGAGGAGGTTTGCTTTGATTACGCCATGAGTGAGGATAATCATTTCGATGAATTTACTTGCCAATGCGCAGCTATTTGCTGCCGTGGGGAAATCACCGGCAAAGATTGGCTTTTGCCTGAATTGCAAAATAGATATAACGGTTTCTTCAGCCCCTATTTACAGCGAAGAATTGATGGACAATCCGACTCTGCAAAAAAGGAAAGTAATTAGAGAACCTAATGAAATGTAACCACGAAAAACACAAAATACACGAAAAATTGTCAAAAATGGGATTTTGGTTGACCAGGAAAAACTCGAAATACATGAAAAGGAATAAAAAAGAAAATTTAATTGACCACGAAATACACAAAATACACGAAAAATAGTCAAAAATGGGATTTTAGTTGACCAGGAAAAACTCGAAATAAATGAAAAGGAATAAAAATAGAATATTTAGTTGACCACAAAATACACAAAATACACGAAAAATAGTCAAAAATGGGATTTTGGTTGACCAGGAAAAACTCGAAATAAATGAAAAAAAGAGATTTCTGAGCTAATAGCATGCTTCAAAGGGCAATTCTTTCAATCGTTGCTTTGGGATAATGTCCAAAATTTACCAATAAACCAAGGTGGTATCCAGTTGCTTTAAGATAATTAAATACCTGAGCTCGGTGTTCTCCCCCAATTTCTTTTATTGCTTTAAGCTCAACAATAATCTTTTCAAAGCAAACAAAATCCGGTTTATAGATTTGTGTTAATGGTTCATTTTTGTAAATGAGCGATAACGCTACCTGGGCTTGAAAAGGAATTTGGCGCAAGGAAAATTCCTTACTCAGGCATTCCTGGTACACCTGCTCCAGAAAACCGCAACCCATCACGCGATACACCTCAAAAACCGCCCCTTGGATGGCATAACTTTCTTCTTTATAAATGATTTTCCCATTTTTTTCTAGCGGTGTTTGAATTTTGCGCGGTTCGAATCCCATTATATCCCCTTCGTTAATTTCTTGTTCATTTTTCCCATCGACTAAATGCTCAAAAAAATCCCAATCTTAAATCTTTGTTCGTGTATTTTGTGTGTTTCGTGGTCAGCTAAATCCCAATCTTAAATCTTTGTTCGTGTATTTTGTGTGTTTCGTGGTCAGCTAAATCCCAATCTTAAATCTTT
>Ga0207420_1000329_pt1 | contig 57055 bp, 52 predicted proteins | sample ThiBio_inoc_biof_FD_183941 | JGI IMG/M metagenome (GOLD analysis project Ga0207420, IMG submission 183941) | Wastewater bioreactor microbial communities from Cape Town, South Africa - Thiocy_inoc_biof (SPAdes) | ecosystem: Engineered > Bioremediation > Thiocyanate > Unclassified | place: South...
GCGCTCGGTAACCTGCTTGACTGCTTCGATCTTGAATTCTTCCGGATACCGCTTGCTGCTCATGACATCTCCTTCGTTGCCTTAAGTTTAAGGCTCAAAGGTGTCTACTGAACCCGGGGCGATTCAGTCATCGAACTGCTGCCCTTGGCTTAGCCAACTCTCAGCCGATTTGTTTTCGAGCGCCGCGATGTGTTGTCGTACTACTTTTTCTGCATCTGCATGGACATCTTTGAGGGAAATGGCAAACCCCACGAACAAGCCATCAATATCTAACGTTGGCTCTACAACCGCTGTCGGCATAGCTTTGCTGAGTATTGAGGCCACGTTGCTGGCAGCAGTGATACGCTTTTGTAAGTCAACAAGCTTCGTATCTGCATCATCCACTTTTTGCAGCTTCTCAAACTGCACCAGCGTCATACCGACGTGATGCCCTGAAAGCTGGGTGGCCACGCTCTGAACCTTGTCTGCCGCCGCCTTGGACTCTCCAGAAGTTTTCTCCACTTCTGTTCGGGCCGCTACTGCCGATTCGCCGAGTGCAAATTCAAGCAGATTTTTGCGGTGCCCGGTATTCACAGTGCCGCCTGAGTGCACGTTGCGTTCGATGAAATCAGCATCGAAGACGAGAACGTCGGGGCGTTGCTCCGACCATGCTCCGTTTTCGAAGGAAACTTTGTGACCACTTCCGAACTGCAAAACGACTTTTGGTGGGAGCGTGCCGTCAACCGTCTTGCAGTTGGCAATCAGGGAGGAATCGCCCGTAGACACAGATCGAAGAACCCTCGCCAGAGTAGACTTGCCGCGACCGTTGTCCGCATAGATGAGCGTTGCTTTCTGGCAGGTATAGGGTTTACCGTTCGCTTGATACAGTAGCCCGATACCTTGGATATCCGCGATTCGCTCAAGCATCTCTTTTCCTCATTGCATTCTTGAATAGAGTGATACGCTGCTGGTCGTTCATTCAGATAACCCTTCATCATCAAAACCGAGAGCCGGCAGTTCAAGCCCCTCTATCTCCTGCAACGACTTGCCCGCTATCCCCTGCAAATCCCCATACATACCCACGGTTGCCCCCATCACCCGCATAATCTGTTCTTCGCGTTTGGCCCACTGCTTCATGATGGCTTTTCTTTCCTTGTCGAGGTCTTCCTGCATGGTGGAAAATGCTTCGACAATGGCTTCCACGCGTTGGCGGAAACGCGGGCCGGTGAGGTACTGGTAGACCATTTCGGTCTTGGTCTGCTGGCCTTCAGTGGTCTGCCGCGCAAGGGCAAGCTCCAGCAATGACTGGCGCAAAATCATGGCTACCGGCAATGCGGCGCGTGGGTGCGTTACCCAGACGCCCTCGACCATTTCAAAGGTTTCAACGCCCTTCGGCAATATCTGGCTCACGATCACGGCGATTTCCGCCTTCGCAGTCCGCTGATCGTCACGAAGCTTTACCAGCCAGGCATCGCTCCAGTTCTTGGTGCGCTTGAACTCCCACAAGATGGTGCCGCCAGTTTGACCACCCGTGCCAACAACCCGATGCAGCACATCCCCGCCATATTCGCCCTTGGGTACGGGATCAATCGAATCGAAAGGGAATTTTGTGCGTAACAGGTTTTCAAGCTCAAGTTCCTGGACTTCGCCCTGCAATTGCTGTGATCCCTGTTCGGCCCGGCGCTTAAGGTCTTCGATCTGTTTCTGCATCGCGGCAATGGTCTGCTCCTTCTCCATGACCTTGAGTCTTTGTTCGTCCTCGGCTTCTTTCTTGGCTTTCAGGCGGGTAGCGTCGAGGCCTTCTTGTACCCGTTTTTCAACGGTGAGATCCAGTTCGCGCTTGGCATCATCGAGTTCACGCTGCTTCTTGATGAGTTCCACTTGCGCCTTTTGCGCCTCGGCGAGTTTTTCGTCGCGCGCCTTGAGCACCTCTTGCAAGTCGCCCAGTTCACGTACTTTGTTCTCCAGCTCGGCTGCGCTGGCAAGTTTTGCTTTTTTGGATTCTTCGACAATGATGCGGGCGCGTTCTGCCTTCAACTGTGCGGCAACTTGATCGGCCACCTGGTCATCGAGTTTGTGCTTCTCTTCTACAAGCTGCTTTTCCTTGTCGCGAATGGCCTGTTCACGCTTGGCGATGTCGTTGTCTTTCTGGGCCAACTGCTGCTCAAATTGCTGGCGTGTCGCCGCGATCAGCGGCGCAGCCAGCGACTCGGTGAGTTTGATTTCTGTCTTACAGTTTGGACAGATGATGGTTGGCTCAGTCATTACTTTCCCTTACCCACAGGTAACCTACGAAATAGCCCAGCGAATCGAAAACAGATTCTCAGACCGTGTGTTTTGGCTCATCTTGCCTTCTATCGCTGCAATTAACTCTTCTCGCTGCTTGTCTACTTGATCTTGCGCGTCGAACAGCGAGCGTCGCTTCTGATTGCGCTTTGCCTCTAGTGACTTGATCAGCTTTTGCCCAGCAAGCTTTTCTTCCAGCGTCAGCGCGGTAGTGGCGGCACGGCGTGCTTCCTTGATCTGGCGGTCGAGTTCCTTGATCTCACGTTCCAATCCCACCTTGAGGTCGTCGGCCCAGCCGTCGAGCTTGTCGGCTTCGGCTTCGAAGAAGCGGGCATTGCGCTCGGAAATATCACGCTGAATGACAGCTTGGCGTTGCTGGGTGTGGGTTTCAAGTTGTTGTGTAACCGCACCCTCACCCGCCTGTGACAGGGGGGCGGATGTGCCAGGCAGCGTCAGTAGACGTGCCGCGACTTCATCGTCCAGTATCTGGCCGTCGTCGGTGGTTGCTGCAAAGATCAAGTGGTCTTCTGCCTGTTCGAGAGATTCAACGCTGAAAAGCGTGAGGGTAAGCCAACCGGACTTGCCGATGAGTGGCTCCAGCGGGGTGATTTTCCCATCGTGTTGGCCGTAGTCGAAGTGAATCTCGGTGGTGGGTAGTACTCGTCCCTTTGCCTTTGCCACCAGTGATTCGGCAAGGGGATGATTCAACCGGTAAAGGTGTGCCTCGCCGGTTCGGCGTGGCAGCTCATACAGTCCCATCGGGATAACGGCGGCTTGATCTGGAAATGGCTGTGTTTTCAGGCTGAAAGTGGCGTCGCCCATGAACTTGGCCTGGCCGTTCAATTCATGCTGCGTGAGCTGCATGAGCAGACGTTCGTAGCGGTTGAGATAAGCCTTGGAGGCTTCGTCGCGCACTTTGAGCTTTTCGCGTACTTCGTCGTCGAAGTTTTCCAGCAACTGCTGGCGTGTGCGCGTCATGGATTCGTTGATCTCCAGGCTCAGCTCAAGCTGGAGCTGGTTGAAGGCGCTCTGGATTTCATCCTGCTTGCGGCAATCCTGATAGATGGCGGCGATGCGCTTTTCGAAGTCCACGCCGGACTCGATGGCGCCCAGCACTTCGTCGCTGGCGCCAAAGACGCCCTCGAAGAGTTGGAATTTTTCGGATAGCAGCTCGAAGACGCGCTGGTCTGCCGCGTTCTTGCGGTTGAGGAAGTTCACCACGACCACGTCGTGCTTTTGGCCGTAGCGATGGCAGCGGCCGATGCGCTGCTCGATGCGCTGAGGGTTCCAGGGCAGGTCGTAATTCACCACCAATGAACAGAACTGCAGGTTGATGCCCTCGGCCGCGGCCTCGGTGGCGATCATGATGCGGCCCTGCTCACGGAAGTAGTCCACCAGCGCCGAGCGCATGTCGGCGGTGCGCGAACCGGTAACCCTGTCGCTGCCCTGGTGGCGTTCCAGCCACTGGCTGTAGATCAGCTTGGAACCGTCGTCGGTGTTGGAACCGTTGAACAGTACGATGCCTTCACTAAACGGGCTATCGGCCAGAAGGCGCAGCAGGTAACTCTGGGTACGCCGCGATTCGGTGAAGATGATGGCCTTCTCCGAGCCGCCGAGTTCCTTGGCCTTGGCAAAGGCAATTTTTAACGCCTTGAGCAGGGCTGTCCCCTTGGCATTGTGTGTGATGCTGGTGGCAAGCTGGGCGAAGGCGTCGAGGTCAGCGATTTCCTGTTCAAGTGCCTGGCGGTCGGCTTCGGTGAGAAACTCGACCGGCTCATCTTCAGCCCACTCCTCGGCGGTTTCGTCCAGCGCTTCGTAATCCTGATCCAGCTCGTCTTCGAGCGATTCAGCGGGCGTCTGCTTGCGTAGCTTGGCCTTGAGCCGGTTTGAAATCGAAGTTAGCGCGCCCGCAATGGCAAATGTGGATGAGGCCAGCAGTTTGCGTAAAACCAGCGTCATCAGGCTGCGCTGCCCGGCGGGCAGGGCTTGCAGGTTGTCCCGTTGCAGGTATTCGGAAACGAGGTGGTAGAGCCTGTCCTCGCTTTCTTCCGGGGTGAATTCCTCCACCATGGGTAGGCGTTTGGTGTAGGGGATGTATGCCGTGACCTGCCGCCGCAGAGTGCGATGACAAATAGGCTTCAGCCGGGCCTTGAGGGTATTGAATACCTGCTCCTGATTGAGGTTGGCGAACTGTTCACGGAAGCTTTTCAAGTCACCGAAGGCGTGCTCGTCAATGAAGCTCACCAAGCCAAACAATTCCAACAGGGAATTCTGTAGCGGTGTCGCCGTGAGCAGCAGTTTGTGCTTGCCGGCCAGCGCCAACTTGAGCGTATTGGCAATGACGTTTGCTGGCTTGTAGACGTTGCGCAGCCGGTGCGCTTCGTCGATGACTACCAAGTCCCAAGGCACGGCATGCACGTCGGCTGCCTTGCTTTTGGCGAACTGATAGGAGCAAATGACGATTTCGGGTGCCTCGAAGGGGCGGAATTGGCCTTGCTTGATTGCAGCGTTGTAGGACTTGGCTTCAAGAATCCGGCACGGCAGGAAAAACTTTTCCGCCATCTCCTGATACCACTGCTTGCGCAGATTGGACGGCGTTATCACCAATATCCGCCGCTTGTGCTCCGCCCACTTTTGCGAAAGCACCAGGCCCGCCTCGATGGTCTTGCCCAGACCCACTTCGTCCGCCAGTAGCGCCCCTTTGGAGAGTGGCGAGCTGAAAGCGAACAGGGCTGCATCAACCTGATGTGGATTCAGATCAACCTGCGCATCGACAAGCGCCCCGGCCAGCTTCTCAACACTATCAACCGGGCAGCGACGAGTCAGTTCATGGGCGAAGTATTTAGCGTGGTAATCGGTTAACTGCATGGAAAGACGTCAGCTAAACCGTGACATGAGATATGAATGAATTCGTGGATGGCCACGCAACGCGCGGCATGGATTCTGGCAGCAGCGGCATCGTAGACGTGCCAGCCTACCGCCTTCAGCAGCACCTGAATATTTCCAACTGCACGCTGTCACCCATGTACACCTCCCTTTTAATAATTATCTGTTGAATTTTCGCATAACCTGGCGGTCGGGCGTAATTGTCTTCAGTGATTGGTCTTGGCCGAACTGATCCATCTCGCTTTGCCAATCCCCATATATCATTCCGACTAACGGCAGCGAACTGACTACGTGTTACCTGCCATATTCAACACGAGATTACGAATGCATAACAAAAAAGCCACCCCGAAGGGTGGCTCCAGTACGTGATCAAGCAAGCAGCTGCTTGGCCAGGGCTACTTCAATGCTGTCCCCCGACTGATTTAGAACGTCCAGGCCGGAATCAGGCATGTCGCCAGATGTCGACTGAGACACAGCAATCTTCTTTGCCATGAGTTCCAGGCATCCCATCTGGGCCGATCCTGCATAGCCCAGAAAGTGCACATCCACGTCCTGCTTCTGACCGATCCGCCAACTACGACGGGAGGCTTGCTGCAGGGTATAGACGTTGTAACCACTTTGCATGAACACGATGGTCGGGAATTCCAGCATGTCGAGCCCGGTTTTGACCAGCTCAGGGTTGGTGATGATCACCTCCACACCGCGGTCAACCTGATCGAACAGCCAATCTTCCCGCTTTGACGCATCGACGCTTGCCCTCAACACCGCCGTCTTGAAACCTTCCTTTTCAAGAAAGTTTTTCAGTCGGGTGGTGGTGTCACGAGTGCCGGTGTAGGTCGAGTACACCAGTATCCTCCGACCGCGTGCCTTCTCCGCTTTGCAAATACGCAGCAGTTCCAGCTCTTTCGGACTTGCCTCGGTGCCGCTCATCAACGCCGGCACGAAAGCGAGTTGCTGCTTCGATCGGGGATGGCGAACCAGCTCGTCCCGGAAACACGTATCCGGCCAGGCAAGCAGCACATTCAAGACAACGCCCAGCAAGCTGGTGTCGCCCTTCCTGAGCGCCTCACGGAGATCTTCGCGCAAGCTCATGCTCAACTCACGGTAAATACCGGACATCGCCTCCGTCATCGGGACTTCCGTGAAATGCTCCCGGTAAGGCGGCAGAACATCACCGCCTATATCCTTGAGCTTCAGGAACACCGTCTGTGGAAGCACATAACGCATGATGCCTTTCGGGCCGAAACCTGGTCCCTTGGAGGTGCGGTGCGTGATGTTCTTGCCCCGCGCAGTGCGATGCGACTCGCTTTCAGTCTCCTTGAACACGTCCTTCAGGATGCCGTGATCACGCATGAACGACATGCCGGCAGGCCCCAGTGAATTGCGGTTGTTATAGCCAAACCCGTCTTCGATCATCAAACCCGGGTTAAGCCGGTGCAGGAGATAGAACAGATCGTCGGCATAGCCGCCCATCAGGGTGCCGGTCAGGAGTAGGGTTTTCTGGCACTTGCGTGCAAGAACCCCCATCGCCTGCCCTTGCGCGGACCCCTCGTTCTTGTACTCGTGCCCTTCATCCACAACGAGGAGGCCGAAGTACCCCTGCGGAAGGTAGCGCTTGATGAATTCGGTCGCCTGGTAGCCGCCCTGCCCGAAGGAGAACTCGGTGTTGGCCATCGCTCGCTCCATTCTGCGTGCCTGTCGGTCTGTAAAGAACAGATCGCCTTTGTCGTCCATCAAATTGATGAACTCGTAGACGTTGTCCTCAAGCATCCCGGACAGCATGTCCTCGCCGAACCGATCCAGCAGCCTGTCGGCTGTTTTGCAACCGATGGTCGGTATCTGACGCAGGCTTTCCATAACCAGCTGACGCCGGGATTGGGTGTTTCCACGTTTCGACACCAGCGTCCAAAGACGTTCTCCGCATGGCACCCTGTCTTCTAACAGCGCTCCGTCCACTATCCGCTTCACCGACTGCTGATTGGTGCAATAGGATCGTGTCTGATTGAGCCTGCCTTCAGCCAAGGTCGCTGGCAATGGGTTGCCCTCGTCATCCACCAGCAAAGCGCCGCACTTCGGGCAGGCGGCATAGGTTCTCACCTGCTTGTCCTGGCCCTCACTCACGATAGTCCGCTTATGGGTGTAGGCCGGCTTCCAGTTGAATCCCATGCGCATGCGCACACGTCCCATGACAAAGAACTCTGGAACGACCGGCTTCTCACGCATCTCCCGTAGCTGCAGGAGTTTGCGCAACGTGTCAGGGCCGTTGAGAATCCAGACCCGGGCATTAGGCACCGTCGCCTTGATTTCGCGCCGCCACTTGTAGACAAGATGCGGTGGAGCGATCACCAAGGTGCGGCGATAGCCCTCCTCGTGCATGACTGCTGCGGCGGCAATCGCCATCATGGTTTTACCTGTACCCATTTCAGCGTTGATTATCGCTGCGGGCTGGGCTTCGTCCACCAGAAGGCGCGTTACAGCCTGGACTGCATCCTGCTGAGGCGGAAAAGGCTTGCGAAGTAACGCTTCCATCAGGATGGCATGCTTAAAATTCGGCACACCATCGTAGATTGGCGGATTCTGCTGCTGAACCGCGCTCAGTAGCCCTTCCCCGAACTCGTGAATGAAATCGCTCAAAGGAATCACTTCCTGCTGCGATACTTCAATGACTGCTTCCATGATGACGCTCCTAAAAAACGCGGAGGCAGCCGTCCCCTTGCGGGGTGGTTGCACCCCGCTGGGTTGATGAATTGAATCCCGGCCTCCATGCCTTTGTGGGGACATCGAGGCGTTCCGGTCTCAGGGACTGACCGGACTCATAAGGCGATGCGTGACGCGCATCGGTCGGGCTGTAACTGACAGCCAGCAGTGAAACACCACAAAGGCCCGGAGCCTTTCTCCAACACGCCGGCATCAGCCCGCGCGTTCGAGAAAAGCCCCCGGAGGGGGCAGTTAAGAATCAGAACATTGCCTGCGAAGAATCATCCATACCGATCCTCCAGCGCCTGCTTGATCTGAGCCATGGGGGTGGGCTTAAAGTGGAAATCCAATTCTGCGCCGACACCTGTATCAACAAGCTCCGTGATCGGAATATATCCATACTCGGCATTGATCAGGTCACCGTGCAGGATGGCATATCCGAAAGCCTGCTCGACCTCCCCTTCCCTGTCCTTCTCGGTGATGTACCAATGGCAATCACCCAGAAAATAGTGAAGGTGTGCAATGGCCTCGTCGCCCTTGCCATCTTGCTGGTACGTTACCGGCATGCCTTCGACAGTGGCCGCGATCTCAACCATTTTGTCGAAAAAATACTGCCGTTCTTCCCCATTCATACATGTGGCCACGATTCGCTTCTGTCTCTCTGGCATGAACAGCCGAAGACGAAGGAATGCTTCAACGGCATCACGTCGACTGACAGAGTTCACTTTTCCGTCAAGGCGGGACTCTGCCTCGGGAGAACGGGTCGATGGAGTCGGCCGTCCGGGTATTTCAATATGAATGTTGTCTTCAAATAAACGCATGGTGTTCCTCCTTGAATAATCCAAGAGGGGAACACCCCTTGCGGGAATGTTCCCCGCAAGGCGGTTTGAAAAAAATCAACGAATCAAAACGACTGTCCCAAATCCCGGACCCGGGGTGAAGTCGATGCCGGTGATGCTTGGCACAAACTTGTCCGTATAGGTCAGGATTTCTGACACGGAGCCATCGGCACGGGTCTCGAATGTCGTCTTGAGATCACGCTCCTTGAAGGTGTCACCTTTGATCAGGAGACGCCTTCCATTGCCAGACTCCACCACCCCCGAGATTTGCCCCGCTGCCAGCGCCAGCGCCAAATGCCAGTCAGAAAGCGCGCGTAAGGGCCGGCGGTGCGTATCGTCAGCACGCACAAAGTGCGTCCCGAACAGCGGCCAGAGCGTATTCTTGCGAACACGCTCAAGCTCAGCCTGGAGTTGGGGACCGTCAATGCGAATTGACGTGAAGCGTGCTTCGGCCTCCTTGATCTGTGGCACCAGGTACTGCTCACCTTGCCAATATTCCGGCAATACGGCGGGCACTTCCCCGCGACCACAGGCCTCCAGCAGCTTCTGCACGCCTGGATCCGTTCCATCCGCACGACGCTTCACGCCAAACACGACGCACTGCTTGAACCGTGCTTCCGGCGCCATGAAGACCTGAACCTGCTCGAAGTGCCGGGCAATCATTCCGGAGAACTCCTTGTCCAGAACGTAGTGCGGAACGATGAGCACCATGACTCCGCCGAACTGCAGCCAGGCAACCGTCTTGCGATAGAACACCTTCTCAAGACGATCACCCCGGGAACGATCTCCCGTGGCCGCCTTGTCCGATACGACATCGCCATACGGTGGATTCAGGAACAGCAAACCCTGACTCCTGGCAGACACAAACACGTCGTTCACATCGCTGTGCGCGACTGTGTCGAGTATCCCCTTGGCATGCCACGCGCGCTCCGCATCGAACTCGATGCCGTTGGCCACGACAGATGCTCCGCATTGAACCAGGTGGTGCGTAACTTCAGCCAATGCCGTTCCTTCGCCGCAGCACGGGTCAAGAATTCGCAGTTGCCCACCACCAATGTCGAGCGCCTGGATAATCCGGGCCAGCGTCACCTCGTCCGTCGGGAAATATCCGTTCTTGATAAAGTTCTGGGCCAAACGCGGAAAGATGAGGCTCATGCCGACACCACGCTTTCCGGCTCATCCAACACATTGGCCCCGTCAATTTTTCCCTGCAGTGCCATGATTTGCGGGATGCCGAAGTCGCTTTCTGTATAAGCAATTTCGCTGCCACCGAAGCGGTACGACTCATCCGCCCACCTGTGTGCTTCCTGCTTTTCTGAAAGGAGCAAATCCAGCCCCTGGACAATCAGGTTCACCTCAGACTCCGAGAATTTTTCTCTCATCATGATGATCTCCTTTAGATAATGCCCAGAAGGCTGAGCCAGCTATCGGGATGGTCGGGCTCGACACAATCCCCTTCCGGGGTTTCACATACCGAGTCGAGCACCCACACCTCGATTTCGGACATTGATGGCACCTGATAGGTCTGTCCGCGCCACTGAATCGTTTTGGGAAATACCATTGCCGCTCTCCTAAATAAAAACGCGGAGGCAGCCGTCCCCTTGCGGGGTGGATGCACCCCGCTGGGTTGATGAATTGAATCCCGGCCTCCATGCCCTTGTGGGAGCATCGAGGCGTTCCGGTCTCAGGGACTGACCGGACTCATAAGGCAATGCGTGACGCGCATCGGTCGGGCTGATACTGACAGCCAGCAGTGAAACACCTCAAAGGCCCGGAGCCTTTCTCCAACACGCCGGCATCACCCGCGCGTTCGAGAAAAGCCCCCCGAATTGGCGGGGCATATGTCCAGATGTCTCAAACGAAGTATCTGTAGTTTTCGAGTGCTTTGGCACCTTCCAGGCGTGTTCTGAATGATCCAATGCGGGAGCCATCCACCCACTCTGCTTCCCAATGCCCTGGACGCCCGCTCAGCATGCCAATTCGCCCTGGGCATGGGGTGCCGTCCACCAGAAGGCGAACTTCGTACATTCCCGCCTCACGGCGAGTGATCTGATAGGTGCTGGTAGCCACCATACGACCCTCCAAAAGATCGCGGAGGCAGCCATCCCCTTGCGGGGTGGTTGCACCCCGCTGGGTTGAAAATCGCTGACGCTAAGCTGCCATGGTGTTGGCGCTTCGAGCTTGTTCGAGGTAAGCATCTTCCTCGCCATTCAGGCCGATCATGCCTGCCTGAATCATTCTCGACACGTCGTCAGAAAATGATTCGGTCAACATGACTTTGGCAGCCGTTACCTTTCCGATCGGTGGATGGTCACAGTCTTCCAGAAAACTCACGCACTCGGCATGGGTTGCCCGTATGACTACGTCCCTCCAGTTATCGAGCAACGGCACAGGTGAGAGGGTCTTGTACGAAGACCATATCCCTTGCAGCAATCGAGGCCTTGCTTCCGGTGTAAATGGCTCGTCCAGCATGAACCACGCGGTTTTGGTAGACCTGTCAGGCTTTAGCAGAGATGCATCGTATATCCAGGTATGGACAAGGTTCCCAAAGAGGTTGTCCCTGGGTAATCGTCCGCTGAATTTTGTGAGCCGGTCCGGACTGCGTACATGGACTTGCTCGACCGAGCGGCCATCGCCGTCATTGACTGGCGTGAGGCGGAAACCAGACAAGCCTCCACAGCTTTCCTTCAGTGTGAATGCGGCGAGAAGCTGCTGAATCGCAGTGTCCCGACCGTACAGGGAGAGGAACATCAACTCGCCCGATTCGTCCCGGATGCAAGCATCCGCATACAGGTCAGAGAGTTCCGATATTTTGTAAAGCATGACGTGCTCCTGGAAAAAAGGGGAGCACTTTCCCCAAAGGGAGCGTGGCTCCCCATGGGGTGGTTGAACTGCGATGGAATTCCAGGTCGGAAGACCCGCCGTTTTCAGGAACTGAACGGCATTCAAGGGCGATGCATGACGCGCATCGGTCGAGCTGATACTGACAGCCAGCAGGTGCAACTGCGTTAATTATGCGCGTTTCAAGAGCCTTTACAAGCCTGGCTCCGCCACTAAATTGCCAGCGCCTGTATCGATAATTTCCTCGATATATGCCGCCGCGCTGTGATTGTCTGCATACCGCAGACTGGCTGCCACGGTGATCCAGTCACTCCGAATCAACGACACATGGGTACATCCGGAAAAGTCCCTCAGCTTTCCTTGAAGAACGCTACCTTGTCCGGGGTCAACATCATCTGCGTAAAGGGACACAGCCTCTTCAAGGTCGTCGAGATGCAGGACATGGCGTTTCATCTCGATGGATATCAAGCCGTCCACTTCATCAGATGCACGTTGTGTCCACGAGGATATGGAACATGCCTCGTCAAGAAGCCTGGCAATGAACCCGCTTTCTGATTCCAGTGGCGCGATGTCACCTTGAATGCCGTGCTTCGCCATCACTTTCCCGATCAGGTCCCAGTCGAGCTTATGCTGCGCTTCACTTTCGCAAGCCCCCATCGCTTCGATCAGTGCGCTGACCTGCTGCGCCAGTCTGGTCGTGTCGGCGATCAGCGGCAACAGCACAAGCGCTTGCACCGCGTTGGCGTCGGCCAGTGCACCCCGCAGATCATCGGCCGCAAATCGCAAACAGTCGTTTGCCTTGGTCAGTTGTTCGTTGATACATCTCATTGCTGCTCTCCTAAATAAAAACGCGGAGGCAGCCGTCCCCTTGTGGAGTGGATGCACCCCGCTGGGTTGATGAATTGAATCCCGGCCTCCATGCCCTTGTGGGAGCATCGCGGCGTTCCGGTCTCAGGGACTGACCGGACTCATATGGCGATGACTGACGCGCATCGGTCGGGCTGTAACTGACAGCCAGCAGAAAAACACCTTAAAGGCCCGGAGCCTTTCTCCAACACGCCGGCATCAGCCGCGCGTTCGAGAAAAGCCCCCCCGGAGGGAAGGCAAAAACTAACCACAAGCAATCAGTGCTGCATCGCTTTGTTGGAAACCGCTCGGCCCTTCGGTTGCCCAGCGCTTGAGCGCGCTTGCAATCAAGGCGCCAATCGCCATGAACGGCCCATAGATCACCGACTGGCCAAGAACTTCATGAGCAGTTGTTTCGCAAAGCCCATCGATCAGACGCTCGGGAATTTGCTTTACCCGGGCGTGCTCCCCTGCGGTCAACTGACGAAGCAGGTCAGGGTTGCGAGGGTGGCGGATCTTCGGGTCGGTGCTTCTCACCTTGGCGTAACCCTTGGTGACAGTCCCGATCCGGGTAGAACCACCATCGAAAACCTGCATCATGAATCCCTTGCCGGCCTCCTTGTCGCGTTCCTGCTTGGCTTTCAAACCCGGCATGGCCGACCACCTTGGATCGTCGTCGTCGACCTCATCCAGCGCATCCCCCAGGGTGACCGGGATCCTTTCCGGCACCACCAGATCGTTCATGGAAAAGCTCACCCCATTGGTCACGGCCACCATGCAGTAGCGTTTTCGATCCTCGACTGCATTGAAGGACTCGCCAGACAGCATCACCTCATGGACTGAGTAGCCAAGGTCTCGCAACTGCGACCGGATGATGGCGCCGCTGGCCGTATCCCGATATTGGGGCACGTTTTCCAGAACCACCACCAACGGGTTGACCGCTGCGACAATCGCCAGAAAGGCAACAACCAGATGGCCTACCTCGGGATGATCCTCCGGCACGCCAAGCTTGCGCTTGGAGCGGCCGGAGAGGCTGGCGCCAGAACACGGGATCCCGGCCTCCAGAATGTCCACGCCTGGAAGCTTGGCCATGGCCCAGCGATCAAAGGCCAATTCCTGCATGGGAGCCGCAATTCCTACGGTGTCGGATTCCCAGCAATCATTGGCTTCCCTGGCATGGTCGAGCAGCTCAGGTCTGATCTCGTTGGCAAAAACCAGCCTGGAATCCAGCCCCTCGCGGTATAGCCCCGCATGAATTGCATGGCACATGATGCCGCCGCCATGGGAAAGCGACCCGATTTCCAGCGGGTCGCCCTGCCCCATCCTGGCGGCAGTTCGCTCGACCCTCTCCTGGCGACGCAGCTCGGTTGCAAGCGGAAGGATATGAATTTCCTCCTCCAGCATCACCACCCGAACCGCGCTCATACCCTCGAACATCTCCAGCAGTTCCCTGCTATTGATGTCGATGACCGGATACTCGCTTTCGCCTCGCCGTTTCCGTGAGACCACACGAATGCCCTGATCGGATCGAGTGAGCACCAGTCTCGCATCGTCCAGCTTGATGTCAAATCGAGTGCCGGGCTTGAATCCAACATGATTCAGATTGGAACCTTGAAGCCACACGCGTGGAGCACCTTTGTTCTCCCCAATTGAGGTCACCAGATAATGTCTCATCATTTCCATTTGCATCTCCTAGAAGAAATCCGGAGACACCCCCTGACGGGGATGCCCCGACAGGGTTAAGAAAATTTGATCTACCGCTTTGCTACTGACCTTCGACTTCCTCCACCAATTTCGTCACCCACTCAGGAAGGTGATCTGCAAGCACTGTGGAAGAAGTCCGGATGACCTCTGCAATGCTGCCGTTCTCCATCGTGATGTTCATGCTGTCGTTGCCATCCGTGTCGGCATCGAGCACCAGGTAGCGCATGGGTTGATCCGATGCCATCCATTGCACGATTCCGCCTTCAATCCACGCCACAACCGTTGGTATCGCTTCCGATCCTGCGGTGCCTTTGTTTGAACTGGTTGAACCTGAGAGGTGAGGCATCGATGCATGCGCTTCCTCAAGTGCAGACTGAAAGAGTGCCTCGCGAACAGACACGGAGTTACTGCATTCATGCGCGGCGATCAGGTGCTCGCACGCACGCCTGGCAGCCGCATCACGCTCAATAATCTTGACGCACACCTCAGGCTCGGGCCATTCCTGATATTCACCAACAACCTTGAATTCCAGAACGTCACCAGAATCCCCGGTTTCCTCATAGTCGTCGTACAGCAAGGGCATTTCGGGCGTGTTGTCCCAAAGCGTGCAATCAGTGAAGGCCTGATCGGCAATCGAAATCGCAGATTCCTCATTTTTGGCTTGGATGCCCACCCGCACCAAATGCACGTAAGGCAATTCGTACTCAACGAGAAATTTCTTCATGGCCGGCTGCTGCTCGGCGGATAGGTCAGCCATTGCTCTCTCCTTCAACAATCTCGAAGCTGCCAGGGCCATTGCCTTCATCGTCCGCCAGGATGATCAAACGCCTGACTTCGCCATCCTTGCATCTGATGGCTAGTCCGAAAAACTCGTCGCCGAACTCATCCCCGTCGGTACGAACGGCATCCTCTATGACCCCGCCAACCAAAGGTTCGAGTTGGTCAAGATAGAACTGCGTGTGCTTGTTTGCATCCACTTCCTTCTCCTTTTCAATCAAAAAAAGGAGGGGAATCCCCCGGAGGGGATTACACCCTCCGGGTAGCCGCATTGAGCGGAGTTCAGTTGAAACTACATTTTTGCTGCCACCAGCCAGCGATAAATACCCATCAGGCTTGTGAGCGTGAAGCCGATCTGCATAACAACCAGTCCATGCGCGCCAACCTGGATTCCATAAGCAATCCAGACACCATTGGACAGCAGGAACAGCAGCCAGCCGAAGCGGCTTGCCCTCACATTGAGCGAGAGCAATGCAGCGCCAGCCAGACCAAGAAATGCTCCGGCCCATTCAAATGCCCACAGGGGGATACCAGATATAGGGTTCATGCAGATTTAAGGACAGCATCGCCAAGCACTGCCCTGACCTCCTCAGATAGCGATTCTTCCGCCCATTTTCTGCCGACATAGCCCCATACCGCAGACTCGTCGATCAGTTTCAGGCGGTTACCCTCGGCCGAAAACACATCCACCGCCACGCCGTAACAGTCACCCGCCAGCCAGGCGTTGTACGACTCAAGCGCCTGACGCGCAAACTCGACTGCCTTGGTTCTCGCTGCATCAAGGCCACCCTTTTCCTTGATCGAATCAAGCTCATCACGCAAGCATTGATCGGGCACCCAAACACCAGCACCGCGAGCCGTATCAAACAGACACTGCTGTCCCGAGCCTGTCACAGACCAAACCTGGCCACCATGCTCATAGCAATCGAGCATGACGGTGTAGGGTTCTCCTACCTGGCCTGACGATCTGGCTAATTGCCAAGCCTCATCAAGCAGGCTCTCCCAGGTTACGTACTCACGTACTTTCTCCGCGAGCCAGGATTCAGGGCGATAGGGAAGCTGGCCTGTGAAGTCCCCGACGAAGTACTCAAGCGCCTGATCGCGGCTCAGCCCACTCTTATTGGCGCACTCCAGGATGAACGCAACCAGATCGACCTGGAACCTGGATCTGACCAACTCCTTCAAGGCAGACTCCGCCTCGCGCTCGACCACTCTCAGGGATAGATCACGTTGCCAGTCCGAATCCAGGCCAAGTGCAGCTTGCATCTTGGCGTGCTGGCCCGAATGACGGTGCGATGAATAGATATGTCCCATTCCGTCACAGTCGACTAAAGGATTTTCGACATCATGATCGTCAACAAGGTAGCCAACTGCGATCAGGCCACCCTGCCTTTCGATCTTGTGTTCCACGTAGCTCATGACGCAGGAAGGCTCGAAGCTCAACTCGGCGGTCAATCCATCCACGTCAATCTCGGATACTTTGCGGGTACGGAAATTCATAGCGCTGCTCTCCTAAATAAAAACGCGGAGGCAGCCGAACCCAGTGCGGGGTGGTTGCACCCCGCCGGGTTGAAATAACAAATTGAATCCCGGCTTCCGTAGAAGCGTTCCGGTCTCAGGGACTGACCGGACTCATAAGGCGATGCATGACGCGCATCGGTCGGGCTGTAACTGACCGCCAGCAGAGAAACGCTGCAGCAGCAATTGCTTAAAGAATTACGTCCTGCGTCCAGGTACCATCCTGCAGTGCCTGTTGAGCAGCGGCATGCGTCTGAAAATACTCAACGCTCTCTTTTGAAACAGGGTCATTCCCATCGGCCGTGCCGATATAGAAGCCCGAATTACTTTGAAGCACTTGAAGCGGCAGCTCCAATTTGCACCACCGTCTTGCCAGTTGACCGTACACACCTTTCTCCTTCGATGAAGGGACACACTCCCCAAGAGGGAGTGAAAACGCCCCCGCTGGGTTGATGAATTGAATCCCGGCCTCCATGCCCTTGTGGGAGCATCGAGGCGTTTCGGTCTCAGGGACTGACCGGGCTCATAAGGCGATGCGTGACGCGCATCGGTCGGGCTGATACTGACAGCCAGCAGTGAAACACTTCAAAGGCCCGGAGCCTTTCTCCAGCACGCCGGCATAAGCCCGCGCGTTCGAGAAAAGCCCCCGGGTGGGGGCTTTAAAAGAAAATCAGAACAGAGGCCGATCAATCGGCATCCATTGCTGGATACCCCGTGCTCCGCCCCATTCCATTTCACTTTCAACGAAGCGGTCTACGTCAGGCTGATACTCGCAGAATCGTCCTTCGATCATCCGCCCGAACGACATCGTCCCTGACGTAGAGATCACGACCACCGGCTGTTGTTCACCCGGAAGTGCATCCTGCGTCTTGACCCAGCTGAATTGACCGGGCAGACACACGACACCATAGGCCTCAGTACCGGGAACAGGTTTTTTCGTACCGGTATCGATCCTGGCCATTCCGATGAACAGGAAGCCCATTGCAAGTCGGCCATTTTTCATTTGTCTATCAATTGCAGCCTCGAAGTCCTCCTTCTCAAGGTGGCACTGTTCGCCACACTCCGCCTGGAAGGCTTCTGCTGCATCCACATACTCAACGTCTGTCGTCGCCAGGATGATCCCGTAACCATCTGGATCCTTGATGCCAAGCTGGCGAGCGGCTTCTGTGACGGTAATGCCAAGGCCAAATAACATATTGCTCTCCTTAATAAAAAGTTAGGGGAGCACTTTCCCGGTGGGGAGTCGTGACTCCCCATGGGGTGGTTGATAAAAAATAATCCCGGCCTCTTGCGAGGCGTTCCGGCTTCAGGGACTGACCGGACTCAAGCTTTCAAGAATTTCGCTTCATGGCACTACATCCCATGAAATACGCAACGATCAGCCAATTCGGCAAGTGACTCCCACTCATCAAATGAACGGCGCTCATCCAGAAATTCCTTGATGAGCGCCAACGCAATCGAGCGGTTCCCACTGTCCAGGGGCAGGAGGTCATTGAATTCCAACCCACCTTCACCATGCAACGCCTTGATGAGCCTGGCCAATGCTCTTCCACCCCCCGTATCCCCCAAACTTCGCAGAATCTGCTCTGCCTGAAGGAACACATCGTTGGCGACTTCCTCAGCGTGTTGGGCACGGAAATCGTCAACTGTGATGGTAAGAATCTCAGCCTGAGGAGGCATGCTCGATTTCATGTTCACTCTTCCTTCCTGGACCATCCTTGGGACTTGGCATCGAACACGTAACCCATCTCCTTCAGCCGGTCACGCTGGCTGCGGAAGACCGCTCGATCCACAGTGGGGTCAAGTTTCACGTCCTTGCTAACCCAGACAAGGTCGGCAAGATCGGCCCCAAACAATTCCAGCAACTCCTGGAAAACCGGGTCCTGGTTTTCATGCTCATGAACCAGCGCAGCTGGAACAGGAGTATCGGATGGACCAGTTTGATTCGCTGCCGCTGCGGGCTCTGTAGCGATTGGATCGGGTTCGCTCGGCACGTCATCAACCTTGCCCTCATCAACCGTGTCCAGGAATATTTCCATTACCTTCGCGCGGATGTCGGTGGTCGATTTGCCGCGCCAAATATACGAACTGAGGTAAAAGTTCTCGACGAGAAACTCACCCTCGTATCGGCCTTCTGAGAACTGATCGAGGATGGATTCCTTGACCTTGAATTCTCCGATCGGGGTGGTCAGGTCGCCGACGCAGAACTTGCCGTTGGCACCTTTGATTTCCTTGATTACCAGCGTTCCATTGATGCGAATAGACATAATGCTCTCCTTAAATAAACAGAAAAAAGGGAGCACTTTCCCCAAAGGGAGCGTGACTCCCCATGGGGTGGTTGAACTGCGATGGAATTCCAGGTCTGAAGACCCGCCGTTTTCAGGAACTGAACGGCTTTAATGGGCGATGCATAACGTGCATCGGTCGGGCTGATACTGACAGCCAGCAGTGAAACTTTGGCAAACGGCTTATCCAAGATGGCCAGTTCTCCTGGATACCCCGCTCGCGGGGCAGGATGGTGTGGTCATGATTCAATGTGGTTGGTGATGGAACCCCTGCTCAACTCTTCCATATAGGAAGCGACGCGCCGCACTGAGGGGCTCGGCGCGAATTTTGGGATGCGGCAAACCGCAAATGCCGTGACCGTTCTGGCCGTCACAACCCATGATCTGATCGATACCCAGAAGGCTTGCCCGAAACCTGGTCTCGGGTAAGCCTTCTGGCGGGTGTAGGGAAGACGGGTTATCGGTCCGTCTCAGGGATGAGGAAACAGATGGGGATGCATCCGTCGCCAATGTAACCCCTGGGAAACCTGCGGAGGAATCCCAATCCGGTATGAGGGGCTGCCCGGACTAAAAGCCAGCGCTTAGGGCGCCAATCCTGCTGTACTCAGCAAACGAGAAACTGGGTTTACCAAAACGGGCTTGGCCCGCTTGGGTAAACGCCCAGAGGCTGGGCGTTTCCTCTGGATGTCTCCTGGTTGGTTGCGGGGTTTTCACCGGAGGGTTGACCCTCTGGTGAAAACCCCACGCAGGGGGTTTTCAGATTGACTCCATCAATTCGACAGAGTGCTCGCCAAGGCGATGACTTGTGACACCATCACGCACAAACTCATGATGCGCAAATCGAACAGAACATTCAGAAAAGCTTCTTTCATCGTGGACTCCTGGTTTTCAAAATGAAAACCGGGGAGTCCACGACACCCGGCAGGGAGCGTGAATCTCCCCAGTCGGGTATGTGAAGCTGGACGTTACTGGCCGCCTGCTGCAGCCTCTTGCTGTTGCGATGAAACCGCAGGGAGGACAACCGGATTACCGTCCACCCAGGCATTGGTGATCTTGAGCAAGCGGCCCTTGATCATCACTCCCGTATCACCCTTCTTGCGTGTGCCCACGTCTTTTTCGTAGACAAACACTTCAGGGTAGATGTCACCCAGCTTGAACTGGATCATTACTTTCCGTTTCTCATCACCATGCGGCTTGAGTATCTCGATCGCTTTGATCGCGTCCTGACCATAAACCCGCACATCGAATTTAGTCGACTCAGGTTTGATCGAGCCATCCTTGTTCCACTCACCACGGAGAGCGGAAATGGAGCAGGCGAGGAACGTTTCACCTTTGTTAGGCTTGACCATGCGAACACGGTTCAGGTAGCCAAGGCCGGTGACATGAAGATCGTAGAATTTGGATTCAGACATAATGCTCTCCTTAAAAAATAAAAAAGGGGAGCACTTTCCCCAAAGGGAGCGTGGCTCCCCATGGGGTGGTTGAACTGCGATGGAATTCCAGATCCGAAGACCCGCCGTTTTCAGGAACTGAACGGCATTGATGCGTGCCTTGCGGCAAAATGCGGCTCCTTACGGGAGGCCAATCGGGCTGCATGAGCCAACAAAACAGGCTTTAGGTTGCCAATTTTCAAATGGCGTGTCAATACTTGGTCGGGGCAGCTTAACAGGCTCGAAAGCCTGGTCACTCAAGAGCCACCCATCCTTCAACGTCGCGACAATCGGTTATCTGGGGTTGCACCGCCGTTCGCTAACTTTCCGCGAACTTAGGCGCGGCGGCCATTGCGGCCGGCGGATTCTGGACCGACTTGCTCCGCTATGCAGGACTTGAGCAGTCACTGATCAGGAATTCACGTCGAAAGGCTGCTTCGGCCAGAGCAGGCATTCCCCTTACCTGACTACGGCCATACGCGAACGACTGCTTATCTCCGGGGCAAGTGCAATTCGTGCAGAAAACGGATTAATGTGTAGCCGCAGCAAGGACCGGTAACAGACATGACAGCGTGGGTGGGGTGTATCTCCGTGCATCACGGAAGGCGATCAAGGACCGCTTCCTCTCGTCTTCCCCTTTCGTTCTTCTAGGCCGTCGAGGCGGCCCGTTTGTGCCTTGACCTCCTTGAGGGTCGTATACCCCTGCTCCACTAGCGCCACCATGCTGACGATCATCCAGGCCACCCACTGGCTAAACTGCGCGACATCTCGCTCCGTGGTGTGCTGGTGAGAACCCCGATGAACGGCCCGCGAGCGGAGGCTATAGAGGTCCACGATTTGCTTCTTGAGCGTGCTGTACTCGGACGGCGGCACGAATTGAAAGCCACCGAACACAAGGATACTTGCGAGGCCAGCCGAAACGGCATGCGTGATTTCCTCCTCGTCAAACGAGAAGAATGCTTCAACGCAGCTCCAATACTTGACCAGCTTCATCACGAGCACTGGGTCACGGTGCGCGTCCGAATACCAGTAGACCGCCCTTGCGATTGCTTCCTCAAGCTCCGTCCTGTCGCTCGCTTGCAAAATAGCGAACGCACGATAAATCATCAGAACCATGTCGGATTCGTCCCCAAGAGCCATATTCACGGGGAACGGTTGTCCTCTTGGGGAGGCATAGTGCGTGGTGAGACTGCGATTCTTTTTATGCCATGAAAACCAGACAGATCGCCCGATAGCCTCCTCCGGCGTCATGACGATGCCAATTCGAAAAGCGCTTGCACCCCACTCATACATCGATGCTGCAGTAATTGCTAGCATCCCAAACGTCAAAGTTGCCTGTTCCGAAAACCTTTGCTGCGCCACGCTCGGCGTACCACGCGTTGTGCCTTTTAGCCACAACAAGTAGTGTTTGTTCAATTCGAGGAGATGCGGAACGTCCGCGTGGTCATGCTCTACCCCAGCGGAATCAAGCACATCCACCGACATGCGCAAAATCGTCATTGTCCCAAGGGAAAATGATTCGACGCCGTCCAGTTCAATGCCGAACAACGGAACAACAAAGGTGTGATCGTCGACCTCTTGAGCAACAAGGTCAGCAATTGCTTGCACCACTTCATCGGCACGTTCCGGTACAAGATCATTTGATAGCCACTTCTCCACAACTCTATGCCACGCTTTCCAGATGTCTGAGAATTCCGCCATGCCATCGAAGAAATCAGCCCGGTCAATGACATCAACGACAGAACGAAAGTGCTCGTAACCGGAATCCGTCAAAAAGGCAGTACGGTTTCCCATCAGGCGCAGCTCACGCACGAAATACTGTTTGGTAGGGATGTCGCTGATCGACTTCGGAGAGACCAGAGACTTGACGCTGAATAGGCGTTTTGCGGCGAACAGAAGCGTGCGTTCATCCTTCCCCGTGAGCGTAGTCATTAAATCATTTCCATTGGTTGTTCAAATCGAAAACATTATGTGTCCAGCACCCACGTGGCGCCGAGTATCGACAGCAGATAGCGTTTGGCAAATCTGGCTCGCCCGTCAATCACTGCCTCGTTGCCGACAACCCAGCCTGGCACTCCTTCCGTCGCCAATCCTTGTGTTCTGAAGGGAACTCAATGTTATTGCTTCGGTGCCTTAACCGGTTGTAACCGAGAGTCATCCAGCGACCCTTGAACTGTGCCGCGTTCATCCAGTGGCGTCTTCGACCCGAAGCAGATGTCCGACGTGCCACCGGCCAACGCAACCGTCAATATCTGGCCGTAGGCGGGAAAAGCCGACCAGTCACTCAAGATTGAGGGCATGGATATGCTGTGCCCCAAAAAGCTTCTCAAGCGAAGTCATCGCTTCATCAGGCAGTGTCTGGGTCAATAGCACAGCAAGGCGTTTCTTTGGGCGCGATATCCCGACGTAAAAGAGATTCCTGGCGCGGTAGAAACCCTTCCTTTGCTTCTCTGGAATTGCATTGGCACTCATCAATTCAAGCATCCGGGGCCAGTTGTAGTGATTCCAGCCGCCGCCTAGTACAACCAGGACATTCTCAAACTCCGCGCCCTTTACGCTGTGCTGCGTTGCAAAAGGCGTGAAGCCTTCGATGAACTTCGCCAGTTCTACGATCTCGGTGTAGGGAACGTCTCTGAGGCGGCGGTGACGTTGAATTGACTTTTGTTCTTCTTCACCGCTCTCGGGATCAAAGGCGATCATTGCTTCCTCACGTCGAGCTACAGGGTCCGCCAGCCTCGGCCGATGCGTCTTCTTTAAGTGGTCCAACAGCTCACCGACCGTGCTATTTTTGCGAAGGTTCTCAAGTGCCTCCATGTCTTTGCGCCAGGCTTGCTTATCGGCGTGGCTTTTGATGGCCTGCGGCCCTCCCAAGACACGAAACATTTCACCGTAGCGCTTCTCTTGGTAGGCCTTGCACATGGGCTCTACTAAGCTCACTAGGAAGTCGATGGTCTTGTCCTCTTTTTTTGCAAAGGCATCATTCCGCCCCCCTTTGAAAATATCGACTACGGTCGGATATCCCTGTTCCTCTGCCAAGGCGTTGTGCGTCAGCATAAGAATCTTGGTGATCTTCGGATTGAAATCCCATCCCTCTTCGACGAGGCGCTTTCGCAAGGCGGCAAGGAACCCGCGTGCAACTGGAGCAAAGACATCGTCTTTTGAATTTCTATCGTTGGTGCGCTCCCCGACGTAGCCATTGGTATGAAAGGCTTGCGCTTCACCAATGGCATCGGGATCTTTGACTGCCTGTATCAATTCAGGGCGCAGCTTATTAAGGACTTTGACGATTGCAGGTGTTGACCGGAAATTGGCCCCTTTGTCGATTCCCTCGACATTTGGCAACGCAGCCAGGTCGAAGTCGTCGCGATAGATGGTTTGCCAATGGTCGCCAAACAGCCCGACAAGCGGCCCCTCGCCACCCAAGAAGAAGTGCTTGGATATCGACCCCATGAAAGCGGCATCAGTATCCTGGTACTCATCAATGAACAGCACTGGATAGGCGCTAGTCAGCAGCTGCCTAAACTTGGGTAGCTCCATGAGTTTTGCCATCATCTCGGGTACGTCATCGTGATAGAGTGTGACTTTGTCTTCTTCGATTCCGAAAAATCCCAAGTCGTACTCGACGGTCTTCGCGCCAAGGCCGCCTGCTGCTTCCACCTTCTCTTTGTAGCGCTCGAACTGAGGTATCAGGGTCCTGAGTCGACTCTGGAAGCGGGACATGAAGCCCCAGCAAAAGGAATGGATGGTCTCGACTAAGATAGCTGGATGTTGGTCAATCTCATTTAATATTTCATCGCGGGCCACCTTTGTGAAGGTGATACAGGCGACTTGCTGCCTTTTCTGGATGTATTCCGCCCCACGCTCCGCAATGAGCCTCTTCAGCGCTTCAACGAGGGAATAAGTTTTTCCTGCCCCAGCGCCAGCCTCCAGCCTGAAATTCTTGCCCGCATCAATGCATGCGTTGACTTTCTGCTGTGCAAGAGCCGCTGCTGCTTCTGCGGGGTTGAGGTTGATTTGCTCTTCAGGCATGTTAGACCTCTTCCGCCGGGGCTGGCGGTGGAGGCGGCGGCTCTGATAGCCACACAAGCCCCTCTTTGATGTACAGGGGCACATTCCATTCTTGTACCTCTATGGCGAAGCTCAGCGCCGTTCCGATCTTAGGCATGTCTTGGGCAATATCCCAAGATTCGTCGCCCCAATGAACACCCTCGGCAAGCTTGAAGTGCAGTGGGTTAGCGAGGATCAGAGCGTCCTCGTAGCTCCTTGCACAAAACTCCGAATCGGCTTCATGAATTTGATAGGCGATGCGGCGAGAGCCTTTCACTTTCTCAGCGGTCTTCTTTTCCTTGAGATCTTCAAGGGAAATCTGTTCACCTTCCGGTGTGTCGAACCAGTCCTTGATGGTTGAGTTGCCCGTTCGGACGCCTTTTGAGTATGGACATTTAACCCATCGCGCAGGCTTGTCACCATCTGCCGGTCGTTTCATGACCACGTCAAGATCGGTAATTATGAGTGTTTTCAGGTCCAAGAAGTCGAGGAGCGGGGCAAACAGCTTTCCATGCGCGCCATCAATCTCGACGATAGTGATGTATTGCTTAATGAGTTTGGATTCATCGGCCAAATCGAGGTCTACGAGCTGGCATATCTTTGGCATCAGCAAGCGTTCCGTAGCCCCTTCCACCAGGATCGCTTTGTCGGCGAAGTACAAATCGCACTTGGTCAGTGTCATGTACTGATGGAGGAAATTTCTATCATTCGTCGGAATAGCGTCAAGCCCCTTCCTGAAGTCCTTGACGCGCGTGTGCCGCGTAACGCCGTCCACAGCAGGTTTGGTAAGGAAATATCTGATTGCATCAAAGGTCGCCGCATTAGCCACATGCGAAGAGTGCGTAGTCACGACAAACTGCACAGGCCATTCAGAACCCTTGGGATAGTCTTTCGAAAAGGTGGCGACCGCGTCCGTCAACTGCTTGATAAACACCTCCTGCATTTGCGGATGCAAATGCGCCTCCGGTTCCTCGATGAATATGAGGTGAACGCCGGGGAGTGTCGGCCTCGCCCTGAAGCCTTTGTGAAATGTGAGAAGCTGAAGAAGGATGTAGATCAGGTTTCTTGTGCCGAGCCCGTTGTAGCCCTCGGGCAGATGCACACCGTGAGCACCTGTATAGAACACTTTTGTGTGTTCTGACAGCAAGCTCGCCACATCCAGTGCTGTCTCTGTCCGTAGGTGTGGGTCGTTCAGGCCCGGATAGCCGAACTTGTCAAATGTCGGAAGCAATGCCGTGAGCTTCTCATTGAAACCGCCGTGAATCTTTTTCTCTACATCTTCAACGGCCAGCTTTAGTTCGGTGGCAATGTCCTGATCCTTGGGCGCTGCGGTGGAGGACGAAGCGGTCTCAAAGAGTATTCCAAGTAGTTTCCCAAGAACGTTGGGCTCCCCCTTTTTGTGTTGGTCGAGTGAGCGCTGTGCGCTGATAAGTCCATACCCAAAGAGCTCATAGACGGCTTTTATTTCAAGTATGCGTTCGTTCGTCGCGTCCGTCGGATCGATGGCCACGACGTGCAACGCGTATGCCTTCGCCACGAAGTCCCTAAGACTTCTGAAAATCCTCGTCGCCTCTTCCTCGTCGCCTTCGGCGACCGGCATGTCGAGTAGCTCAGAAAGGCCCGGCAGGCTTGCTCGGTACTCCAGCCGGAGCATGACCATCGTGCAGTCTGGGTTCAGGTCGATGATAAAGGGTGAGAGCGGGCCCAGATTAGGTGCATCTGGATCGTAGCTAAGCGTGATCGTCGCTGAGATCACTGGCAGAACGTCAAGAATCGTTTGGGGTTCAGCCCCTTCCTGTCTGAGTTTTTTGGCCGCGATGAACTTCGGGCGCGCGCTTGCAGAAAAGTCCTCCAGCTTGAACTTGTTGGAACCCTCGCCAATCAGCCGATCAAAGAATTCAGTGAGTGAGGTCTTCCCACTGTTGTTGCGACCGACGATGACAGTCGTCACCTTTTCGAATGAAACCTCAACATCTTCCAGTAGCCGGAAATTTGTGATTTTGACCTTGTCGATCCGCATCTATGTCCTCCAATTTTTTACAGTGACTACCTACATATTCTTTTCTCTGAGGGTTGTCTACGTTGAAGGCATCTTAGCGAAGGCGAATTGGTCATCTTCCTCAAAATTTCTCCTTGTTCAGAATTTCGTGCCAAACGCTCTCGGCATTAAAGCGAGCAGTTGTGATATTAAGGTGGAACCAGCAGCCTTGGAGAGGTGAGGCGAGCTACAAATCTTCTTGTCGAGCATCTACCAGTATGAGCCTGCCAGATATCAATTTTGAGAATATCCGTCCGTACGATGGAAGCCGTCACAGTGGATTCGAAGAGCTATGTTCGCAACTTGCTTCTCTAGAGACACCACCATCTTCCAAATTTTATCGCAAGGGTCGTGGTGCTGATGCGGGTGTTGAATGTTTTCAACAACAACCGGATGGCACCGAAGTCGGGTGGCAGGCCAAGTATCTTTTCAGTTGGGATGGAGGTCTCGCTTCACAACTCAATGACTCGATACGGACAGCACTTGATAAGCATTCGAAACTTATTGAGTACGTCGTCTGCCTTCCTTTCGATTTGCCCGACTCGCGTACGGGAAAGGGTAAGAGCGCACGAGAAAAGTGGAACGATTGGTGCAAAAAATGGAAGAACACGGCCACAGATGAGGGGAGGCCTCTCGCGATTACTCTTTGGGGAAAGAGTGAACTCGCTGGCCGCTTGGCGAACGACTGTTCTGCTTACGGCGGCAGGGTTTTGTACTGGTTTGGCGGCGAAGCCTTCACATCAAACTGGTTCTTGGACCAGTTCGGGAAGGCGAGAGCGGCTCTAGGAGCGCGTTACACGCCAGAGAGCAACGTTGAACTACCTATTCGACAGGATTTCCTTGCTCTCGCGCGAGATCCGGCACTACAGAAACAGGTCGACAGATGGTTTTTGCGTGTTGCAGAGGAAGGTCAATCGGCGGTCGACGCTATTCGAAATTTGGTCGCGGCAGGTTCATCCGGATCTCATTCGGATACGCTTGATAGGGCGGCTCATGCACTCGCAGTTTTGTTAGACGGCGATCCAATAGGACCGGATCGTCCATATCCATTAGACGCATGGAAATCTGCCGCCGAGCGATGCAAAAACATCGCCAGAGAGGCTCTGAATTGGGCCTATGATCAGCCATCGCCCAAGCCTAGCAGCTCTGGGATCGAGCCAAAGCGTTGGGTGCAACACTGTCTCCACAAGCTGATGGAGGTTCTGAACGATATCGAAGACGCTGTAGCTTCGACGCGCTGGCAGCTGGCCAACGCCCACGCAGTGCTTCTCACAGGGCCAGCGGGAATTGGCAAATCTCACCTGTTAGCCGATGTGGTCGAGTTCCAAATCCACGAAGGCCATCCCGGCCTTCTCATTCTCGGTAGCACGTTCAACGATGACGAGCCTTGGCGGCAGATACTTAATCAAATAGATCGGCCTACGACGGAACAGATCAAACATTTTCTGGGGAGCATGGATGCGGCAGCTCAAGCGGCCGGCGCAAGAGCGCTCATTTGTATTGACGCCCTAAATGAGCGAAACGGCATTGATGTTTGGCCTCACCGGTTGGCTTCGTTTCTGAAGATGGTTGAAGCCTTCCCACGAGTTAGCGTGATTCTATCCTGCCGGTCGACCTATGTTCCATATGTGATCCCAGACAGCCTGGGCGATGATCTGCTCTATCGCGTGGAACACGAAGGCTTTGGCGCTGACGGAGGCGAAGCTGCGAAGGTCTACCTCGACAAGAGAGGAATTGTGCGGCCAGGGGCCCCGAATCTCGTCCCAGAGTTCGAGAACCCACTGTTTCTGAAGACTTGCTGCGACTACCTTGAAAAAGAAGGCACGACCGAGCTGCCGCGTGGTTTGCGCGGCGTGACATCGATCTTCGGGTTCTACAACGAGGCGGTTACCCGGGCCTTGAACCGGCGCATGAAGCTTGATCCTCATTTTGAGTTCGTACCTAAGGCCATCGCGGGCTTTGCGCAACTTCTCGCTAGCGCCGGTGAGGGCTACATCGGGAAAAGCCAAGCTGTGAGTTTCTTCGAGTCTGTCCGGCAATCTGGGGGAAGTCTGGACAAAAGCTTGCTTTCGCAACTCCAGAGCGAAGGTCTGCTCACTATTGAGCCAATCCGACAGGACGACGGGTCGCTCGTCGAAATGGTTCGGTTCACGTTCGAGCGCTTCAGCGACAATGCAATCGCTGCTCAGCTATTCCAGGACCATCTGAAGAAAGAGGACGTGGCGAGCTCGTTTCAGCCGGATCAGCCTCTCTACGAATTCATGTTCGGCCCAGAAAGCCACGAACACGCCGGTATCATCGAAGCGATGGCCGTCCAACTGCCTGAGCAAACCGGTGTCGAGATATTGGACGTTGGCGGGAAAACAAATCCATGGGCCGTACGCCATGCATTCTTGGAAAGCCTGCTTTGGCGCGAACAGTCACACTTCACAGATCGGACGCTTGAATTAGCGCGGGGGCTACTTAATCCCAACGAACTAAACGATTTGGTTATCTCGATCAGCACTGAACCCTTAAACAAGTTCAATGCACATTACGTCCATGCCCGTCTGATGAAGATGACGATGCCAGCGCGGGACGCTTTCTGGTCAGTCTATCTGGGGGAGAACGGCTACGAAGGCCAAGTTGAAACCCTCATTTCTTGGGCACTACATAATGGACTGGGGCACATCGATGAAGACCGCGCGTACCTGGCAGCGACCATGCTCACGTGGTTCCTGTCGACGTCAAATCGCCAGGTCCGGGATAAAGCCACTAAAGGCCTTGCTTGCATCCTCAGCCAGCGCCTTTCACTCGCTGTCCGGCTGCTCAACGACTTCGCAACGGTCAACGACCCTTACGTTTCCGAGCGTCTACTCGCTGCCTGCTATGGTGCTTCCCTGCAAGGCTCGGATTCTGGGCTAAGCGAGCTTGCTCAGGCTGTCTTTGATACGGTGTTTGCCGATGAAAAACCACCTATCGATGCACTATTGCGAGATCACGCGCACGGCATAATTGAGTATGCAAGATGGCGTGGCGCACTCGCAAGCTCAATCGACACCAGCGTAGCGCAGCCGCCGTACACAAGCCATTGGCCCATTGAGCCGGTGCCTGACGAACTGATCGAGAGCTATACCGAGACGCACAAGAAAGGCACCTTCCACGACGCAATCGTAGGCTCAACCATCAATGACGGCGATTTCGCGCGCTACCAGCTGGACTACAAGGTCGACAATTGGAGTCCCGCCCCGTTCGGAACAACGTCGCTTCCTACCTCGCGGACCATATGTGACTCTTGGATCGAGGCATTCTCAGCTGCTGCGTCTGCAGAACAGCTAGATGCCTTCAGAGAGCTCCTTAGCGCGGCCGAAAGTGCCAAAGACATCCACGACTATCAGAAAACTCCAGAAACCGTGAGGCTGGCTGCCGCTGAAACCGCCCTCAAGGCGACGTTGAGTTCGGACCAGTGGGAAGACTTCCGGGTTCGAGCCAAAGACTTCATCCGGCACCAGCTATTCGGCGGTTGGTATCGAGGCCGGCCTGCCACCTTCAACATAGCGTGGTGCCGCCGATGGGTCTGCAAGCGTGCCCACGAACTTGGTTGGACGGCGGATCAGTTCGGAGACTTCGAGAGCCATAGCGGCGGGCATGACCGACATGACCACAAGGTGGAGCGCATAGGTAAGAAATACCAGTGGGTGGCGCTGCGTGAGCTTCTAGCTCGCATGGCCGACAACCTGGCTTATGTAGACAGCACTGGGGAAAAAGACGGTGAAATGCCGGTGTATCGCGGCGCCCGTCAGATTGGTCTACGCGATATAGACCCATCGCTTCTGACCACAGAGACTCACTATGACGGTTGGGCCGAGTGGAGCAGAACCTGGTGGGTCCCATTCATTCCGCGGCTTCGCGCGGTGAGCCCACACGAACGACGCGCATGGCTAGAATCTGACAGCGACATCATCAACGACGCTTCGCTGATCGATTTGCGAAATCCGAAGACGGGCCGCAGGTGGTTGGCGCTTGGGGGCTTCTCACATTGGAGGAGTTCAGGAGTACGTGACGGGAGGAAAGAGCTGCAGCGCGAAACGTGGTTTCGGCTGAACTGTATTGTCGTACGCCGATCCGACCAAGCGGCTCTCGTAGACTGTCTGCGGAATCAAATTCTGACGGATCCCCACTCGCTCCCGCAGATCGAACTTCATGGGGAGTTCTATCTCGGTGAATACCCCTGGCACCCTGAGTTGCGGGACGTTGGCAGGTGGAGCTCACCGGGAGAGGGTTGGCGATCAACGCCTGTGCCCACACGCGCAACCGTTGGCAGCTATACATGCGAGCGCGGCGGTTATGACTACTCGATTGATCGAACGGTCAGCGTCGAAATACCTGCGCCTTGGTTGGCTGAGGCGATGGGGCTGCGGCTAGCGAGCGGACGATCCCCAATCTACGTCGACGCCTCCGGCCGAGACATGTTTTACGATCCATCCGTCGTTGAAGCGGGTCCCGCTGCTGCCCTCGTTGACCGCGATGCATTCCTACAGATGCTAGGTCGCGAGGACTTGTCCGCGATCTGGGTGGTGGCTGGTGAAAAGAGCGCCTATGGGGGCCGTGACGCCGGTCTTGGATTCGGCGGCCGACTGCTCCACACGACGATTTATCAACTTGATGGCGACGGGTTTACGCGACACTTCCACATGGATTGGGCTCACCCTAGCAAGCGTCAGCTTGCCGAATTTTTTAGTGAGGAACTGAGTGTGGCGGTCGGAGAGGATGCGAGAGTGGCCTCGGAAAGCGGACATTGAGTCCCTATCGTTCTGGCTAACCGACCGTCTGCTTAGCCGTGTGACTTCAACCGATGGATGCAACAGATTGGCCAATCATAGGAAGTACGCGCCGATTTAAAGTCTGGCAGCTTACTGTCCTACACAGTAACGCATTTCCCCCACTTAACCAGTGACGGCCGATGGCCGACTAGAGCCGGTCGCAACCGCTTCACACGAGATGTTGTCTCGTCAGCTGATTCACCGCAAAGATGGATCCCATCGATTAGGAGTGAGGCCTTGAGTGGTCACGATGCAGCGCCAAGTTTACGCTGCAAGAATCTGGAATTCGGTTGCCATGACAATGGGCCGCACGTGGCGATTCTCTCGGCGCATTTCCACTATCCCATAGTGGGACATGGTTTTTAGGGTGCGCGAAAGGTTTCCGGGTTTGCGGCCGGTGATAACGGCCAGACCGCTGATGGATTCAGGTTGCAAATCACGGATCGTCTTGAGTAGGGCGCGATTATCGTCGCTCAGGACTTCAGCCAGGGATTTCATCGATGTGAACCAGATTTTGGGTTCGCCGGGTTTGGGTTTGTACTCGCCCTTGGCGATGGCCAGCATGCGTTCGCGGATTTTCTCTTGGGACATGATCCCGATGGCGATCTTTTTCATTTCATTGCTTCCTTTATTACGCGATCCACTTCCTTGAAGAAGTCGGCCAGTAACTGATTGGCGTCCTTGAACTCATAGGGGACACCCTTATCCGCCACATGGCGGTGTTTGTGGTCATATGGCAGACGTTGACCAACAAACTTGAATTTCTTGGGCGGCTTGATGGCATGGCTGTTGTCGTAACCAAGAATCCGCTTTCCATACGGTTCATGCAGTGTCAGCGAATAGCGGATGCCGTGCGGAATATCGGCAGTGACCGGGACCCGCCACGCTTCGACCTTTATCCAGTAGCCGCCCTCCTGGTCTATGGTGTAGCCGTTAAGATCCAGAAGGGTTTCGAGTCCGGTATTAGCCTGCATGATCTACTTTATCACCAGATGATAAACATTGTATGCCGTTTGAAAAAGAACTCAAGAGGCAGTCAGTACTCTTTTGCATGGGTTCGCGCAGCCATTCGGCATCCTTGATGTAACGCCATGAAGCACGTCGACCTCCCTCAGTCGACAGTATCAAAGACAAATTGACCACGCTTTCGCAGGTTCTCGAGGTCTTTCACAAGATCCGCCACGGTAAGCTCGCGAACATGAACCCATGCCTCACGCATTTCGATGTGCTCAGCAAAAACCACGTCTTCACTCTCATGGGCAAGGCTCAATTCTTCATGGTGTTCATAGAGCACACCACGCATCCACCCATCCTGGGAAAAAACTTCAACCAGGCCATGCGCGGAATGCATGGCCATGCTGCCAACCGGGCACTGAAACCCCGCAAGGTCCACCACATTACTCATATCCCGCTCCATGACAATTCATCCACATTTTCTGTGGATAAGACTTTAGCATTTCACCCAAAATCTCAGTCCGATCAAGCGTCCTTACCGCGCGATTATTTTTTCATCACTCGGTCACGATCAATGCAAACCAATCTGAAAGCGTGCCAGCCATCCAAAGGCCGTGGCCATGCCACTTAGCCACCCCGCCCCTGGCGCTCGCGGCCCAAAATCATGCACCGCCCTATCCCATGAACTCGCCACGGTATCGAGCGTGCCGATTTCGTCGATCAACCCGATCTCCTTGGCCTGCACCCCATCCCAGACTTCGCCGGTGGTGTAATCCACTCCGTTCTGCAGTTTTGTCCCCCTGGCAGCCTGTACCTCTGCCTTGAATCTTTCGCCCATCTTCTGAACCATTTCCTGCGCCTTGCGATCGGCTTCTGGCGTCATGGGCATATAGGGATTGAGCATGGATTTCAGATTGCCGGAGGCATACACCCGCTGGCTGATCTGGAGCTTCTCAAGCGCCTTGTGGAAGTCCCAACCCGTCAGAACCGCGCCAACGGATCCGACAAGCGAATAATTCGCAGCGTAGATTTTGTCGGTATGCAGCGCCACCATGTAGGCTGCCGACGCACCGACGTTGTTGATCACCGCAACAATCGGTTTGGGATGCTTCTTTCTGAAAGCCTTGATCGACTGGTAAATTCGCTCGGCCTCAACCGGAGCGCCTCCTGGACTGTCGATACTCAGCACCACTGCTTTGACGTTCTTCGTCTCGAAGGCCTTCCGGAGCAATGGAACCACCTTCTCCGCCGAGGCCGTGGCGCCGGCGGAAATCTCCCCATCGATGTGAATCACCGCCGTGATCTCGTTATTGGGGATCAATTTCCATCCCATCTGCTTCGCGTAGCCCAAGAGATACAAGGCAAAGAACACCACGCCGGCCGCGACCATCATTCCGCGCTTGATCAGTCGCCAGCGTCGTTCTGAGCGGCGCTCACGAAGCACATCCCTCACCAGCTCATCGCTCACTGCGTGGCGGATTTCACTTTCTGTCATTTGCAATTCGGGCTCCATCGTTGCGTTTTAATTGGGGTGAATCCTTCGTCGTGCGTCAGCACTCGAACAATCTGGTAGTCGTCGCTCATGTGGGTCATTTCACGCAGCTCATGTAGATCGCACCAAGTGCCGTCCGGCCATTCGGCAACCAGCCATACCGGCTCGGCGCCGGGAATTTCGATCCGTGTGGTGTGCATCACTCGCATCCGGCTATTTCTCTGACCATGCGAAGAATCTGCATGCCGGGAAGCGATTGCATCCCACGAATGCCTTACCGGAATCTTTCATGGTTTTGCTGACGAGCAAGCCTGTCTTGCAGTCCGGACAGGCTGCACCTGCCTTGGCGGTACGCATGGGTGTTCCTCGCACCACGGCCGCCTCGGGTCGCCGAACCTTTCCTGCCACCTCGTCAGTTCGAACGCCTGGCTTCCCTTCGTCATCCGGCTGGGTGTGCTTGCACTCCGGGTAGCTCGTGCATCCCCAGAATGGTCCCTTGGGGCCTTTCACCAGGCGTAGAGGCTTCTGGCATTTGGGACATGGATAGGAAGGCCCTGCCTGCGATTGTGGAAGCGATCCCTGTCTGGCGGCTCCGGGTTTGCCGTCGACATCGGGAAGCGTCGACTTACACCCTTCCCTATACGCCGTACAACCCCAGAAGAAGCCATTCGGCCCATCAATTCTGCGCATTGGCTTGCCGCAAGCTGGGCACGCCACGACCGTACTACCCTTGTCCGGTGTGCGTAATCCAGACACGGAGATCTGCCGCGTGTTCTTCTGCCGCTTGATGCCGTCAATCACCTGCACCAGCCACTCGCCAAGACTGAGCTCAAACTGCGACAACTCGATCTCGCCCTTCTCAATCTGACTCAGTCGATCTTCCCATTGAGCAGTCAAGACAGGGTCTGCAATTTCAGGCGAGACCTGCTCGATCAGTTCAATCAGCGCGACAGCTTTCTCGGTCGGCAGCAGCTCCTTCTTTTTGGCGACGATGTAGTCCCGCTTGAACAGCCCCTCGATAATGGCCGAACGCGTTGCATCCGTTCCGATGCCTGCTTTTTCCTTGTTTTTCATCACCGCCTTCCAGCGCGGATCCTCGATCTCCTTGTCGATCGACTCCATCGCCGCCAGCAGCGTACCCTCGGTATAACGCTTGGGCGGTGAGGTCTTTCTGTCCTGCACCTCGCAACGCAGGTTGCGGGCTTCCTCGCCCACACGCACCTTCGGGAGCGTCACCGCAGCATCCTGGTCATCGTCCTTGTCCGTGGGTGCTTTCGTCGCCTCGGGCAGGGTCTGCCGCCAGCCGGGGATCAGCGGCGTCTTGCCGCTCACCCTGAATGTCTCTCCCTCGCAGATCACTTCGATCACCGTCTTGCTGTACTGGTAATCCCCCAGGAATTGCGCCAGATATCGTCGACAAACCATGTCGAAGATCGTCCGCTCGGTCGGCGTCATGGTCGATACATCGATGTTCGGGTTTCGCGTCGGAATGATCGCGTGGTGGGCCGTGATCTGTTTGTCGTTGAATGCCCTGCCCCGGAAATGCTCATCGGCACCCTTGAGCGCCGACTCGGCAACCGTGGCCAGTGTTGCCAGCTCGTTCTTAGCTCCGGCGATAGCCTGCAGCGTCTCGTTCGATTCGGCCAGCATCGAGCGCGGCAAGTATTCGCAATCCGTTCGTGGATACGATGTCGCCTTGTGTTTCTCGTAAAGTGCCTGCGCAGCATCGAGTACAGCCTGCGCCTTCATCCCGAAGCGCGCCGAGGCCTCCCGCTGAAGTGATCCCAGGCTGTACAGCAACGGTGCGACTTCGCGTTCCTGTGTCGTCTCGACAAGGCTCACCTTCCCGGTCTGCCCTGCGACCTGCCTGACCACCGCTTCTGCACTTGCGCGGTCGACGAGACGCCCCTCATCGTCGAGAAGCGCCGCTCGCGCCACCCAAGCCATCGGTACGGATGCCCCGCCCATCAGGAAGGTCGCATTGACCCCGAAGTGTGCCTTTGGAACGAACGCGGCGATGACCCGTTCACGCCGCACCACCAAAGCCAGCACAGGCGTCTGTACACGACCACAATGCAAGGTTCCGTCTTTACCGCCGGCACCGAACGCCTTGGTCAAGGCCATGGTGAGATTCATCCCGGCCAGCCAGTCCGCCCGGCTTCGGCCCATCCCGGAGAAATACATCGGCAGCGTTTTTTCGCCCGGCAGGATGTTGGCCAGAGCCTTCTTCACCGACGCATCGTCGAACGCTGAAAGCCAGAGGCGCGAAACCTTGCCGCGGTAGCCGTTCAGTTGCATCAGCTCCCGTGCGATCACTTCGCCCTCACGGTCGGCATCGGTGGAAATGACAACCTCGGTTGCCTGCTTCAACAGCTTCGAGACGATCTTGTACTGATCACGGGTCTGGTGCTTCACCTCCATGTGCCACTCATCCGGCAGTACAGGCAGGTGCGCGATGTCCCAGAATTTCAATGCCGGGTTGTAATGCTCCGGCTTCGCCTGTTCAACCAGGTGGCCGATACCCCAGGTTACCGACACACCGTTACCAGTAATGCATCCATCCCCGCGTGTCCGAGCACCGATGTGGCTGGCGATTTCTCTGCCCTGTGAGGGTTTTTCGCAGATGTAGAGCTTCACTCAAGCCATCCTGAAATCGCAGGCGCATCAATGAGAGATGCCAGCACGGCCAAAAACTTCGGGCCCCAGATCGCAAGGGGATTCATTCCACCCTCCCATTGATCCGCCATAGCATCATCGCCAGATTGGCAATGTCCACTTCCTGCCCATGGGCCAGCGGTACCGCAGCGCCTTGGGCGAGCATGGCATTCCATATCTTGATGCCTGACTCTGGCTTGTCCCAGCCGGTCCAGCCCTCATGCGCTTTCTGCGACAGCTTCGCCTTCATGGCATCGGCAAATTCATCGACTGCCTCATTCAGTCGGGCGACTTCCTGCCGTACCCAATCAGGATCCGGGGCAATTTCCTGCCAGTTCTTGTCTATCACTACATCACCTCCCTGAACAAACCGTTGCGTCCCATCCAAGAATGACGGTCACGAGTTCACCCTCAAACGTCGTGTTGAAATAGTGCTGGCTCATATCCCAGACTCAACCCGGCCGCGGCCTACAACGGTTCATTCAGAACATCGAGCAAGCGTGACTCGATCACCTCGCCATCCTGACTGACCACAATCTTCACTCTTGCCATTGCACCTGGCCGACCACGCCGCCCAAGCCTCATGGCCTTGAACTCGAACCCATGAAAACATCCCGAGCCCATCCCATGCCGGCACGCATCTTCCGACACCGATAGCAGCACCGTTGCCATCATGTTTTCCTCGGGCTGGGTTGGATGTCTCATGAAGCCTCCTATTTCTGGGCAGGTAATGCGGGGCCGGATGTCGTTGTCCGGTTCAGCAGGAAAATCACCGTCGCCTCCCCGGACGAGCTCGCCGGGTAGGTCGACATGGACTCAACCCTCCAACCCTGGCCGTACAGGTCCGTCAGACTCGTCGTCCAGAATTTGCTGTAGCCGCGAGCATCCGGTTCGCCTTCGCACTTGAGGGTTCTGCCCTTGACGCTGACACCTCCGCCACCCGAATAGGTGTTGCACATCATCAGCTCGTGACTCGCAGCAGCAAATGCTGAGGAATTGAGCATGAGCACTGATGAAAGCAGCAAAGAGGGGACTGTTCGCATCAAGCACTCACTTCCTGCGCTTTTGGCCTGAATTTCACTTCCTCAAGGCGAGACAGCGACAGATAGACATCGTCGGCATTGAGCTGCATCGTCTTCCGCACTTCGCCAGACTCTTTATCTGTCCACTCCTGCTCGGCAAGGCGGCCGGCGATATGCACACGCGCTCCCTTGCGCAGATGCTGGGCAACCTCTTCGCCGCGCTTGTCCCACACCGAGGCATTCATCCAAAACCCACCCGACTGCTCGAAACCGCCCTGACCATCCGGCTTGTATTCGTCGAAGAAAACCCGGATCTCTGCGACCTTTCGATCCTCGCCCTTGACCAGGACAGTCTTCAGCGTGGGGTTGTCGCCCAGATTGCCCGTGCCACGAAATTCATTGCTCATTGCCTCTTCTCCTTCATTTGATTAAATAATCCACGCCAAGGGGTGGCGTACCCACTTCATTGCTTCAATCCTCGATGTTCAGTTCCTGTGCCATGCGTATTGCCTTTCTGGTCACGACCTCCTTCGCATTCAGCAACCGCACTGCCGCATTGACGTCCTCAAACCAGTCCTGCTGTGACCGTGTCATTCGGCCCAGCGTGGGCTGGATGCTGTCCCATGTCAGGTGGAAATGCTTCACGCCAAAGCTGCGCCACATCAGGAAGCGTTGCCCAGTCGATTTCCGGTGATGCAGATACACATACCAGGCGTTGCCTGCGGCACCCTTCGAATGCTCGGACAATTCCTCCATCTCAAACACGACCTTCCGGTAGTCACGATGGAGCCGCGCCAGCCACTCATCCGCCCCCTTACCCTTAAAAGGCCTTTTATCCATCTGGATTGATGACAAACCGCTCATAGGAGCGTGTTTTCCTGGCTCAGATCACTTCCGGCCGTATCCACTTTCCCCTGCGCCACATCCACCAGCAATCGCATCTCTGCCTCGCTCACATCCGCCCGACGACGGCTATGACGCGGTCGCACTTCACCGGTGAAGATCGGCTGCGGCACAGCCCCGAATATCCCAACCGCAGCTTCAACCCGCTTCCCTGCTTCATCGCTGGCGCCAGGGAGGAAATCGCTCCTGGATAGCAGGCGCAGTTCCTCACGGAGGAGATACTTCTGATAGGGCAAGGTGGACTCGAACAACGCCCGAATCCGCTTGGTCATCTGGTACAAGTCTTCCTTCCCTTCGATGTCGCCCAGACGATTCTTCTGCACCATCGTCTTGACCACACGCGCATACCAGTCAAAGTCCAGGATCAGATCCACGATCATGTAGCCGTAGGGACTGCGGAAACCCAGTTCCACTTCCACTGGCGCACGACTCTTCAATACGGACACGCGCAGGCCACGCGCCTGCAACTTGTCCAGATCGTCCTGGAAATGCTTTCCGGCATGCTCAAGCTGTTGGCGCAGTTCGCCGACCCGATCCGTCACCTGCACCAGAATCCAGTCCGCATAGGGATTGTCATTGGCCGACAGGTTCCAGATTGACCGGAGCACTGCTGCAACCTTCTTGCCGCTGGTGATTCCGTAGCCGCGCGGGCTTTCATCACGCGTCCTGCCGATGAACAGTCGATAGGCCTCCTTGGTATGGATTGCCATCACATCAGTCTCATCAGCAACGAGGCTGCCGATTGCCTTCAGTGCGCGTGCCTCATGATCTGGAACGATCGGGTCAGCGTATTGGCGTTGCTGGCGATTCGCCTGTTCCTGCCGCAGGCGCTCTTCCCTTTCGAGCAGGTCCATGAAACGTTCCCAGCGAGGATCTTTCTCGTCCGGTTCCTCCGCCTCGACCAAATCTTTCAGAGCATCTCGCTCCCCAGCTATGTCATACCCATCCTCGAACGGCGAATCCGCCGAGGTCGGGAACTTGATTTTCGATTTCGGTGTTGCCATTAAATGTCTCCGTCTATAGTCATCACTTCCTGCTGCGCCACCTTCCGGTCGGCTGAATCTGTTGGCACTACCAACAGAAATCACTTCCTGCTGCGCCACCTTCCGGTCGGCTGAATCTGTTGGCACTACCAACAGAAATCACTTCCTGCTGCGCCACCTTCCGGCTGGCTGAATCTGTTGGCACTACCAACAGAAATCACTTCCTGCTGCGCCACCTTCCGGCTGGCTGAATCTGTTGGCACTACCAACAGAAATCACTTCCTGCTGCGCCACCTTCCGGTTGGCTGAATCTGTTGGCACTACCAACAGAAACCACTTCCTGCTGCGCCACCTTGCGGTTGCCTGTTTCGGTGATGGCACTGCCATCACCCACACTTCCTGTGGCCGTGGTTCTGGTCATTTCTTTCCCCAAATGCTCTGGCGCAGTTCGGTCAGCTTGATCCGAGCTGAGTCGCGGTTTGTCGCAACCGGTGTTTGTGGCTCAACGATCAGGCGCTTTCGCTGTTCCAGTATTTCCTGCCGGCGCTTTCGATCTGCTTCAACCCGATGGGCGTACTCAGCCTCAAATGTCTCTGCCTGTTGTCTGGTTTTCAGGGTTCGCAGATAGCCGATCGCGTTCTTGACGTGGCCGTCCTGCATCTGGCCTGCCAGCTCGTCGAGGATGAGTTGAGGATTGGGGCTGCCGTGCAGAATCTGCCGTGCGGTTTGTTTCTCGCCGGGAAGCAGCTTGTCCGGATAGAACAGGTTTTCCAGATCAGCAGGTGCTGGCGCAGTCCGGATGGTTTTGGGGAAATCGAATACACCCACCCCCTCCAGGCTGTTATGGAGGGGGTGGTATGGAGTATTTATTTCCTTATTAGAGTGAGTTGCCGTTTCCGCAGAACTTGTTTCGCGAAAACGTGAACTGTTGACTTGCGGTTCCGGCAACTCTTGTTTTACGGTTCCGGCAACTCTTGTTACGCGTTTTGAGCAACTCTTGTTTGTCGGATTCCGACAATCTAGTTTGTTGGATTCCGACAAACTGTGGAATTCATTGGCTTCCAGGCAGATTTTGGCCGGCAGCGTTTTTAACATAATCCGGGACAACAACTGGGATTGCATACGGCTTTCCCGCACCTCTTCCATCATGCCGGACTCGATCAGTTTGGCTCGGGCATTCATCAACATGCGACGGCCAAAATGGAGATGGATCAGTGATTGGCTGGTTGGGCTGCTGAACCAGCCTGCCTCGTCAACTTCGTTCCGGGATAATGTCTGCCGCAGCCGATTGAACAGGCTGGACATATAGAGACCCGCCAAAGCGCTGTCCGCCGCCCACGCGAACGGAGCGTAGAACATCACCGGTTTACCGAGCAGCGTTTTCAGTACCCGGTCTTCCCATGACCAGGGACGGTAGGTGGTATTGGCATACTGGCACAGCCTCAAAGCCAGACGGTCAAGATCGACCCTGAACCAGAGTTTTGCAGGCATGCCACGCCTTGATTCCAGCAAGATGCCGTCTTTTAAAAGCACTTTGCGAGACGTTTCTATCTCCCGGACGCTCAGTCCGGCGACCTGCTTCCATTCCTTCGAGGTCTTCCAGAACCACCCTCCGCGGTTGGGCTGCTTGTCCAGGACCACACGGGTCATAAACATTGCGTGTCCAAGCATCAGGGCGGCTTTGGGAGAACCCGTCAATTCGGCGAGGGATGGGTAATACGCCACGTAGCGGTTACCAAGCGCCGACAGGAGGTCTTTCACCCCTAGGGCCAGGTTTTCGTTTACCTGACTCGATTTGGCAGCTATGGCGTATGCGTGGGGCATCATCTGGTCCTAGATGACCTGCCCCCACTTGGCTTCTGCCTGATCCGACAGCAGCTCAAGAATGCGATCAATTCGAATCTTGAACCAAAGCTCGGCCGGCAAGCCCGCCCGCCGTTCAATCAGAATATCCAGCTCCCGCAGGATGCGGCGAGCCGTTTGCTGCTCGAAGCGGGTCAGTCCCGTTTCAGCCTTCCATTCATCCCCGGTCTTCCTGAACCAGCCTTCCGCCTCTTTCGGAAGTCGGTCTGTCGTGTAGATCGCATAAGACAGGAACAGTGCTGCCACAGCGCTGCCTGTCAGACCCACATAGGCACGCTGGAACACGATTGGCTCATCGAATATGTCCAGCAACATTGCTGGGCTGATCGTGTCGTAGACGGCCTGATCGTCTGTCGATGGATTCATTGGCAGACAGTCCGGAGGCGTGACACGGCTTTTATTTCTGGCCATGGTGCTTCCTTTGGGGTTCGTTGAACTCATTGACGGTGGCGTACAGCGCGTCGAGGGAATAGCTGCTGAAGAACCCATGCAGAAGCATGATTTTTTCGCGCAGAGTGGTGACCTCGGGGTATTCCTCACCCATCCCGAACCAGCATTGATGGATCAGATCGCGGATGCTTTCATCTGGTAGCGCGATACGGCCGATTTTGCGGTCATTCTTGAGGAGCTTGCGGTAGGTCTGGATGACACGCAGGTCGGTCGACGGGAACAGTTGGTTCAGCATTGACTGGCTGGCGCCATTCTGGATGCAATACACCAGATGCTCGGTTTCCACCTTGCGCCGATACAGGGTTTCGATGCCGAGTTCGAAACCGCCTTCGTCGATCGAGAAATGGATGTCAGGATGGCCTGATGAGGCCAAGTGCAAAATGTCATTGATGGCGAGACCTCGCAACCGATCCATGGACCTCGGACAAACGCCCTTTTCCAGCAGGACGGCAAGGTCGCCACGCTCAAGCTGCTCGATCAAGTGCATGAGCAGCGAGGCTCTCAGCGTATTGTCGGTGACGCGAACCATCATCATGATCCAGCAGACCCTCCGCGAATGGCCGAGAGCAACTCCAGGCACACGCCGGCAATTGGGCTGTCCGGATTCAGGAGCCATGGAATTGGCAGAAACTCACCCTGGCCACCAATGTTGTGCTGGATGGCGAGTTCCAAGCCCCCCAGCGTTTCCTGGCTCCCCTCTTCCAGGATCAAGGTGCGCCACTCACTGGGCTCTTCAAGGCCAGACCGGCACACTTCCGGTTCGAACTGTCCGCTTGCCATCGCAAGCACCCACCAGGCAGCCTGGCGGCTTTGCGCGTTCTCGTTCAAGTCAAGTGGGCCATCCTTGGGGAATCCCATGCAATACCCCATGGGCATGCCAGGTGAAGGCTCATAGCAGGAGCCGAGGCCAGCGGAGACAAGCACTTGCTGAATCAAGGTCATCAACCGGTCCGACTCCCCTCTCTCAGCTGGGATCGGGGGGAAGCTGACTGTGGAATGGGAAGCCGTTGAACTCACTCTTTGGCTGCGTTCACCGTGCTCTGTTGCTGTCGGCTTAGTGGGTGAGGTCATCCCAAGCAATCGTGGAGCAAGAGCAATGGACTGTGACGGTTTCCCCGGTTCCTGGCCGACAGACTCGGGTGTGGATTGAGTCTGGGGTTCGACCGGACGCTGGGGCTTGCATATCCGCTGCAAACCTTCCAGTGTCATGTCGGGGAAGCGCTCCATGGCGGTGAGCAACTTGCCCATGTCCCGCTCATTCAATTCCAGCCGGGCAGACAAGCTGGCTTCGCATCGACCAAGAAACAGGTCTGCGGTAAACGCATGGCTATCTTCCAGAACCATGCCGGCCACGGCCTTTGCGGTTGGCGTGACCACCTCGGCGTAGAAAGCGCTTTCCTCGATGTCGTGATGATTAGCCAGCTTAAACAACAGGTTCAGGCGGGGCTGGATGGTTCGCACGGATAAACCGGAAAGCCACGGGCCGACATCGGCAATTTTTTCGACTGCGAATCGGTACATGCTGAGTGTGCGCAGATCAGTCTGGAGACCGAATTTCTTGATCTCGGCTTCAAACTCCCTGAAGGTCAAAGCCGCCCCGCGTTCATCCTCGATCTGACGCTTGATTTCCAGCGTCCCGTTGGCACGATCCCAGAAGGTCATGTCGTTGCGCTGGGTGTTTTCGGCCATGTGGGCAAGCAGAACGGATGCTTCGCCGCGCCAGGCTTTGATGATGACGCGGGTTTCGCGGAACTTTGGATCCCCTGTTTCCTCCCACAACTCCCGGATGGCCTGCAGGCGGGTGTTTCCACCTGCGTACAGGATGTAATGGGTTTCTCCCGGCCGCTTGGTGACAGTCAAGGGTTGAAGAATTCCATTGACCCGGATGCTCTCCTTCAGCTCAGCGTAGGCTTCGTTGTTCGCCTTGCGGGGATTTCGCTCATAGAAGTGAACGGCGGTTACGGGAAGACTCGCCCACGAGTCATCCACTTCAGTATCGTGCTTGAGGTCGCTCCCGCTGTTTGGCGCCGGCACGTTCAGGCTGTTGGATACTTCCAGCTTCAGGCGCTCCCGTACTGTCCGCTTTTCCGAATCGGACTTTGGGGTAAACCCATGCTTGGCAGCCAAGTCCACCATCTTGATCGAACTCGGGATATTCATGAGTGGGGGCTTTTTCTTGCCGCCCGCCATCATGCTTCAGCTCCGTCACGGCCTGTGTCTTGTGCCGTCTCCGATCCGGCGTAATGCCCTGCTAGGCTCGGCACCAACTCCCAGAGGAGAGCGTGCATCGTTTCATAGGCAGATGGCATCGTGCCCTTGCGCGACGGTTCATGCCGGTGCGCGGGGATACACAGGGTGGCCGATTCCTTGTAGGACTTGGCGTCAGGAACTACCGTATCGAGGACCGTGACCCGTCCGCCAAGCTTGATGAAGTCCTGTCTGATCGACTCCGCGATGATTCTCGCGTCGGCAGTCCGGTCCTGCATCGAAATGACTGCTTTGACCGGCCCTACCCTGTATTTCGAGTTTGGTGAGGGCTCAAGCCGCGCCAGCAGTTCCATCGTGCCCGTTTTGAACTCACGGGCTGACAGAATTTCCGGCTTGATTGGAGAAATGATCTGCGTGGCGGCGAGTGCGGCAGTGTCCTGCAGCGGACCTACGGTTCCCTGCGTGTCGATTAAGACGCAGTCGTAATAGTCTTCGGATACTGCGGGGGAATTCAGGGCATTGCCAAGGCGCTCGCCTCGATCAATACGATGCAGGAGCCAAGTTTGGAGACTGCCATCTGGATCATCCGACCGGATTACATCGAGCCCATCGATTACTGTCTGAGAGATGCAATCCTCTGTGACATACCCGGTGGTGATGACTTTTGTGAGCCCAAACGGAGCTTCGCGTTTTATACGGTAATATTTCGAGAGAGCTGGCTGCACATCGGCGTCGACAAGCAGAACTCTCAGCCCCATGTCCGCCATGAGTGCGCCAAGATTTGCTGCCAATGTCGTCTTGCCGACCCCGCCCTTCGTACTCAGTACAGTGAACTTGATCATATCCCTCCCCAGGTTTAACTAGGGACATGGACATAACCAGTCTGGATGCTGCGATCCCGCAGCAGTCTTGAGTTGCGCGTTTTTCCATAAAATGGTATATCAGGACTTGCTAATATACATTATGCGAAGTAAGCGGAACGAACCGGCAATCCGTGCCGCCCCGCAAACCCGCATTCCTGCGTCGGCCAAACCGCCCGGTTTCGGCCGGGTCGTTCGATTTTTGTGAATGTCACGAAAACTCCGGTTCGGGGGCTGCGTTGCCATGCTCAAAATTTGTTTGAGGCTTTTGAGCGTTTGAGCGCATTTTCTCAACATGGCACCCCGCGCCAGCTCGGCGCAGCGAGGTCTTTTTATTAATTGATCAACTCAGTTCACCCGCCTCGACGTGCAGGCGCATCCACATCTGTACCAGTTCAGACAGCGAGTGGGCCTGCATCTTGAACATGACGTTGGCGCGGTAGACCTCTATGGTCTTGGGGCTCAGTCCAAGTTCAATGGCTATGACCTTGTTGGCTTTTCCTGCCACCACTCGCTCAGCCACTTCCCGCTCACGCTGAGTCAAATGATCATGGTTCGCGCGGATCAAGGCCAGTTCACTGCGGTTCTGACGGCGCTGGCTGCAGAGTTCAAGTGCTTGCTGAATCCGATCCAGCAAGGTCTGGTCGTTGTATGGCTTTTGCAGGAAATCGATCGCTCCCGCTTTCATCGCGCGCACCGCCATCGGCACGTCACCGTGTCCGGTGACGACGATCACAGGCAGACACCAGCCACGCTCGATCAAATGATTCTGCAGCTCCAGACCGCTCATTCCCGGCATGCGGACGTCGAGGACGAGGCAGCCCGGCTCGCTGCCATCGTAGCTCTCCAGGAACTCGCGCGCGGAGGCCGGACAGTTCACATGATGTCCAACCGACTCAAGCAGCCAGCGCAAGGATTCGCGCGCGGCCTCATCGTCATCCACCACAAACACGGTTTGCCGTTCTTTCATCACTTTTGGATCATTCATGAAGCGTTTCCTCCATCGCCCGGCGCAGGGTGAAACGGACGGTCAGTCCACAACCTTTTTCGTTGTGGAAGGCCGACAGCGTGCCGCCATGCGCTTCCACGATCGATCTACAGATTGGCAAGCCCATCCCCATTCCGGTCATCTTGGTTGTAAAAAATGGATCGAAAATGCGTGCCAGTGTTTCGTGCGGCAAGCCAGGTCCGAAATCCCGCACTTCGACAACGGCCATGTTCCCTTCGATCGAGGTCCGCAGATCGATGCGGCGCAGCACGGGCGGCATGTTGCTCATGGCTTCCACTGCATTGCGGATAAGGTTCAGGATCACCTGCTCGATCTGGATGGCATTTCCCATGAACCTTGGCATGTCGGGCATGAATTTCAGATTGATCTCAACCTCGTGCGTGCGCGCTTCCGGTCCCACGATCAATATGGCTTCGTGCACGATGTCCCGGATGTCCTGCGGTTGATGCGGGCTGTCCGCCTTGTTCACGAAGCCCCGCAAGCTTCGGATGATCTCGGCGGCGCGATCAGCCTGATTGCAGACCTGCTCGATGGCCCGGGTGAGGTCATCCACCGTGCCCGTGCCCGAACGGATCCGCCGCAGGCAACCATGGGAATAATTGGCAATGGCCGCGAGCGGCTGGTTCAGTTCATGCGCCAGACCCGATGCCATCTCCCCCATGGTGTTCACTCTGGATGCATGGGCCAGTTCACGATAATGCTGACGAACCCCCTCTTCGGCATGCTTGCGGGCCGTGATGTCCCGTGTGATACCGAGCAGGGCGATGACCTTGTTGCATCGGTCGCGCAACGGGACGGCGTGGGTTTCCATCCAGCGGCGGCGGCCCTTGAGGCTGATGATCTGAAACTCCATGACCCCCGACTCACCCGCAAACACGCGCGTGGAAAGCTTGCGGTAATCGTCGCGGAATTCTGGTGCGATGATGTTGTATACGGAGGTCCCGATGATTTCATCGGGCTGGCCGGCTTCCATCAGAGCCAATCCGGCCGGATTCATTTCCAGCAGGATGCCCTCAGGAGTTTGCAGCTTCACACATTCGGGCTCGGTGGCAATGATCTGGCGCAGATGGTTTTCGTTCTGCATCAGGTTTTCCTCAGCCCGGCGCCGCTCCCCAATTTCCACTTCGAGCACTTTCTTGGAATGACGCAGATTCAGGTTGAGGCGGCCGACATAGAGCACCAGACCTATCAGGATCAGGACGGTTATCAGTAATGCCCAGAGCGGAGGATGGACCAGGAATTGCATGATTGGCTCCGATCGGAACAGGACGAACTGGAACTGGCCAGGCAGAATACGCCCTCAATCACGATTTTTAAGCAATTTTCGGGCCATCCATGAGCACATCGCCGCCAGGCCGCCAATATCGGGCTCTGGCCATTCGATACGGCAGGTCATGGACGAGCGACCTGTCACGTTGCGAACAACAGGTCATGACACTCTGTCACGTGGCAGGGACTGATCAGACTCGTCCATTTCCCGCATGAGATGAGTCGATATCCGGCTGGAAATCCGCGAGACCGTCACCTGCCGATGAACAGGTTCCTGCATTGGGTGGCTTGCGATGCTTTTCAGGGCGCCCCTGCATCGGTATCCTCCCATGCGCACCCATACATTCCTGTCCGGATCAATTCCGGCGCATCCCACGCCTCGTTGTCGACGCAAGCGACCATGAAACCGTACGGAACAACACACACAACCCATCGCACACAGGCATGAACGGGCGAGATTCCCCGAGGCAAACATGATCATATCCATCCCGTTCGGCAAGCAAATGGTCGCGAATCTGCTCGATATGTCCCCTGCTTATTTCGGCATGGCGATGGCGACCGGAATCGTTTCTCTCGCGGCCCGCCGTCTTGGCATGCCGGGTATTGCGATGACGCTTTTCCTGCTCAACATTGTGATCTACGGCGTGCTCTGGGTATTGACCGTGTTGCGTCTGACGCATTATCCGCGTCATTTTTTTGCGGACATGATCGATCACCTTCGTGGCCCCGGATTCTTCACCATGGTGGCCGCCTCGGCCATTCTGGGGAACGAGTTCGTGGTACTGACCGCCAACTATCGGGTGGGCGTGGCGCTGTGGGGCGTGGCGATCGTGCTCTGGATCGGGCTGACCTACACCATCTTTACCGCCTTCACGGTCAAGCAGAAAAAACCGACTCTCGACAAGGGCATCAGCGGTGGCTGGTTGCTGGCAGTGGTGGCGACGCAGTCCATCGCGGCACTCAGCGCTCTGCTCGCTGCGCATATCAACCAGCCCTACAAACTGGAGCTGAACTTTTTTGCCCTCTCGATGTGGCTGTGGGGCGGCATGCTGTACATCTGGATGATGTCGCTCATTTTCTACCGCTATACCTTTTTCCTGTTTTCCCCGAGCGATCTTTCACCCCCCTACTGGATCAACATGGGGGCCATGGCGATTTCCACCCTGGCCGGTTCCCTGTTGATCATCAACGCCCCCGACGCGCCATTCCTGCTGTCCTTGCTGCCGTTTCTCAAGGGCTTCACGGTTTTTTACTGGGCTACCGGAACCTGGTGGATTCCGATGCTGGTGATTCTTGCCATGTGGCGTCATCTCTACAAACGGTTCCCGCTCAGATACGACCCGCTTTATTGGGGGGCGGTTTTTCCGCTCGGCATGTATGCCGCCAGCACCCGGGAAATGATCTCGGCACTGGAATTCGATTTCCTCGGATTCCTGCCTCCGGTCTTTCTGTACGTGGCACTCATCGCGTGGACCGCTACGTTCTTCGGCTTTGTTTCCAGCTTGCTGCGCCGCTATCTGATCGCCCGCCCGCCCTCCGTCTGACGGCGTGTTCTGGCGCTGGCGGAATCAGCGGCGGACTAGAATACTTTCAACATCCCTCGTGTCAGGAGTCAGGACATGGCCGATACCCCGCGTTATCCCATCCTCTACGTTCGCGGTTACGCGATGACGAAGGCGGAAATCACTGAAACCACCTCGACCCCCTACATGGGGCTCGAATCCGGTTCGACCAAGGCACGCCAGGCCTGGGACGGCACGGTACGCAAGGTGTTCTTCGAGTCGCTCATCGTGCGATTGCTGAAACAAGGCTACAGCGACATCTATCGGGATGGCCTGCAGATCGAATCCGGACCGATCCCGCGACAGAGCATCGTCATCCATCGCTACTACGATGTGGCCGATCCGGATTTCGGGTCCGGCAAGGTGCCCACGATCATCGATGCCGCGAAGGGATTGAGCGACCTCATCCTGCGCGTGCGCGACCAGGTCTGCCTCGACGGCCAGATGAAACCCGAGGATTTCAGGGTGTATCTGATGGCGCATTCGATGGGCGGACTGGTCTGCCGCTGCTTTCTCCAGAATGGCGCGGCCGGCAGCGACGCGGCACGCAGGCTGGTCGACAAGGTCTTCACGTTCGCCACGCCGCACAATGGCATCGAGATGGCCGGGATGAATGTTCCGGGTTTCTTCGGCCTGTGGGACATGAACAACTTCAACCGCGACGTCATGCGCAAGTATCTCGACATCCAGGACAGGAATACCGGGGTCAACTCGCTTGACGGGAAATTCGACCCGAGTCGGTTCTTCTGCCTGGTCGGCACCAACAGCAAGGACTACGATGTGGCGCTCGGCGCCTCCCGCCTGCTCGCCGGCGAACTGAGCGACGGGCTGGTGCGCATCGAGAATGCCTACGTGACGGGTGCGCCGCGCGCCCACGTTCATCGCAGCCACAGCGGCCCGTTCGGCATCGTGAATTCGGAGGAAGGTTTCCAGAATCTCAGCCGCTTCCTGTTCGGCGACATCAGCGTCAACGGCGTGCTGGAAATCGGGAACCTGCCGCTCCCGCCCGTGGACCGCCTGCAAAAACTGCTGGGCACGAAGGTTGGCTACTACTTCGAGGTGGCGGTCGCCACACGGGGGGCGCTCGATTTCGATCTCACGCGGCGCACGGTGGCCAACAACAGCGCCATTCTGCGCTCACGTTCCGAGCTTTTCGCCGACGACGGCACGCTGAAGGCGGATGCGCGTCATCCGCATCTTTTCTCCACCTTCCTCGATCTGTCGAAGCGGCCGGCGGAGCGTCCGGAAATGATGTTCACGATCCAGCTTGCGGTATCGATGATTACGTATACCGGCGAGGAGGCCCCCCGCGACGACCACTATGTGCCGGGTGAATACCTGTTCCGCGATACGGTCGTGATCAGCGCCATTCCCCCGGCAGATACGACCGAGTCCTGGCAGAAGGACGATACGACCGCATCCTGGCAGATCAGTTTCGTGCTGGCCGATAGCGGCTGGTCGAGTGCAGCCACGACTCTGGCGGAAGGAAAGAAGGACGAACAGGGCCAGCCGTATGTAGCGATCCCGCTCGAAAACGCGAAAGGTTTCAAGGCCGTCTTGCGGCTATACGGTTCGCACTGGGTATAGTCTCCCCGCCGCTTCGCGGCCACTTGCCTGCTGAATCCGCCTGATGGCACCACGGCAGGTCACAGCGGAAGCACTGCACGCAGCTACTCTGCGCCGGTCGCCGTAGTGGGCAGATCCGAATGGAAGGCTATCCGGTTGCGCCCGGCCGATTTGGCCTCGTACATGGCCGTGTCGGCCCGTTTGATCAACTGATCCATGCTTGCCGCGTGCCCGCAGAAGATGACGATGCCTATGCTGGGCGTACTGGTGCAGAAATCCCCAGCCAACCGGTAGGGCTGGGCAAGTTTGTCCAGTATCTTGTGGCCCAATTCATTCGCCTCCGCGGCAGCGGCGGCGGCCGTGTCGCCCAGGCTGTCGAGGATGACCACGAATTCGTCTCCGCCAAAGCGGGCAACGGTATCGCTCTCCCTGACGTTGGCGAGCAGACGCCGGGCCACTTCCTTGAGCACCTGATCGCCCGCTTCGTGGCCGAAAGTGTCATTGATGGCCTTGAAATGATCCATGTCGATGAACAACAGCGCCCCGTATCTGCCGCTGCGGCTACTGGCCGCGAGTTGATGCTTCAGGCGGTCCAGCAACAGGCGACGGTTGGGCAATTCAGTCAAGGGGTCGTTGTAGGCCAGATCGCGGATCATGATTTCGGCGGCCTTGCGTTCGCTGATGTCGAGGATGAGGCCATCCAGCCATTGTGCATGACCGGTCTGGTTGGAGGTGACGCGGCCTTGTTCGCTGACCCAGCGGAGGCGCTCCTCGACGGTTCTGATGCGGTATTCGATCGTGTAGACGCCACGTGTGGCGATCGCCTGGGTAATCGCCCTGCTTACCAGGGAACGATCGTGAGGGTGAATCAGTCCGGCATACGAAATCGCGCCGGAAACAAAGCGTTCAGGCGGTTCGCCCGTCAACGCATGGATGCCCTGGCTGATCTGCTGCATCGGCGAGGACGCCCCCAATTCAATCCGGAACACGGCGCCCGGTACATTTTCGACGAGCGCTCTGAAGTTGTCGAGACTGGCCTGGAGTTTCTCCGCGACATCGTGCATCGCCCGCCGGTGGCGCGCATTCATGTAGAGGACGTAAAAGAACAGCATGCTGAGCAGCAGACCGCCAAAGAGAATCGTGAGGGGCTGGGCACTTTCCGTTCTCGCTTCGAAAGCGGGATTGCTTTTGAAACGGGCGATCCAGCGGCGGCCGCCGATCGACAGGACATGGTCGGCCGCATAACGCGAGGCGCGTCCGGATCCGGCAGAAGAGAACAGCAGGTTGTCCGCTGTGGCCCGATCGTCAAACAAGCTGATTTCAAATTCTCGCCCGGGATCGTTCAATACCTTGTTCATCAGGTCGGCCACCCGGAACGGGCTGTATACGAAGCCGAACAGCGCACGTCGCCGTGCAGCCACAGTGTCGTGCGGCATGCCGTTGCGATAGATCGGCAGATAGATCAGGAAACCGGGCTGTTTCCGCTGCCCCGCTTCCTGGACAAGCGTGATTTTTGCCGACATTTCAGGTTGGCCGCTATCGCGTGCGCGTTCCATCGCTTCGCGGCGAACGGGATCTGAATACATGTCGTAGCCGAATGCGCGCAGGTTGGATCCGCTGAATGGCTCAAGATACACAATACTGCTGTACAGGGCGCGATCGCCCGCCGGATGGATCGCGTAAGCGGGAAATCCTTCGCGGCGCACGCTGTGTTCATGTGCGCGGCGGGCGCTTTCCGGAATCATCAAGGCAAACCCGGTGCCCTGAATGCCGGGCAGGGAATGATCCAGTTTGAGCATCCCGACATAGGTGTGCCATTCCTCGCGACTGACTGAATCGCTCGCGGCGAAGAGTGCCGCGCCACCCCGCAGAACCTGTTCGTAATCCTGCATGCGGTCCAGCAGATGCGCCGCCTGCTTTTCGGTGGCGTCCCTGAAAATTTCGTTGGCACGCCGCGCAAATTCCATCGTGGAATAGCGCCATAAGCCGATAGTCAGGATCACTGTCAGCCCCAGCACGATCCACGCGACAGCCTTCCGATCAAACATCGCGGTGATCCGCTGCAAGACGGTGGTTCTGGCGGGCGGACTCGCAACAGGCCGGCTATCGGGTTCTAGCGCCCCTTTTTTAATGATTCATTCCTCTTTGTGCGCGTGTCGTGTGCACGGCAGGAAGAGTGCCGGCGGCATCGGTTATACGATTGAAGAGGCTATACGAATGCCCCGATTATGCCCCAGGCCCCTGATGACGAACAATCTCCTCATGCCCGGTTCGGGGCACCGTCCGCTTGTCGACAACACATGGCATGAGAAATCCGGAAAGCGATGCGGCGTCCGGGTGAGTCGCGCATCGGTTGGTGATAGGCTGCGCCTTGCCCCTCATGCCCGTCCGGGTTCCGGAAAATCCATGTCCCTTCATGCCGCATATCCCTGGCTCGTGATCACCCACCTGGGTGCCGCCAGCATCATGCTGCCCGTATTCACCGTCATCGCGGCCGGCCTGTGGCTGGCCGGCCAGAAATCCACGCTCCGGGTCTGGCTGCTGGCCATGACGGTGGGGATATTCATCGTGCTGGCCAGCAAGATTGCCTTTATCGGCTGGGGGTGGGGGAACGCTTTCCTGGACTTCACCGGAATCAGCGGCCACACCATGCTGGCCACCGCCGTCCTCCCCGTCTGGACCAATCAGTTGCTGGTACGCTCTGGCCGGCGCTTCAGCCTGCCCGGCATCCTGCTGGGTCTGGCGATTGCCGCCACGGTGGGCCTATCAAGATGGATACTCGGTGCGCACAGCCCGAGCGAAGTGATTGCAGGCTGGTTGCTTGGGCTGGCAATCGTCCTGATCGTCTGCCGCACGATGAATGCGCAGCGCCCCGTCCAGGGCGTCGTCGGCCTTGCAGGTCTTCTCATGCTGCTGGCCTTCAGCCCGTCCCTGTCAGCGTATTTCCCCACCCACAGATGGGAAGTCGAACTGGCGCTGACGCTGTCGGGCCGTACACAGCCGTTTGTCCGCCAGACGCTGCAACGTCCGTTGCGCAGTCATGGAGAATGAATCACGCCAGTCCAGATCGATATTCCGTCAGAACCCGTTGTAGCGCCCTGTGAGAGGAGATGCCTGCTTGCCCGCTCCGTCAGTCTCGCCCGGCATGGCGGAAGTGGCATAATGATGCATCGTTCGTCCCTCTTTTCGCCCGATGAACCTCGATCGCATCGCCACGCCTCCGGTCGATACGTTTGCCTTGCACCAGGGTGAACTGATCGCGCTGCAAGCAAATGCCGCCCATGCACTGGGCTTGTCCGATATCCATTTCCGCGACACCCTGGCCGACGGCACTGCCGCGCCCATGCTGGCCGTGATCCCCGTCGGCACTTTCGAATATGGCGCAGCGCCGATGGAGACCGCGCCGGCGCAGGATCGCCCACGTCGCACGGCGTTGATCGAGCGGGGGTTCGCCATCGGCGTGTTCCCCGTCACGACGGAAGAATTCGAGGTCTACGGCCGCGCGACCGGTTGGCGGCGGCGTGTGGAACTGGTCTGGCTGTCCGGCCGCAAACCGGTCATCAACATCCGGCAGACCGACGCGCGCGACTACTGCGCCTGGCTGAGCCAGCAGACCGGCCAACGCTATCGTCTGCCCACCGAACAGGAATGGGAATACGCCTGCCGCGCCGGCTCGTCGAGCGCCTATCCGCAGGGCGACCGCATCACGCCGGCCGAGGCGCTCTATAACACGAGCCAGGGATACGACGCCGCGCGCCCCAGGCGGCCGCGTTTATTGTCGCGCTGTTTTGTCCGCTGCGGCGCGATGGAAGCCGGCAGGCTGCGCCCCAACCGCTGGGGCCTGTACGACATGACGGGCAATGTATGGGAATTCACGGCCAGCCCCTGGACCCGCGACCACGCCAGCCAGCCCGAGCGTTCCGCGTCCGGCAAGCCGCAGGCCGTGGTCACCAAGGGGGGATCCTGGTTCGATGGCCCCGAAGACTGCCGTGCCGCGGCTCGCCGCCGCAGGCTGGAAAACGAACTGGACCTCAATCTCGGATTTCGTGTGGCGCGTGATATTTGAAGGAGGGATGACATGGTGCGTGCGCAATGACCGCGAGGCAAGTGGCCGGAACACAGACCAAGGCTGACCTGCCTGCCCATACCGGTGACTTCATTGCCGAACTCGACACGGCCGTCGAGGCGCACATGGAGTGGACGCGCCGGATCTTGCGCTGCGTGCTCCTGCAGTCGCCGCCGGACGAGGATATGTACGATCCCGACGCGCATACCCTGTGTCATTTCGGAGGATGGTTCAGGGCGAACCGGAACCATTTCGATCTCCTGGACGCCCCATCCGCCGCGCGCGTGCACACCTCGCACCAAACGATGCATGACGCCATCCGCTCGATCTGCGGCAATGTCCAGGCCGAGCGCACGGAGAAAGAGGCCAGTCTCGCAGCCTTCGAACAGTCGCAATCTGAACTGATTGGCCTGCTGGCCCATTTCAAGACGCTGATCCTGTCGGCGGCAACCCGTCGCGATCCCCTCACCCAGCTCCCGCTGCGATATGGCATCGAAAGCGATTTCATCCTGTCCCAGAAGGAAGCCCGGCGCAATCGTACCCTGCTCTATCTGGCCATCATCGATATCGATCATTTCAAGCGAGTCAACGATACCTGGGGTCATCCCACGGGTGATCGGGTCTTGCGCCATCTGGCCGACACCCTGAAACGCAGCCTGCGCGACAACGAACCGCTTTATCGTTATGGCGGGGAAGAATTCCTCTGGCTGCTGAAATGCAAATCGGCGACCGAGGCCCGGCAGTCGGCACGGCGCGTTCTGGCCATCGTAGGCACGACTCCGGTACCGATCGGCGACAACGAAATCCTGCGCTTGACCGTGACCATGGGACTTGCCCGGGTCGGCGAGCAGGATGATCTGGAGAGTGCCATTCAGCGAGCCGATCAGGCACTTTACGAAGGAAAAAATAACGGCCGCAATCGGTATGTCATCGCTTGACGTTAAAACCATCATGACGACAGCCTCCGCCGCCGTGCCGGATGACGCGGCCACATCGTTCCAGCCTACTGTACGCCATCGTCTATAAACCACTCAGGACTCGTCGCCATCACCAGGAAAGCCGGATGCAATTCAAGGACTACTACCAGACGCTTGGCGTGAAGCGGGATGCCACGGCGGACGAAATCAAGAAAGCCTTTCGCAAGCTCGCGCGCAAATATCATCCCGATGTTTCCAAGGAAACGGATGCCGAACAGCACATGCAGGAGGTCAACGAAGCCAATGCCGTACTCTCGGACCCGGAGAAACGCGCCGCCTACGATCTCCTGGGGCAAGGCCACCACCCGGGCGAGGAGTTCCGTCCGCCCCCCGACTGGGACGCCGGATTTGAATTCACGGGCCAGGGCTATACCCCCAACGAAACCGTCGATTTCAGTGATTTCTTTGCCGAACTGTTCGGCCACATGGGCGGTGCGCATGCAGGAACCCGCTCCCGTCACGCCGGCTTCCGGGTACAGGGCGAAGATCATCATGCGAAAGTGCTGCTCGATCTGGAAGACACCTTCAGCGGCGCCACCCGGCAGATCTCGCTGAGGGCGCCCAAGGTGGACGCCCAGGGGCGGGTTCAACTGGGAACCCGTACGCTCAACGTGAAAATTCCTCGGGGCGTGCATGCCGGCCAGATCATCCGTCTCGCAGGCCAGGGCGCGCCTGGCGTGAACGGCGCACCGGCCGGCGACCTGTTGCTGGAAGTGCAGTTCAAACCGCATGCCTACTTCCGGGCCGAGGGCCGCGACCTGCACAGGACGTTACCGGTCGCCCCCTGGGAGGCCGCCCTGGGGGCGGTCATTTCGGTGAGCTTGCCGCAGGGCAACGTCAAGGTGCGCATTCCCGAGGGTGCCCAGAGCGGGCGGCAGCTGCGCGTGCGCGGTCACGGCATTCCCGGCCAGCCGCCCGGCGATTTGCTGCTCGATCTTCAGGTGATGCTGCCGCCGGCCAGCACGCCGAAAGCGCGCGAACTGTATGAAACGATGGCGCGTGAACTTGCATTCGATCCACGCGAACAGGAAAGGACTTGAGCCATGCATGACGAGAATATCCTGATCGGCTGCCTGATGGATGATTCCTGGCTGACGCTGGAACAGATCGCCGCCGCCTGCAGCGTGGAACCGGTCTGGCTCATCCAGCATATCGAGGAAGGGTTTTTTCCGCAGGTGGAAAGTGCGGCGGGCACCTGGCGGTTTTCGGGGACGAACCTGTTGCGCGCGCGCCGCATGCGGCAACTGGAGCGTGATTTTGAAGCCGTCCCGGAACTCGCCGCCCTGGTCGCCGACCTGCTGGAAGAAATGGATATATTACGGACATCGATCCGGCAGACTGGTCCTGACGCAATGCCCTAGGGAGACGCTGATTAAATCCGTTCGCCCTGAGCTTGTCGAAGGGCACTCCCTGGAAATACAAGGGCTTCGACAGGCTCAGCCCGAACGGCTACGAATAAATCAGTGCTTCCCTAGGGCATGTTGACGCCCTAAATCAGAAGCTCTTCCCTGGCCTGAACCAGGGCCTGGGCCAGACGCGTGCCGCTTTCCCATGCGCGTTCCACGCCGACGCCCGCGATGCCATCGCCAATCAGGGCAACGCGGCTTTCCCGGCTGCTGACCCAGAAACCGCCCACGGTCGCGTGCGGACGCGCATGGCGCCACAGGTGCGAAGCTTCGATCTCGACCGGCCACGCCAGTCCCAGCAGCCCCATCAAAGCCGAGGCTGCGCGGTTGCTGGCTTCCATCGCGGAGGCTTCGAGATAGGTTTCGGTAAATTCGTGGCTGCCGTATACGGCCCACAGGCCGGGACCGCCGAACGGCTGGCGCACTGCCAGGTTCAGCAGATGATCATCGAATTTGATGACGTCCGCAGCAGGCCCGCCTTCCCAGCGCATCAGGAACGACCAGATCGGACGATAGCGCACCTCGTCCAGGCGCTCGCGCAACAGCGGCAGCGCATCGAGCATGGGAATGGCTTGCGGCGTGGGAATCGCGCAGATCACGCAGTCATAATCGCCGCGTCTCTCGCCATTTTCCAGAATGATCGTGCGTGGCTGCAGGCTGGCTACCCGTGATCCGGTATGCAGACGCGCATCGCCCAGCAGCTGGTGCACCAGCTGCGACGGTTCGATGGTGGGCCGGAAATGGTTCTGCAGTTGCGCCTCGCCCCACGAGACGGTGGCGCGTCCCTGCCAGACCTTGCCCCGCACGGGAACCACCCAGCCCTGGCGCACCCAGT
>Ga0207420_1000349_pt1 | contig 53114 bp, 58 predicted proteins | sample ThiBio_inoc_biof_FD_183941 | JGI IMG/M metagenome (GOLD analysis project Ga0207420, IMG submission 183941) | Wastewater bioreactor microbial communities from Cape Town, South Africa - Thiocy_inoc_biof (SPAdes) | ecosystem: Engineered > Bioremediation > Thiocyanate > Unclassified | place: South...
CAGCGAAAAGTCACTTGATGCGGTAATGGCTGAAGTCAATAGAATTATTATTGAAGACAACCCATATGAGAACAATCAATTATTATTAGTGAATGAATCATTTACACTTAACACCGCTGATTATGACTTTGAAAACGACCCGATTGAAGCGTATGGATTAATCTATGTTCATGATTCAAATTACTATGATAATACAATGGGGCAGGAAACAGGCACATCTACAAGCCAAGCAAACGGCTCATACACGACCACTGTTAAATCTAGCTTTTCAAAAGTCGGGCATTACACCATCTATCGCAAAACGAAGGACATTCCAATCGACTTCATAGATTATTCTCAGGAATCAAATCTTGCAAAGCTTGATATATTTGTCCATCGAAAACCAATAGCAGATTTTTCGCTTGACTGGGATTATGATTCTACAACAGCGAAGTATTTAACTACATGGGTAGACAAAAGTTATGATTTAGATCATCAATTTTCAGATGCCCAAAAGGGGATTAGAGACAGGCGTATTATGTACCGCAAAACTTCGGGTGACAATGTTTGGATTTACTCTATCCCTAACAACTTAACTTCTGGCACTTACGAATTAAGATATAGCGTCAAAGATATTGAGGGTGCTTGGAGTGATGAAAAAGTTTACACTTTCACTTTGGCATCTGAGCCACCGATTCAATTTAAAGCAGAGCTGAGGCCAAAGGTATCAACTCAATCTTTATCAAAGTTTCCAATCGGTCAAACGGTACAGTGGTATGATGTTTGGTCTAGGTTCGCTTATGCACATCATCTTGAAGTTAGCTTATGGGATGGAACTACACGAGTTACAACAGTTCCAATTAAAACAGTAAACTATAGCACATCAACTGCTTTAAAGATGGGTAATGATTATGCTTGGAATGATATAGATTTCTTAATTCCTAAAGGAGCTGGTCTTCAAGAAAAGACATATACCTTAAGAATTGAAGCTATTTCAAATTCAAATTCAAATAATCGGACAGTAATCAATAGATCAATCACACTTGTTAACAATACACCACCTACAGTTTCGTTTGTGAGTTATTCACCATCAACTTTATTTCAAGGTTTAGAAATTATAAACACCGCATTACCAGTTGATATCGACGGGGATATTTTGACACTTGAGTATTATGCAGCGCATGAAAATGATAGTTATCAACTCGTGAATGCTTACTCAAATGTAATTCAAGGAAAGAACTTTATTTTAGACCCCGTACTTTTAGAGAAAGCTGGCAACTATAAATTTAAGGTAGTAGCAACAGATACAAGCGGAACAACTGGCGAAGCAGAGGTCATTTATAATGTTAAGCCGTTGGTCTTGGAAAATTTGAGGGTTAAAACGATTTATGATTATTCTTGGAAAAAGTATTTTTATAATACGAACATGAATGCAACGTCATTGACCTTAAACGGTATACCAGTTTCAGATTTTCCAATATATAAAAATAAAGAAGGGGGAAGTATTAAGTTAGGCTATTCGGTTTTAATGTCGATTGACTCAATCGGCTTTATTGACCCTAGTGACTACATTTCAATTCAAAGTCGATTCTTTTTAAGAACCGGCTCAACCTATCAAGAGGTTGAATTATATGTCAAAGACACAAACAATGGCGCATATAAAAAACTAAGCAATTCAATTTATCATGACAAGATATTGAATTTCACTCTAACTAATAGAAGTAGTTTAGGGGGCGAACGTAGTCGGTGGGAATTTGGTTTTTATTTACCGCCCAATACTCTAGCTGTACCAAAAGGACAAGCACTCGATATCTACAAGAAAAATTATGTAAAAGGTGATTTATTAGTCAGCCTCGATATTATAGGCTCTAAGCCCACTTTTGACGTATCGTATGACTACACATCAAAAGAAACCGCGTGGTCTAGCTCAAGTGGAAGCTCATACGGAAGCAATTTGAAATCAAGCAAAAGTTTACTAGGCAAAGGCATTGGTGCAGGAGAAATTTTCTTTTACACAACGCTTTCAACAAATTTAGATGATATTAAATTAAATAAGGAGTGGTAATTATGTTACAAAACACATATAGTTCAGTTTTAAAAGTTAACAGTTGGAAAACAACGGATGATATTTTAAATGCGATCGCCGGTATTGGCTCATTGATTTTGAGCTTCGCATTGCTTTGTGCATCAATCTATTTAATAGTAAATGCAGTTGGTTTTTTTAGAAAATCCGGGGACACTTCAAGTAATGAAATGGAAAGAGCAAAAGCTAGAAGTTCTGGGTTTGTAAACCTCGGCTTAGCCATTGGTATATTTTTGATTACTGCTGTTGTATTTATCGTTGGTTCATCTGTACTTGGAATCGCAGGGTTTAGAAAATTATGATAATGCTTGTTGTAGGTGGTTTTATAGGTTTACTGTTTTTGACTATAGGATCAATTTTAAGTATTGTTATTGAGCTCATTAACGGTTTACTAATAACGCCACCTTATATTTTAAACGACTTACCGTATATTGGTTATTTTATTACTTTTGTAAGAGCAGTTGCATTAATTTATTTGGTTGTTAATGCAATTAGAAAACTCGTTGAAATTGGCGAATATAGGAATGAGAAAATTGAGACATTCTTTATTAAGCTTATGTTTGGGATATTAGGTATTGCTGCAACTCCATTTTTAATTAAGTTTATATTTCTGCCTTTTAATTATTATGTGATGAATGCAATTCTTTTTATAACGAAACAAACCACAAATACAAATCTTATCGATACCAGTATCTTTGGACTTTCAGATTTCTTAAATGAAAGAAATTCATTTGACATTGTTAAAGACATTGGAGATACCTTATCACTTTTAATTAAGCAATTAGTTTTAATGTGCGTTACACTTTTTTTCTTTATTAAAATTACTTTCATTGGTGGGAAAAGAGCAGGTTTCATTATCATAATGTATCTTGTTGGACCACTTTCTGCTTCATCTTTAGTAATCGATTCTAAGGCTATTGGAAGTTGGCTAACTGAATGCTTCATATGGGCGATTAGTGGTATGTTCATGTTGATATTTATATTCCTCGGAATTGAGTTTCTTACATTAGGCATGGATTTCAAATCGGGGCGAACACTAGCTTATCAACTAGTTTTAGGTATTGCTTTACTAGATATTTCAACTCGTCCAGATGATCTCATCAGACCTTTTGTGTATGCTAAAATTGGCATGACTAATTCAAGAGATATGAACACGGATGCTAATGTACTTAACACATTATTTTAGAATTTTAAACAGGATGGATTAATAAATGAGTGAGGAAAAAAGAAGAATTACACGAAATCTTGATACAAGAACTAAGCTGTTTGGATTGACTCTTCCGAGACTATTTTTTTTAGTTTCGGTAGATACAATCTACATAATTTATTTTCTACTTAAATTGATATTTGTAGGAGTTGACTTTTTTTCAGTTGCAGGTGGATTTCTTAAGTTGATTTTTATTCATCTTGTAATATGGGGATTGCTCCAAGAAGTGTCGTATGGTGTTATTACGATTGCAAGTATTATTAATTGGTTAAAAGCTCTAACAAGAAAATCGCAAACTTTCTACTGGGAAGGAACAAAGAATGATGAAAATAAAACCATTGTCAAAATCGACCAAACAAATTAGTGTACCAATCGAGGAAATCACGGATTTAATAAAGACAAGCGAGGGATATTCTCTCTTGAGCAGGGTCTTTCCTCTGAATGTACCAATGATGGCAGATAACTCTAAGAACAATATGTACAAAGCAATTCATTCAGCACTAATGACAATTGATTCCAACTTGTTGTCTGTTTACATTGTCAACAAAGTTGTAGATCTTCAAGAACCCGTTTTGCATCAACACGATCTGTTAAAGAAAACTAAAATTGACTTTGAAAAACCAATTATTGAGAACAATATAATTAATTTAAAAGATTTTCAAGAAAAAAAGAATACAAAACAAGGCGCACAAAACAATTTACACTTTTATGTTCTATTCACCACCAAAGATAAAGATTATAACAGGGCTTTAAGCGAACTCAAGCGTCAGTCTGACGCTTTCAATAGGGAGCTTTCAGCTTCGGGTCTCTTATCAATGCAAATGAAAGCGTTTGACACGAAAAGGCTACTTTTTGATATCACTTCAAAAGAGAGTAGCCAAGATACACAAATTGATGAATCATGGCGTGTCTCTGATGTTTTACCGAGGCCTTATAGAACTCTAGATAAAGACAATAAGCATTTATTCATAGGTGATGCTTATTATAGACACTTTTATGTATCGAAGTTTCCATTGTTCGTTGATAACTATTCATGGTTTGACCGATTTTTACAGTACAAATCTGACTTTGTAATTGCTATGCATTTTGAATATCAATTATTTGATGAAAGCTATTCAAAGGCTCTTACTAGAACTAGGGTCAATCATACTTTAACAAGTCAAACGGAAAAAAATGACGCTGATAAAAACAGACAAAAGAATATTGAAAGGTCCTTAATCGAAACAAGTAATAAGCTCTCAGATGAAGCTGAAAAGTTATTTAAAGTAACCACTTTGATTCAGCTTCAAGACGAGAGCATGGAAGTATTAAATGACAAAGTATCTAATCTTAGAAAATCGACGGTTGGATTTAATTTTTCAGAAATTAGACACGAGAAGGACAGAGAGTTTATCCCATTTTTCGCAACTTTGCCAATAGGCTATCGAGATAATTTGATTAACAATCTTAGATGGACTTTGAAATCTTCTGATTTTGCATCAATGTTAATTTTTAATAGTAGTGATTATATTGAATCTGATGGAATCGCAATTGGAACGACTTTAATACCTAAAGAAAAGACTTTTGAACTAAAAGGCCCAATTATAACTAATAAGGCGAATAGAAGAATACACAATAACGGGCATACCGCAATTGTAGCAACAACAGGAGCAGGTAAAACAACGTTTTTAAAATCTTTTGTAGATGGTTATGTACCCTATTATGATTACAATACTTTAATTGACTTCAAAGGGGATCTGTTTTTTCCATATGGAAAAAGATATAAATTTTCACAGATGAAATATTGTGTAAATCCACTTCATATTTTTAACGTAGATAAATTAAGTGATGAAGAGCTGGTTTTAAAAATTAATGATACTATTGATAACTTTGTTGAATATGCGTACTGGTTTAGCGAAGATATGTCTCAGAGAAAAGGAAATATACTCAAGAAAGATTTAAGAGAGATTTTTGAAAAAACTAGAAAGTCTAGGGAGCTACCAATTATCTCTGATTTAATTAATCTTTTAAATGAAAAGGTTAAAAACACTGACCTTACAACAGAGGAACGAACAGTTAGAAAAAATTTCATAATTGATTTTGAAGAACTGTATCTTGGAACAATGGCGCCTCTCATTAACGGTCAAACAAATGTTGAATTTTCTAAGTTTCAAGTATTTGATGTTTCGGGACTAAATAAAGTAGTTGTACCACCGATCATGGACTTAGTACTCAAGATGACAAATAATTTTATCAGAAGTTTTGGCGTTTACAAACCACCAAAACATCACGTCGTTATTGATGAAGCACATAACTTATCAAGCAAGAGTAACCCATTTGCAATTCTTTTCTTGATAGAGAAATATCTTAAAGAGATAAGAGGCTTTGGCTGTGATGTGACAACTGCAACTCAAAATATTGTTGACTATGGTAAAGTTGAAGGCGGTGAGCTTGTAATAGGCTTGAGTCATTTTAAAATCTTCTTTACTGTTTCATCAAATGATATTACTGAGATTAAAAAACTTAATTTAAATCTCACGGAAAGTGAATATGAGTTGATTAAAGAAGATGAATCCTCAAACCCTCAAATGCTTTCGAATATGGACGTAAGCAGAAAATCAAGAGGAATCATGTTCATAGGTAGTCGAAAAATAGGCATACAAAAGTTCTTAAAAAAAGCTGAAATTGAATGGGCACTCCCAGAAGATTTTGAAAAGTATTATAACGAAAGGTCACGATATTTGAGCCTTTATGAACAACAAGGCTTGGTGATTAATGAATGAATTTTGCGAGTTTAATTAGTACTGCGGCGAAAGCTTATGCAACGAAAAAAGCTACTTCAAAGTTCAACGGTGGAAAGAAAAAAGGGAAAAACAATATAATCATTAGTATTGTGATGGGCTTTGTTCTACTGTTGGCATTTATCCCTACAATGCTTATGAGCATCTTAACCCCTTTTGTAAACTCAGATACTGAAACAAAAGAACTTTTGCAAGACTATTACTATGCTTCAACAGAGATTGGTATTGATTATGTTCATCTTGTGGCTTATGACATGGTTAGATATGAGCTTGACTTAAGCCAAGCGAAACCTTATGAGTCAGCACTTGATTTTTTGATTATTCAAGTTGATGTGTTCGAGGACCAACCCACAGGAGAAGTAGACGAGTTTGGAACAGAAACATATGAGCGAGTAAAAGTAAGTACTTATACTCGAAGAGGAAGCAGGGCGACTGAATTTCTTTCATCAATTACTGGTAAAGCATATTCAGATATTCGTGAGGTTGTGAATGATTTACAGAATCTTGATGATTACTATTACGAAGTAAAAGAAATCGCCTCAAGTCATATAGACGATATGATAGCACAATTTGATTCAGACCAAATCGAAATGCTAGACGCTATAATTGAGGCTAATATGGTTTCTGAAATGTATGCTCCGACAGAGATTCCAAATTTTTCTCTTTCTATGATTCCTACTAACTACTTTAGATTACCAAATGAAAGATTAACAATTGTTTCTTCACCTTTTGGTTATCGCATTCATCCAGTTTATCATGTAAGAAAGCTACACACTGGTACTGATTTAGTTGCTCAATCTTATACTTTTGGTACTGATGTTCACCCTATTGCTTCTGGCTACGTTGTCAGAGTACAAAGGCTATTAACAGGCTACGGTAATAATGTCATGATAAGACACACAGACCCTAACGGAAATACGTGGTATTCTGTCTATGCTCATCTTAATGATATAACTGTAAATCTAGCTGATTACGTGAGCTATGATGATGTTATCGGTCATTTAGGTAACTCTGGAACAAGTACAGGAGCACATTTGCACTTAGAAATAAAATTTGAACAGTATTTAATAGACCCTGATATCATTTTCAGGTTCGAATAAAATTAAAGGAGATTTAAAAAATGGCTATTATTCTTAACTTAAGCAAAAAGGTATCAAAAAAGGTTAATTTAGAAGAATCAACTTACAATAAATTAGAGACGTATTTTCGTTTCATGCTCTCAAAATCAAGTTTAGATGATGTAAGTTCTGAAACGTTTGAGAAACATTTTGATGATTTAATCGATCAGTTAGTTTTAGCAAGTATTGATAAAGACCGTGAGTTTTCAAAGTACTTAAAGAGTTTAGATACGAAACAAGAATAGTTTGTATTACATTTTGTTGAGCTGCATCATCTGATCCTGATTCCTGAAGAGTGAATTTTGTATTACAAAGATGATGTAGCTTTAATACTATCTGTATTACATTATTTCATCCAGGCTGCTAACCGGCGCGCGATTTTTGTAATACACGATTAGAAAGGTGAGATTATGAAAAAACTTATAATTGTTGAAAAACCTAAAGTAGCGACTCAATTTAGTACTTTTCTTAAAATGAGTAAAGTACCTATGACAAGCCAAAATTTCTATTTCGAAAATGAGAAATTTCTTGTTGTACATAGCTTTGGACATATTTTCAGATTAAAAGATGCTAAAGAATATGACTCAAAGTATGCTAAATGGGAATTAGAAAACTTTCCGATTATTCCTAATAAATTTGAATACGTTGCTAACGATCAAGGAAATACTTCACAAAACAAAGTAACTTTAACACAGATTGACTTAATCTTTAAACTCATTAATAGAAATGACATTGACGGTGTAATTAATGGATGCGACCCAGATAGAGAAGGTGAATCCATTGGAACAAATATATATAAAATGTCAAAGACGACAAAACCATTTTATCGAATTTTATACAACGCCATCACTCAAAAGGATATTGTAAATGCTCTGAACAATTTAATACCATCCAAAGATAGAGAAACATACATTAATGGAGCTGACGCAAGAATGAATACCGATTGGTTAATTGGTATCAACTTCACTTCGGTTGCAACACTAACAATGTCAGATAACCAAACTACTATAAACGTAGGAAGGGTTATAATGCCAACTCTAAAATTTGTTTATGACAGAGAGCAAGAAATCAAGAACTTCGTACCAGAGACTTATTATTGTATCGTGATTGATTGCACTTTTAAAAATGGAATGAAAATCAACACAGTTTATCAAGATACGGAAGGGAACTACAAATTTTCAGAAACAAAAGCAAATGAGATTATTAAATCAATTCAGATTAATAATCTAACGATTGAAATCGAACAAAAGTTAAGTAATAAAAATCCAAGTAAACTATTTGATCTCTCTTCTTTTGCTAGTTATATGCTTAAAAAATACAACATTTTTACTGGTGAGGAAATTACAAAAATCTATCAAACGTTATATGAACAAGGATATTTATCATATACACGGACAAATTCTAGATATATTTCAGAGACAGAAATTGATAAATTCAAAGAAGTGCTAAAGATTCATGCAGAAGCTCTTGGCCTTAACCAACAAGTAGAATTTCATACAAAAAAATCAGTGTTTGACAGCTCGAAAGTTGATTCACATAGTGCTAATACGCCAACTGAGAAAATCCCAGACTTATCTAGCTTGAATGAAAAAGAAGTGATTGTCTACACGGAGATCAGAAATTCATTTTTAGCACAGTTCATGAAGCCAGCCGTGTATAAAAATATTAGTTTAAAAATAAGTGATGGAGAATATGACTTCTATGGCAGTACTAAATATATAGTTGAAGTTGGGTATTTGTCTTTGTACGACCAAAAAGAAAAGGCTAACATCGATTTTGAGACTGTAGAATACGAGACCAATTTATATGTTCATCCAGTAAACAAATCTAAACCGTCACTATTAACTGAAAGTGAATTAATCAACCTAATGAAATCTGCTGGACGTAGTTTAAGTGACGAGGACGAGTTTGATGGTGATGTATTATCTGAGTTTTCAGTAGGTACACATAGTACAATTCCTATGGCTGCTAATCATTTAATTAAGTTAGGCTATATAAAGAAAAAAGGGAAGATGCTTCAATCAACAGATACAGGTAAAAATCTAGTTGAGAAGTTCCCTGCAAGTAACTTGTTTGACCCTGTTTATACTGGTAAGATGCAACAGCTCATTAAATCTATTGAAACTGGAAGTATGAGCGTGGCTGATTACTATTTTGGACTCCATAGATATATTGAAAGCGTTGTCGAGAAGATAAAGCACTATGAGGGTGAAAGTCTTATTGTAAAACTAGAATTAGGCGAATGTCCAAAATGTAATAGTCCGATTTATGAAGAAAAAGGTAATTTTTCATGTTCTAACAAAGAGTGTGATTTCATTGTTTATGCTAAAAATAAGTTCTTGGAAAACTATAGCAAAGACCCATTAAGAGTTAAACCGATTAAAGATAAGGACATTAAAAAAATAATCGAAGGTAAATACAAGTGTAAACTGTATTCTAAAAATAAGGATAAGGAGTTTTTAGCTCATGTAGGTCTAGATGAAAACTTTAAGTATTTGAAAATTATTGAATTTATTAACAAATAACAACTTGCTGTTATTACAATTCTGTGGTAAAATTATATTATAAAATAAGTTCCCACAGGAGAATAAACTATGTGTAAAGAAGTATCTACCCCTAAAAGTGTGCGTTTCAGTGAAGATAAAATCAATTATATTTTGCGGAATATTCCAGAAAATAGACGTTCTGAAAATGGCGTTTTTTCACCTGAGCTGATGAAGATAATTGATGAACATGAAGAAATTACCGTTAAGAAGCCAGAGAAAATCAGAATGCTCGACAAAGAGATTGCAGAAAAGGAAGAACGTTTAAAGAAAGTAACGGATCTTCTCAGAAAATCAAACGAAATTAAAAATGCAGTAGATAATCAAGTTAAGTCAATTGAAAGTTTCTGCATTCGAATTCACCAAGCTTTGTAATACAACTTTATGAAACATTCTGTATATTTGCGGAATGTTTCGTTTTATTGTAAAATGATTGTATTACAAACGCTTGAGGGGAAAATGGATAAAATATATCTTATATCATACGAAAAAAATGACTGGAATGTAAAAGAAAACTATTATTTCATAGACAAAGAGAATCCATTGGAAAACGGCTATATGGTGTATCCGCAAGTTGATGGCTATCCATCTTATAAAAAGGGGTTTGAACGTTCTTTTTTTCTCATTCACGATACGTTCAATGAAGCTGAAAAATCTTGCTCAAAGCTAAGAAAAAAATACAATCAAAAAATTGTCTATAAAGACTTTAAAAATACTGTAATTGTGAAGCATCATTTTGACGATATTTGCAATCGATTAAATGTTAATAAGAAAATACTCGCGGAAACCACAGGAATTTCAATCGCTACGCTATACCGTGAGATTTATGATTTTACAGTCATATGCAAGTTGTTAGTTACTATTTACAATCTGACTGGTGAGAATATTTCACTTAGTGAAACAATTGATATTAAGCATAAAAATAGCATTATTGAGATTGACAATACAGTTGATCCGATTATTAGTGAAGAGTTCACTTTTACACTAAATCAGTTTTGTAAGAATAATGATATACCTTTACAAGCCTTGGCTAAAATCTCTGATATGAAATATTCGACATTAACTATGATGTGTAGTAACGCAAGAGATTTAAGGACTTTCGCATACTTTTATAAACTTTTAAATCATACTTTAGATATTGAAATTAAACTTGCTGATATGATTTCATTTAAGTAATTTGTATTACATTTTCTATTCTGCAGGAAGGCTGATCGGACTGGAGCAACTCTTCCTATGTAATACACTTTTTCACCTATAATATATTAAAGGAGTTTTTTATGCTAGTGACACAAAACGTTGTTGATATTAATGAGAATGAACATGTTACACTTAATAGAACATATGAACATAAATATATGTCAAATAATTGGTTGAAAACACATCACAAGCCAAAGCGAAGAAAACCATTTACGGCAATTGGGAAAAATATTCAATCTTTGGTAGTAGACGAAGGTTGGTTGTCTATTCCGAATGCACGTGTCGGCTGTGGTATGTCATCAAGTAGCAAAGAGTTATTTATTAAAAATATGGGTTAATTCATACTTTAGATATTGAAATTAAACTTGCTGATATGATTTCTTTTATGTAATTTGTATTACATTTTCTATTCTGCAGGAAGACTGATCCGATGGCAGCTCTGCATTAATTGTAATACAGCTTTTATAATTAAATAATATCAAACTCGCTGATATGGTTTCTTTTTAGATAATGTAATAGCAAATATAAATTTGCAAAATGGGGAGAATTTAAAATGAGAAATAGCACCCTTAAATCATTGATTGAAACGTACCCGGGAATTATTACAAAAGCAATGTGGGAAACACCTGAGGGTAAAATTTGGATAAATAAAATGACTAAAAAACATATTGAAAATACAGTTAATATGTTGAAAGATAAATCTAGTTTCAGTTTAACTTTTCTAGAAAAAAAAGCAGAAGCTAGATTAAGACTTTATGGAGAAGATGACCAATTTTATAAAAACTACATGGAAGCAATTATGTTAATTAGAGACAAAATAGAAGATTTTGAGAAGCATTTAGACGAGGGAGACTATGAAAAATTCTATTAGTTTTCCTTCTAGAATGAAAAAAATTTAACTTTTGAAAACTCTAAACAGTAAAAGAGTCCACCTTTATCTATTTAAAGGTGGACTCTTTTTTGTTAAGGATTCGCTTATCGATTAAGATTGTGAAATCCAGTTTCCAGCTGAATCGCGATAAGCTGCAACTACTGGAAGGCCATCACTAAAGTATGATTGTCCTGAATTTAGTGTAACAGGATCAGGAACATTCAATTTGACTTCAGTAAAATTACCTGCTGTCATGTTTGAATTCAGATTAGTAAAAAACGTTGCATGTGAGCTGACTTGAGCTGATCTGTTTGTGTTAATGTAACTTTCAGCTACGCTCATAGCTAATGAACCAGGTGCGCCAATATACCAACCAATTCCTAAGTAAAATGCCCAGCTAGATGCTCCCGATTTAGTAGCGCCTTGGAATGTTGCGGCTGAAACTGGAGCTACTAACACATTTTTGATTGATGCTACTTTTGCTTTTGAAATAATAATTTGTTGCATAAAAACCTCCTAGAATTTTTTTAGTATAATCGATTAAACTATCAATTACTAATAACGTTTAATTTTTAAATAAGTAAACTGCAAAATAATAAAAAAAGTGGTATATTTTGTATTTACTATTAGTATTGTTCAACGTTCTTACAATAGTAAGAGAGGAGTTGATTATGACTAATGATTAAGGAATGCATTAATGACTACAGAAATGGTGAGGACAATAATTTAGAAAAAATAATTTCAATGTTTATGCCACTTATAAAAAAGTACAATCGTTATTATTATGATGAAGATATAAGCTCAGAGTTTGTTATTGTACTAATAGAGTTAGTAATGAAAATTGACTTAAATAAATTTGATTCAGAGGGTGCTATTGTAAACTACATTAGTACGACAATAAAAAATAAATTTATAGATTTAATAAGAAATAAAAGAAAACATTCTGAATTGGTTTTAAGTAATGATGAATTTGAAGTTAGTAATTCTATAGATGACGTTGATGTTTTAGTAAATAAGTTGGCTTTAGAAAATTTACAACAATTACTAAGTAAAAAAGAAAGGATTATAATTGTTGAATTATTTGTAAATCAAAAGAAAGGTATTGAAATTGCGAATGAATTGGGTCTAAGTAAGCAAAATATACATAATATCAAAAAAAGAGCGTTAAATAAAATAAAGAAACAGATTGAAGAGGAGAACATATGGAATTAGAAGTCGTAAAAATTGCGGCAAGTCAAGGAATTTGGGCTGTTTTAAGTATAGTATTAATATTTTTCATATTAAGGAATCAAGAAAAAAGAGATCAGATACAAGCAGAAAGAGAAGAAAAATATCAATTGATAATTAATACATTAAGCGAAAAATTAGAAATAATAAAAGACGTTAAGGTTGATGTAGAAGCAATTAAGAATAGACTAAGCAAATAAAAAAATGTTGATTGTATTTGCATATACAATCAACATTCGTTTATTTCTGCTTAAACTTTTCAAATAGCCATGTTAGGGTAACAATGATTATAGTTCCTACAGTAAAAACTAACAATTCAGGGACTGTGATAGTATAATAATCATTTGGATAGTTTGAATTGCGGATTATACTGAGAATTATTGAGAAAACTATGTATTTTGAACCTTTTTTCCAAAAATATTCCCACATTTTTTTCATTTGGCACCTCCTTTTACCAATTATAACATTTTGTTATAATAAATTAAATCTATTTTCAACCTAGATGATTCTATATAATCTGTAATATATTTTTTCAATTAGTACAGTTGCAGCTAAATATGTTGTTTTTCAACTATTCCCATAACATTGATTTAAGGAATAGTTGGATTTATTTTATTAATCATCAACTTGTGAGGTTTTTTATGCCAAATGTAATTGTAATGCGTCCGTTAAGCACTCCCCGATTGGAATTTTATAAATCTAAGACCTTGGCGGATTTCTACGAGGAAGTCAATTTAAAACTTACAATCAATAATCTTGGTCGAGGCATTATCATGTTATTTCAAAATAATCCTTTTGACATACCAAATCTTTATTATGATAATTGCACCTATAATGGAACTCTTTATATTGTAAAAGCAACTTCATCTAGATTAATAGATATTGAGCTTGAAGATATTTCATTTATTTTGGATGATATGATTTTTAACAATAATGAATCTATGTAATACAAAATCAGTTTTTCAGGAAGACGGATCTGCGTGGAGCTTGCCTGTCCTTGTATTACATTTTTTATGAAGCGTCATACTGACGCCTTGTATTACGTTTTTGGCACGTTTAATCGATGGCCATATTTTTTTTGTACTACAGACAGTGTGTAATACATTTTTGTGCCACCGGCGAAGATCGATCGACATAATTTGTAGTACATTTATTAAGAGTCACCATGACGCTTTGTAATACATTTTTTTATAGCGCCGTTAATGGCCATAAATTATTTGTACTACAGGCAGTGTGTAATACATTTTTGTGCCACCGGTGAAGATCGATCGACATAATTTGTAGTACATTTTTTAAGAGTCACCATGACGCATTGTAATACATTTTTTTATGGCGCCGTTGGTGGCCATATTTTTTTTGTAGCACATGTTTTTATTTATCGTAATACATTTATCGTTCAGCTGCGCGCATCGATCCGCATATTTTGTAATACGTTGCTTAATTTTCTCATATTGCGTTGTATTACATTTTCAATCGATATTTCCTGGTGCAGCGACGACTTTTGTATTACTTATTTTTCATTCACGAAAACCCTTAATTAAAGGAAGATAGAGTTTCACTCTATCTTTATTAAACGTTCTAGGTAATTAGGGTCATAATGACCCTAATTTTTTGATAAGGAAAAGGTAAATAAGCTACAGCTTATTTCCAACTATTTAAAAGGGTTTATCAACCCTTTGTTTTTTAATAAAAGACTAAAGTTTATAATTGCTTAGGTTCTTGTACGCTCAGCTTAGCACTCGACAAGAGACATATCTGTCAAGGTCGTTCACAAATAAAATAATTTTATTTCGTCAAATCGCTTCGCTTACTTTGACAAAATATAACCGCCATGCTTTTTAGGATGGCTTTATTTTTTTTGTTCTCTTTACCCTTGACAGATATTAGTCGAGTGCAAAGCTGATCGTACAAGAACGGTTGCACAGTGCAGACACTATCTAGGAGGTTAGCTTATGAGTTTATTTAGAAAATCACATTTACAAGTTATTAAAGACACAGGGGTTTATCTTAGCGTTAATAATAAAGTTAGTAGACCACAAGACATTATCGATATGGTGAGTGCTTTATTCCCCGAGATTAATTATGGCGTTGAGGAAAGATTCATAGTATTATTTTTAGACACAAAAAACACATACTTAAACGGTGAAGTCATTTCAATTGGTTCTTTAAATGCTTCAATAGTACATCCGAGAGAAGTTTTTAAAAGAGCATTACTTTATAATTCAGCTTCTATTGTTTGTGTTCATAACCACCCTAGCGGTGTTACTACACCATCAAAAGAAGATGATTCAATTACACAGAGATTAGATGAAGCTGGTAGGTTGCTAGGTATTCCAGTTATAGACCATATAATAGTAGGCGATAATAATTACTATTCATTTAAGGAAGATAACAAGCTGTAGAGGGGAGCAATCCCCCCTACTCTATCATATAAAAAGGATTGGTGAATTTATGAAAGTTGTTGAGGTTATGGAAATTGCAGATTTTTTTATTGTCACTAAAGATAATAAAGTTGTTTCTTTCAATGAAAAGAAAAAAGAGCTTTTCGATTTGGACGTTATAGAAATTCGATTAGTTGAGGGAGTTAATCAAAACACTACTTTTATACACGCTATGTAGGTGCAGGGTTTTCCCCCTCTGCCCTATCATATCGGTTAATATGCTTCGCATATTCTCAATTTTTATCGTGATCGTTTCACTTTCTCACGACTTTTATTTAATGTTGATTAGTTTTTAAGGCTAAGGATTTTTGCGGGTTGCCAATTCGGTAATTAGGGTCATTTTGACCCTAATTTTTTTTGATTATTCAAGGTATAATATGCTTCGCATATTTTTTATTGTGTAGATGCTCTCGCATCTATTATATTGCTAATTGCTTTTTAGGTTTGTTATACTTGAGCTAACTGATTACATAAAATATTTAATGAAAGGAGTAACATAATTGGAAATACTTAAAGTAATTTTTGATGTGGTACGGGATTTTTTTTCAAAATTCTCAGCAACAGAACTTGCGTTAATTCCTGTTTTCGTAACTTTTCTAGTTTTTGTTTTAGATAAAAGAGGTGAACTAAAATTAAGAAAACAAGAAGTTAAACGTGAGGAATATAGAAAATTTTTATCTTTTTACGCAAAACTTTACGATAATACTAAAACAACCCAAAGAAAATTAAAAGATATTAAACAAGAAGAGTTTTTCGATTTGGGAGCTTCACTTTTAATGTATGGGTCAAAAAAACTATATAAGCAATATTTATTTTTTAGACTTTTTTCTTCTGACCCAATAATCAAGTTTTGTAAATTCTATCAAGATGATTTATTACTTTATATTTTAGCTGATATGTTCAAAACAATGCGAAAAGAGGTAGGTTTAAATAGACTAAATAATTTATCAAGTACTGAAACTTTAGCATTTTTCGTGAATGATATATGGAATAATTCAGAATTTGAACTTAAGGCTAGTGAATGCTAAGTTAGAATTTTTTTAATTAGAATAGAAAGATTTTTTATAAAACTTAGATATGTTAAGGTTTTTAGACTTTTTTGGAATATTGTTTTATTTCCCGTTTATGGATTTTTTGTTGTGTTAGGAAGACATTTAATAGTTTTACCAATTGGACGCCTTTTAAAAGGAAAAAAAGCAGAAATAGATGCTTTAGTTGAAAAATTAGAAGCACAATCAAAAGGTTAAATAAATAGATTAGAAGATTAAAACGTTGGGCGTTTTAACGGCGCGACGCTTTGCGTCGGTTTGTCGAACTAGCCACAATACAAGCAAAAAAAATAAGCATTGTGAGGTTTTATCAACCCTCACAACACTTTATTTTTTATTGCTTCTATTGTAGCGGATTTCGCCTAACCAAGCACCTAACGCAAAAGCAATGCCCTTACGGGCGATCAGTTGGCGGAGCCAACTGCAAGGTAGAAAACATTTGGAAGTTTAAAAGATGAAAAACACAGAGCTTGGTATATTGACATTATTATTTCAAAAAGGCAGAAACGCTGCAAGCATTAAAGGACAGGAGTACCCTCATGTAATTACATATTGGTATGATACAGAGGATTTAATTTAAAGTATGTATTATCTTGTCATAGCGAATGGTGAATTGAAAGACAATTAACCTATGTTCCCAACTTAAATGAACAGTCCAACGGATTTGCTTGGAAACATAAGCTATGTTAACGAGAATGCATTTAAAGGTACTTTAGAAGCACATTTTATAAGTATCATTAATAATTCATTTTGAAAGATTTTAGTGATTATAATGAGCGCGTTACAATCTAAGTTGTAGAACTTTAGTTACTATAACTTTATTTGCTAAACTTTAGTTGTTCCAATGCTTACATCATTTAGGGAAACAGGGGAAAAATGAACTTTTGTAAGGCATTGATAATCTTTTGTAAGGCATTGATAATCTTTTGTGAGGCTTTGATGTACATTGATATTGACTTCGGTCGCATTTAAAAAAAACAATTCAATATCTTGTAGTTCTTCATACCCAACAATCTAGATGTAGTATCTAAATAGTCCAAAATTGGAGAAAAATCGAGCATTTTTCTCCAATTTTTTTTTTGTTTTTTTTCTGTATTTTAATAGACACTCTATAAATACGGTGATAAAATATGTCTTGTAACTCTTGAAAACAATGTGTTTAAGCCAATTTTGAACATTTCTTTTGCTTTTTATTAACCATTTAATAATAACTCGCTTGCGAGTGATTAAATAGATAAGAAAGGACAAAATTTTATGAATTCAAATGTGGCTGTAACAATGGTTGTAGTTGTTGGCTTTAATTTCGTTTTTCTTATTACCGTTATATTATTAATACGGTATCTGATTTCAAAGGATATTAATTGCATTCTTGAGATCAACACGAAATTATTTCGCGTCTTTTTTAATAAAAGTAAAAACGACGATTCGCGGTCGTCGTTTTTAAGAAAAAAGTAATACTATTTTTTTTAGAGAGCTTAATTGCTCTCATTTTTATTTTTTGGAACATTACTCATTATATACTCAATTTATTGATTTATCAATATTTTACGTTTAAAATGTATCTATTAATTTCGACAAGCTGTGTATTTTAATGACAATGGCATTGGTATGAAAATTGGATTTTAAATGAATTATGAATAATCCATGTACACATTTTTAAAATCTTGATTATCGGTTGTTGCGTGTCTTTTTTTAATGTATAATTCACTTGAGGTCTATATTCGGTTAGTCCTGTTGGGCGACATTCATTTTTCTTTTTATCAGTGAATACTGAAATAAATGTTAAAGGGGTGATGCTCATGGACGTACTTGATTTTATTTTGTCGTGTATTATTGGTCCTGTCACAGTTGTATATCTAGTAAGATATATTGATAATAAGACAAAAAAAAACAACCGATAAGCCTTCGACCGCTAATAGGATTGTTCTTTTTTTCTTATTTGTCGTCCATGAAGGACTAATATATGTAGACCGTGAGACACTTGATATTTGGCGTATCAAGTGTTTCTTTAATTAGAGTCTATCAAATATGTTGACATACAGCAACATCTTTTTTGTAATATTTTTTAAAAAAAGTGTAAACATCATTTATACTTTTATAAATGTCAGTTATACTTTTTTGCTTTTTTTGATGTAATCGTACACTATTTTACTCCTGTATTTGTAATACACTTTTTGTTCTTCAGGAATCAGGATCAGCAATCCTGGTCGTAACTTTTGTAATACATCTTAAGTGATGAAGCGTCAGTATGACGCTTCATTTTTTTTAATTACTTTAGTTTTTTTATTTACTCTAGTTATATATTTCTTAACTGCTGCATATACTATAAACAAATTTAAATGAAAGGAGAAATAATTGAAATGAAATTTTTTATTATAGCTGCGTTAATAGTATTTATACTAAGTAATTGTACGTTTCTTATGTATCAAGTTATCGTTAGAGATGCATCTTATGATATTACGCTTAAAATTAAGGGATTAGAAATCTCGCTTTTAAGAAGCCATACAGATGATTTTCAAATATCTCAAGTTAGATATGAGCAAACAAAAAGAGCCTAGGGCTCTTTTTTATTATTACTATTTCTTGGTGGTAATGTACGGTCAATAAAGACAAATGAGATATAGGTAATTTGCAATAGTCGGTCTAAATTTTCCAAGAAAATAGGAGTTATAGTTATAGATAGAGTTGCTTGATAGACAGCAGGCAGTCTTAGTGCCATATAAATGATAGTTACAAAGATGAGGTAAGTAAACATTGGTTTTCTCATAATTTTCCCCTTTCACAAGTATAAGACGCATAATCGCCACATTATAGGTCTATATAACTTGTATCAAACGTGATATTAAAGCATCGAATCGCCCCCTTTTAAAATATATTTTAAATCAAAAAAACCGATATCTATAAACTGTGGCGTCATAGATGTCGGTTTTGTTATCCTGAGTTTAACAGAAAACCTTTAGCCTGTAAATACAATTTTTTAGAGTTTTCTTAAATTTTATGGAACTTTATTGAGGATGATATTTTTTTAGAATGTGTTTAATAACAACGGTTTCGGGCGTTGCTTACAAATTGATAATTACACTTTTTGACATAATCAGTTGTCATCCTAATGTATTGAAGTACAAACAAAATTGTGGCAAAATAACTATTTTTTTCTTTTATGTACATTTATTTATCTGATATAATTTATTTAAGAATTACATATCGTCTAGGCATTGTTAATCAATTTTTTTGTATTGGAGTGATGCTTATATGAGTGTACTTGAAATAATGGTTACATGTATAATTTGTCCGATCGTTGTCGTATATCTTATAAGATATTTTGACACGAAGGCAAAAAAAAACAATCACTAATGCCCTGCTAAGCTAAAAGGATTGTTCTTTTCTTAAATGTCGTCTAAACGACTGTGTAATTCTAGAACACTTGATATTCGAGTATCAAGTGTTTCTTTATTTTATTTTATCAAAATTAAATAAAATCTTCAACTATAATCGCCTCTGGCGGGTCTGCCGACGGCCACTCGGCGTGAGCCAGCCGGAGCAATTGTTTTAATTGCTCCGAAACCTGTGAGTGTAAACTTCACTACACAAAAGGGGCAAGGTGCTTCGCACATGGTGAGCATATCCTCGCTTCGCTGTGGTATCCCTCCCCCTCCCCTTTCGTTTCGTTCCCGTTTGAAAAACATTTATGTATTACATTTTTCGCTCTGCAGGAAGGTTGATCGGATGGCTGCACGTACTATTTTGTATTACATCATTTATAAGAGCTAAATAATTGCTTGGTTGCTCTGCTCGGTTTTAAACTTATCAAAAACTATAGCTGTTGGAATCACTGGTTTTATCTAGGTATATTTTTATAAATAAATATTAATTTTTGTTTTGTTTGAAAGACTTTTGTGCTATAATTGTGTCAGATAAATAAAAAACCACCATAACTGGTGGTTGAGTTTTAGAAACCACCTTCTGGTGGTCATACATATGTTTCACCTCTATAATCGTTTCCTAGGCGAATATAGATGGATATGTTAGCCGATACTAACAGAAACAACACAAAAGTGCGATGAAACTTTTTGATTAGATTATACCATCATGGCGTCATGACGTCAATATGTCACATTGGTATCTAATAGAAAATTAACATTATGAGTGTTGTTATAGTGGTGCGGTCTAGTAAAACTAGGTGGCATTTTTTTATTTTTTGATATCGATTACAGATAATAAGGACACGTCATGAATAAACTCACTTATAAACTAGCTGACAAAATGATATCTGATGATAAATTAACCTCATTTGAGTTTGATTTTCTTGTAAAGGCTTCCAAGCGTGCTGACGAATACGGCATTATTAAAGGTCTTTACTATAATGAATTTTCAAAAGAGTTAAATTGTCACGTCTCAACTTACTATAACCTCTTGGAATCTCTTGAAAATAGAGGTTATATCAGAGTGCAAAAAAATCATAATACTGATATTGATGTTGTTTTGCTTCAAAATAGTTTTTATAGTGAAGATACTGACTCAGTTGTATATGGGTCTTACATAAATTTAGGTGTTAATCTATTTTGGGATGATGAATTTTATCGTACCAGAGTTGGAGCGAAACGATTAATGCTCTGGCTACTTAAAAGAGTTTTATCAGCAGGGGCAAATGATAGAAAAAAAATGAAGTCTAGTCGTGATTTTTATAGCTTGAACAAGCTCTTTTTTAATAAATTTGAAGAGACAAAGGAAATCGTAAAGCTCTTAAAAATCCAAGCTCGCATGATTAAAGAATATTACCATGATCTGATGAAATGGGTCTCTTATGAATCAAAAGTTAATTTAGGTAACACCATTAAAGATGTTGTGACTGTAAAAAGGAAATCAGCTTTAAATGGGAGCGATACTTTGATTGCTGACAAAAAAACATTCCTTTATACAAAGCATGGTGATTTTCCGTACCACTTACATTATGTTAAAACGTTCTGTAGACGTTTTAAAGTTAATGGTAATCGTGAAGATTTTGAAGATGTTGCAGGTCTTATCGGACAATATAGAAATAAGGCGAGTAAGCTAGGTAAAGACATATTCAATATGGTTACAAATTCAATTCAAATGTCTTGCTTTAATAAGCCTTTGGACGGCAGATCAGTACATCAAGTTTTACGCAATATATTAACCTCAGTAGAGCCTTTCTAACCTCTAGACAGAGGTTTGCTTTGCGTGTAAATAAAACTCAATAGAGGTCAATTATGAGCCTATTTTTCAACGTTTGATTGAAAATAAGGCTCTTTTTTTATGTCTTCAATAGCGAAAATAGGGGATAATTCGATTTTATGACTTAAGAACGGTTTAGCAAGTCAAATTTCATTCTATTTTTATGTATGTATCTATTGTGGATATTCTAATCTTAAACAGTATTTTCGAATTTTAGTTGTGACATTTTCGAATTTTAACTTTTTAAAAGTGAACGAAACCCGTTGATATGATAAGGTTTAAGCTATATTTAAACCGTCTTTATATATTTCTTTCTTTTATATCTCTTTTTTTTATAAAATACTTAGTATATTTCTTGCAAATATTTCTAAAACACAAATCGAATCCAGCACTTAAATTGAGATTACCAATATTAAATATTTAGCTAAATGCCAAAGATACACTCATGCAAAGATTTTTAATAAGGATAGATTTTCAAAATTGAAAATCATAAATAGGAACTTGCGTGAATGATAAATAAGTCTGTCGCTGTTGTCTTTTCCTCTATTTTATGGTATTATTAATTATACTTTGACAATAAAGAGAGGTGACCATGAAGTCAACGGGAATAGTTAGAAAAATAGATGATAATGGTAGATTGGTAATTCCAAAAGAGTTAAGGGATATGCTTCATCTGACAGGTGATTATGAGGTTTTTTCTGAGGATGATTTAATTATCATTAAAAGGTATTATGAACGTTGCCGTATTTGTGCGAGTAGTGAACATGAATTAACAGTTTTTAAAGATGTATTGATCTGTGTAGATTGCATTGATTTTATTAAGGAGAATATATGACTCTTTCATCTGAACAATGGTATAAGGCGAGAAACATTGATATAGGCTATGCTTGTGAGCGTTTAGGCATTCAACTTAAACAATGGGGGAGAAGGTTAAAGCTCGAAGGTTACGGCGGTCTCTATATTTTAGATAATGTTTATTATAGATGGTCTAATCATGAGTGGGGTAATTCTATAGATTTCTTTGTAAATTACTTTGATATGAGTCCCGATGATGCAGCCATTATGCTTTTGAATCTTACTGGTGATTATTCTCAGTCAGAGCATGCTTATAAGCCTCAAGCAAATACCACGAAGAAGCAAAATGATAATGATGGTTTAAATTGTGTGCTTCCTGCTCTTACTAAAGATGTTCGACGTATAATTGCATATCTCACAAAGACACGGTGTATCGATATTGATATTGTACTTAAGATGATTAAACGCAATCTGATCGGACAAGACGAAAGGGGTAATGTTGTTTTTATTTGGTACGATATTTTAGATCAGTCCAGACATATTATTGAGAATGCTAGAGGGTTTGAATTAAAAGGAACTACTCAAAAGCCTTTTCGTTACTTATCACCAACCAATAAAACAGGACTAGGATTTAATTTCATTGTAGGTACTGAAATAACAAAGGTATTCTTTTTTGAAGCGGCCATTGACGCAATTTCATTTTATGAGCTTCATAAAGACCAAGCCTTTATTAAAGATTCTTTATTTCAGTCGATGCAAACTCTAGGTATCAAAGTTATATTTGATACTGAGGAAACTCTAAACATGCACTTTAATGAGTCAAATTGCTTCATCTGTGTTGATAATGATTCGGATAAAAAAGAAAACTATGCAGGTATTTATCTTGAAAGATTAGAAAAACAGTTTGAGCTTAAGTTTACTAAGCTCATACCAGAGCAAGGAGATTGGAACGATGTTTTAGTAAAATCGAAGCGTCAGCCTGACGCTTAATAATAAGTGATCGGAGATATATTATGAGTCAAAATGACAAATTAAATAATCTTGAATACAAATTAATGCAATTCGAAAAAAATGTTGATGCTTTTAAAGATAATAATGATTTCTGGACGAATTGGGAAAATTTTAGAAATTTTATAACCCATGTCATAAATAAACATATTGTTAATGAATACGATTTTAAGACACTTGCCATTTGGGGAGCTGGTAGATGCAAAGATATTGATTTGTCTTTTTTTTGCGAGAATTTTGAGGAAGTTAATTTATTTGATATTAAAAGGAATGATGTAATAGAAGGCGTTAAAGCTCAAAATCTTTCCCAAAAACAGTTAGATAAAATTAAAATTCATGAATCGTTTGATTTCCTAGATGTTGAAGATATCTTTTACATTGAATTAAAAGATATGTTTAAAAATAAGTCATCTGTAAAGTCAATTACAAAATTTATAAGAAAACAGGCTAATAAAGTTAATATCCAAACTTCATTAAGTAAAGTTAATAAACAGTTTGATGTATCGATTTCATTAGGTGTTCATAGTCAATTATTTTCTGATGTTAAGCATAGTTTTGACGAGTATTTAAATTTATATAATGATGAAGATGTGTCAAAAATTGGTGCTGAAAACAGGTATTTGCATAAAATAGGAGCATCTTTGTACAATCAATTTTTATATAATACCGTTCGTGATGGAGGTGCAATTTTTGTTGGGTTTGATCTAATTGAGTTTTCTCCTTATAGGGGTACTTTAGAGTTGTTAGATCATTTTAAAATATTGATGGCAAAAGGTGAAATTTTCGAGCATTTGGACTCGTTCTTGAAATTAGGTGCAGTTTTGGGAGCTTATGATGGTTATTATGATTTTACTAAATCTTTCAAAGATGAAGCTATAAAATTTCCTACTAATTTCGCTATATGGGATTATTTCGATTTTCATTCTTATTTTTTTATGACTACAGGCATTATTAAATAATTTGAATTAAGTGTCATATTGGCGCTTTAATAATAAAAAGGAGATTAAAACATGAAAAAATTTGCAAAAGGTTTAAAAGTACAATTTTTTATTGGTAATAACCCTGTTTTACATGACCCAAGGTTTGAATTTTCAAAACTAGAAAAAGATAGCTCTCTGTACCTTGATTTAGAAGACACAAAAGACCAAGCTATTTTAAAAATACTATTGTCATCTGATAGTGTAGAATTACAGGCGAAAGAGTATCGAGTAACAGAAAAAACATTCATGTTAGATGGTACGGCTCTTTACATTAATGTTGAAGAAAAAAAATAATTGATGAATTTTAATAAGCGTCAGTCTGACGCTTGCTTTTTTTATTGTGAGGTCTGATAATGAGCAAAGAAGATTTTAAGAAAAAAGTAAAAATAGTTTTAAAGGAAATGATAGAATCGGGTGAAATTCAATTTAAACTTGTTCAAGAGGATATGGAAGGTAAAAATTATGACAAATACTCAATATTGAATTTAGAAATTCATATTGATGATGATATTATTGAGTCCAACGGACAAATATGGATTAATAAATTGTGAAATATTTAGATTGAAAGAGAGGCGTCTTGATGACGCTTCTTTTATTGTATTACATAGATAGACAAGCTCATGTTAGATCGGCAAGCTCAACAATTATATTTTGTATTACATTTTCTAAATTTCGCCCTGGTGCAGCTGAATGATTTTGTAATACATTTATTGACGTGTTTTATGCCGATCGGTGTTGCTGAAGAACTTAATTTGTATTACATATTAGCAAAATCGATCGGATGCAGCTGCAACGTTTTGTAATACATATTGAAAAGGTCTGTCGCATTTAACCTTTTTTGTGTTATTATGATGATAAAATAATAATTTAGTTTAAAGGTCTGTTGCTATTGACCTTTACTGCGTTTTGTGGTATCATTAATTAAGATGATAAATCACGAAGCGTCAGACTGACGCTTGGAAAAAGGAGTAGTTATGAAAAGGATAAAGATTGACAGAGCCTTTGGACTGGTAATCCCTGCAACCAAAGGCGGTGTAGCAAAAACAACTTCATGTATCACTATTGGGTCAGAACTTGCTAGCAAAGGTTATAAGACGCTGATTGTTGATATGGACCCACAGGGTAATGTCTCGACAAATTTTGGTTTATATGACCCAGAACAGGATTATATAGGTGATGTGTTGCTTGGTGAGAAAAATTTAAAAGATATTATCAAGCCTACAGCTTATAACAACCTATATATCATTCCATCAAATTTAAACTTAATTAATGTTGACGATACTCTTAAGAAAGCGACGCTTTTTTCAAAAGATAACTTAGTCGATTATTTATCACAATATGGTGTAGATGTATCGAGCGTGGATCTTCCGCAATATGAAAATATCGAGTATACCTTACATGATGCTCTTGAGGAAGTACGTTCAGAGTTTGACTTTATTTTGATAGATGTTCCGCCTTATTATAACACTTTAGTTGAATGTTCATTATATGCGGCAGATGGCTATATCGTACCAGTTGGACTAGATAAGTTTGCTCTTGAAGGATTTAAATATATTGTCGAAAAGGTCAAAAATGTTTTAAATAATGGGCATAATATTGAACTGATCGGCATCATTCCAACGAAGTATAGAAGAACATCATTACACAATGAAATTCTAAAGATGATTAAATTGGAAATGAGTACAATTAATGTTTTTGACGAAATTCCAAATTCAGTAAAGGTTGAAGAAGCTCCGTTTTTTGAAAAGACTTTGACTGATTATCAACCGTACTTAGAAGCAACAATGAGATATAGAAAAATTGCAGACTTTATAATAAAACACGTAGAAAGCAGAGGTTAAAATATGGCTAAAAATAATTTATCAAACCTAGTAAACAAATCTGTCAAATCAGTTAATGATTCAGTTTTGAAAGCATCTTCAAGCGAAAGTTTAATAATTCTAAAGAGAGACGAGTTTCTTGAAATAGAGTCAATGTTTCCCGACAAACAGAAAGAGTATTTTTCATATGAAGATACTGATAAAGATTTTCTAGGCTTAGAAAAATCAGTGTTAAATATCGGTATTATTCACCCACCAACATTGAAAATGGTGGACGGAAAGTATAAGATGATTACCGGTCATAGAAAGCAAAATATTGTTAGAAGAAATCCCGACCATTTCGAACAAATTGACTGTATTGTAACCACTGACAATGAAGAAGTTTGTTATCTTAAGTTTCTAGATTCTAACGTTGAAGCAGGACGTGAAAAATCAAGTATGGACTTGGTTAAAATCTTTGAAGAGGAAAAAGAAGTTTACAAACAGCTCGCAGAAAAGACAGGTCACAAGTACAATATCAACAAAGAAATCGCTGAAAATACTGGCAAATCTAAGAAAACAGTTGAGCGATATCTCAATGTAACTAACTTAATTCCAGAGTTTAGAGAAATATTCGATAAAGGGGAATGGAGCGTTTTAGCGGCTCAATCAATCGGTCAACTAAACGAGTATAACCAAAAAGAATTATTTAACATCTTTGGTGAATCGTTATCTAAAAAAACTGAATTAGAGATTAAAACGATTAAAGAGAATCTAAGTCAGAAAACAGATGAATTAGTAGAACTTGAAGAAAAAGTTGGAATGTTAGAAGGCTCAATTAATGATAAAGAAAAAGAAATTGAGCAACTTAATATGAGTTTAGAAATCTATACTGAGGGTGATAATTCGTATAAAAATATCAAAACTAAGTTGGAAAATGCAAATGCAGAACTCTTCGAAATGAAATCTAATCAAGGTGAGATTATCAGACAAAAGGCTGAGGAATTATCTAAAAATAAGTTTGAAGAATATGAAAATACTATAAGAAAGATAACCGCAGACAGCAAATCTTTGATGAAAAAACTTGATGATTCAAAAGAAAATATCGCTCTCTTATCTTCAATATTTGCCCTTAAGTCGATTTTGCCAACGGTAAAACAAGCAGTAAACAATTTTAAAAATGACAAAGCTGAAATCGACGAAAATACGAAATCGGAAATTGAAAGTACGATTAACATGATTAAAGAGTTTGAAACGTCACTTAAAGATTTAATATAAAAAATAAATATAGCAGGGGGGAAACCCCCTCTATATTCTTTTCTAGGAGGCCCATATTATGGCGAAATTTTGTAGATTTAATTGTATAGGTACACTATCGGATAGCAAAGTTTCTAAAGATTTTAATTCATCATTTGAACAAAGAATTACAATTATAAATATACCTGTTGAAGTTTGTTCAACGTGTAAACAGCTCTATATTAATAAGGACACACAAAATAGAATTAACGAAATTCTTAATCAAGAACATTCACAAAGAATCGTTGATTTTGAAAAATAACTTATTTAAAAGGAGTGGTCAAAATGCCTAAAACTATTAAAGATGGTTCAATAATTGCCAATAATCGTATTAAGGAAATGGCTAAATTATTAGACATAAAATTCAATCAATTCTCAGCAGACCTCGGACGATCAGACAAATATATTATTAATGTTACTAAGACAGATGAAAAAGCTATCTCTTATACTGTTGTAAAAGAAATTGTAGAATATTTAATCTATAAATCAGATGAATTAAGTAATGGTGAACAAATATTGTTGATTGACCCAGAGGATATTTATTATGAGAAATTCAGATAAAATAAATCATATAAAGCTTCTACTAGAAGATGCAAAAATGTTCTCAATCATCTATCTTGGTTTTGAAAAAAAAGTTAAAAAGACATTCATTATTGAAACATCAAAGCAGTTTTTCTTGGATAATCTTACGTGTTTAGATTTAAAATCAATTGTCTCTGATGGTGAGTCTTTTGTATATTGCTTGGGTTTTTCATCAGCATATTATCATGATGTTGTTCTAAAAGTAGATGACGTAATTCAACAAAGCTATCTTATAGAGCGTGAGAAACTTAAAGGACTTAAAGCTATAAATCCCGTTGCAAGAGTACAACATACGCTTAAAGGTGGAAGACATTTTATAAGAAATTATTTCAGAAAAATAGCGACAAATACAGAACATCAATACAATGTGATTTTGCTTTTGATGAATATTTTTTCTAATTTTAAATACAGATTTCCTGTGTCTATATCGATTGAACAAGTAGAGAAAGTTTTGAATATGAAGTATTATAAGAGTCCTATTTTTTATTCAAAACTCAATCATATAATGCTTAATATTCTGATACTAAGTATTATATTTGGAAGTATTGTCATCGTCATATTTTCAAATTATTTAATCAATAAAGGGGTGTAATTTATGAAATCAGACGTTCTTTTGAACCATGCAATGTTGTTAAACCGTGATATAAAGGATTTTCTAAAAGTGGTGTCATATGATAAATATTCTTGTTTAGATATGGTTGAAACTAATTCTCTAAATGATGAATTAATTAAGTCAGAGCTAGAGCGTGTAGCTGAACAACTAGACAATATTAGGATTAGACTTAATTACTTAAATCGTCCGATCACTGTAGAAGGAGTTTTAAAATGTGATATAAACGGTCGATATTCGCTTGGTGATTTTGAATATAGCTGTGCGAGTAGTATTGAGTTTCTATTTGTAGACGAAGAAGATGATAGCAGTCAATGGATCATATCAAGCGTTGAAGGAAATGAGGACGGATATTATATAAAAGGGTATAAAAAAGTAAAAATGGAAGGTTTGACCGTAAGACGTAGAGAAATAGAGGGATTATATAACTTTTAATCATATTTTGTGATATAATATTCTATAGTATATTATTGTATTATACAATCGGCTTGAAAAGGTGGTATGTAAGTGTCTGTAAGCTATGATGAACTATATCGAAATATGACGAAAGATAATAAGAAAATTCTTATGATAATTAGTAGCCAGAGCAACGTAAACTACAAATTCATTCAAGAAAAAACAGGACTAAAACAGAGATCGCTAGATATCGCCATTGCAGAACTTATTGCGTGCTGCATAATTGAAAAGTATAAATTGAGAGAAAATTATCGTGAGACGTACTTCAAATTAACACGACATGGCATAGAGATCAGCAAGCTCTTATAAGCACTTTAACAACTCCCCTTTGTACCGCAGGGGAGAAGTTAAAGGCAATTTCAAAAACGACAACTCCCCCTTGTACCGCAGGGGAGAAGCCGTTTTCTCAACACGTCGCCCCAAGTTATTGTTGAGATTCAAATTTAAGTATGCTATAATTTGCATATACATAAATTTGTGCATCTGGGCGACGTTATAAGCATACACATGATTATGTGTATGCATGGTGTCTCGCCACCATACAGCGAATCGCTTTCTTGTAAGCGATAGCAACGCCTTTACATAAATTCTCGCATTTTCACAAATGCTCAAATTTATGCGTATGGGTGAGATACCGCCAACCGCATAACAAAGCCGTTGCAAAGTACTTTTCGCTTACGCTCAAAGCATTTGCATACGACTTCGCCATGCTTCCAATACTAAAATTTCAATCTCGTTCCGAGCTTGAAACAGGCCCAACAAGTTGGGTTTTAGATTGGTGGCGGACATCTCCAAAATCGGTTGGCTCACGCTTCAACCGATTTTTCGATTTATCTCACCCATACGGGAAAAGATGGCGACAATCTTCGATTGTCTTTTTATACGCTACAAGTAGCGTACTTGCGTGAATGAGAATCTTCGTTCTCACTTTTACGCAAGGGGTTATATTCGCGAGCAACATCCCCTTCGTAAACTCGGGGAGAAGCTCACTCATTTCGCCTTAAAAATTTGAGAACTCCCCGACGTTTCACTGAGGGGAGAACTCAAATTTAAAGGCGAGGTTTTTCAAATTATTAAGTGACAGATCATGAACAACATCCCCTTCGTAAACTCGGGGAGAAGTTCACTCACACATCTTATAAAATTTAAGAACTCCCCTGACGTTTCACTGAGGGGAGAACTCAAATTTTAAGATGATTTTTATTTTTTTTTGAGGTAATATGAAATCAAAATTTAACCATTTAAAAAGATATTATTCTGACTTTAATTTGTCGTTCCTAAATTTTTTCTCGGACAAACTTCATAGTAAAATGATAGTGGCTGACATTGGTTGTGGACATATGAGAAATTTACGTTTGTTAAATCGAATTGGATTTAATTATTTAGTTGGTATTGATAAAACTATTCCCAAGCCGACGTTTGATTACCAATCTCAAAATATAGCTTTTATCCAATCAAATATTTTAAATGGGATTCCACTTCCAAATGATTTTAGTGATTTAACTCTTTGTAATTATGTATTGATGTTTATTGAGCCATCAAATATTAATTTTGTTTTAGATGAATTGTATAGAATTTCGAATAAGTACTTAGTAATTGAAACTTACAAGCTTCACGCTAATGCAATTCAAAACCAGAAGGGAACGGACTTTAAAGACTATTCATTTTCATACATTGTTGAATATCTTGTAAAATATAAAAATATGAAAATCATTTATCAAAAATCAGCTGAAAAAGTCGTTTTTATGAGGTGAGAATATGGCACGTGGTAAATCATCAAAATTCATTAAAGTTTTGACTTCAAAAGATACTGAACTAATTAAACAGTTGTCACGTACTGGCGTGTCAACTTCTGAACAGATTAAAAAGCATATTGGATTAAGTGATGAAAGAATTACCAAACTTGCTAATTCCAATTTCATTTCAATCACTAAAGAAGTTGTTGAGGGAAAAACTAGAAATATTATTAAACTAAATGACAAAGGTAAAAAATACGCACGTGAAGAATTAGCGGTTACATTCTTTCCACGTGTTCAATCAAATCATCTTTATCATGACATTAAATTGACTGAAATGTATTTTAGATTGCCTAATGATGTGAAGGAAACTTGGCGAAGTGAAAATGAAATTGTACTTAGTTTATATTCAGAAAATATCAATCTTGATAATTGCGTTGATGCTACAGTTATTATTGATGGTGAAACGGTAGGTATTGAATCGATAGGAAACACATATACAGATGATATTATTGCCACTAAACATGAAATAGCAACTACAATACTTGGTTGTAGTAGAATTATATCTGCTTAAAAGGGGGAAGTATGAAATTTGTTGTACGTGATGATCTAATTGACCCTATAACTTATTCAATCGCAGAGATCAAATACAAAGGGATTTTAGAGCATATTTATAACGCAGGTCATTATTGTTTACTTGAACAAATTAAAAGTTTGACTAATGGACGCAATATTGTTAAAGCACTTGAAGAAAACAATTTAATTGCGATTAGGACATTTAATAATAAGTCAAAGTATGTCGCACTTACTCAAACAGCAATGAAGTACTTGCTCCTTAGAGATAGTGAAACTGATTACAGCGATATGCCAAAGAATGAAATCAACATAACACGTGTCAATAATGCACCTTCTGACAAAGTTTTGTTTTCATCTTTTTTGAGATTTGAATTGATTACTTTAGGACGTTTCACTTCTAAAGCAAAGCTAATTGAAAATTTTAAAAGAGAGTATTTAAAATCATTAGGGTTTTCCTTTTCAAAATACGAAGAACTTAAAGATAGTGAAAAAAAGACCAGTAAATCTATAGACGAACTTAATGACTTTTATCTTAAGTTTAAAGATGTAAGAGATTCTATTAAAACTGAACAAGGTAATGATATTGATGATGCAATTAGACACAAGGTTGAATTGCTTAAATCAGATTACAGTAACATTCAAGAAAAACTAATTGAACAAACTAAAATCATTGAATCAGCAATGGAGATTCTTAATTACGTTGAAGTATGTTATGACAATTCAAAATTGCTTGTAAGTTACGATAGTGAAAAATTTGGACTAAACATAATTATTCTTGATACTGGTAACCAAATGTCTCCTTGGGAATATATGAGATATCCAAAATCTTTTGTTGAAAAAGGTCTTATAGTTAGAGAGGTAAACTTTGACATTGTAAGTTATAGTCAGAATCGTTCAGAAAGCCTCTTAAAGAACTTTTGTGATAATCTTGATGCAAAGGATAAGGCAAATGAAAAAATGCTTGAATGGGAAAAATCCAAGGGGATTACAAGATACTTTAGAAAAACATGGACGGTAACGCCGAGTAAATCGGACCGAAAATATGAGCCACCAGCAGTATATTTAAAAAATGAAGGCTTCTGGAATCGATTTAGATTGATTAATAACGTATCTGTACTAACTGAAACATACTACTTGGAAAAACACCGCAACTTTGCTATCGGAGAAGATGACAGTGTAATTAAACAAAAGGACAAGGAAAGTATCGAAAGGTTAGAAAAGCTATTCAGAAATTCATAATGTATTATTCTGTAATACAAAATCAGTTCTTCAGGAAGACGGATCAGCGTTGAGCTTGTCCGTCTTTGTATTACATTAATGATTTGAAGTTTAATAACGCTGTGCTACAGTTTGCTTTATGCTGCGCGCATCGATCTGCTAATTTTGTAGTACACAACATTTTATTTATCATTCACGAAAAAGGTCTTTTTCTTTGTAATACGTTTTAGATCAATTATTCCTGGTGCAGCTGCGATTTTTGTAATACATTTAAAAAGCTTTGTAGAAACAGTTGCAGAGTTTTTTGTGATATGCCCGATTCGACTTCGTAACAGGTTTAGTCATTGTACGGCTTCGCCAGTTAATGAATTTTTAAAATAGCTCTCGTCTCATTTTTTCCTCTTGAGCAAAGACCTTCGTTTTCTTAGTTAGTGGGGAAAGTGGAATTTGAAATGCAAAGTTTTTCAGCTATGCTTAGACTTTTTTTATACAAAAAAAAAGAAGCGTCAGTCTGACGCTCCATTTTCTTAAATTATTTTTGGTCTACGATAACAATTTTTTTACCTATGCCATCCAACAGTTTAATTAGTGTTGAAAGTTTAGGGTCTGATACTTCTTTTTCGATTCTTGCGAGCATTGGTTGTTTAATTAATGTCTTTTCGCCTAAAGATACTTGTGTTTCCCCTGCGGTTTGACGAGCCTCTATAAAGTCACATATAATCTCACTTTTTAATTCTAGGACACGTTTTTCAAGTTCAGTTAACTGTGTTCTTTTAAAATCGTCAAATGTGTTGATTCTCTCCTTGGTCTTTTCCATGTGTTTACTCCTTAATTCTCCCTGTGTGTGTTGTTCTGAGTTATAAGTTTTTCTCTCTTTTTCTATCTGCTTGTTTATTTTCTTCTCATGTTATAGGCTAATAATTTTCTAAATACTCGCAAGTTTAATTTTATTCTTCTTTTCTCATGTTGTAAATTTTTAAATTTTTCTTTGCTTGATTAATTTCTCTCTGTGGTGTTTTCTTTGTGTCCTTAATGAAATGATGTAAAAGTAAGATTTTGTTTCCTTCAACAAGAACAAATAAAATTCTGTTTCTTAGTGGTCTTAACTCCCAAATACCATCACCTATATAATCGGTGTAGGGCACTCCTGCTCTTGTGCCTTTTTGACTTAATATTTCGAGATAAAGGATTATTTTCTCATAATTAAGTCTTGCGTCCTTACTGGTTTCTTTCTTCTCTTTAAGTTCTAATAGAAGATTTAAAACCTCACTTTCTTCATTATCGTTGTAAAAAAACTCTAGTGTGTACATTGTCACCTCTCCTATAACTTATTAGTTATATTTTATCATAGTATTGTTATTTATTCAAGTCTTTTTATAACTTTTGAGTTATATTTTTAAACTGTTAAAGTGTCTTACGTTTTTTATTTTTTTTCTCGCTGATCGAGTGGCAGCTTAAAAAATAGTGTAATACATATTATAAAAAAGGTCTGTTGCGATTGACTTTTAGACTATTATATGGTATCATTAGATATCAAATAAATAACAGAGGTGCTTATGATTGTTCAACAAATTTATGCAGGGTGGAAAGGCATTGTAGTAGATGGAATTGTTTATAATGGCTCAACTTCATATCCTTACAATAAGTTTCCAGACATTCAACTATCAAAATGTACTATCACACCAAAAGAAATAGACAAGATTATAAATGAGCTTAAGGAGTCTAAGCCTGTTGGCTATTTCAAAGTGATTGAAAAATTAAAAGCTTTAAAGAACCAATAATTTTTTTTGACATCAAGGGTCTGTCACAACAGACCTTTGATGTCCCAAATGGTATCGTTAAAGATGTAAATATACTTTAATGGAAAGGTGGTTATTATGAATAAGTTAGTTTTAGAGTTTTTAGGTGAAGATAATTGGAGCAGACCAGTATACAAAAATGAGGAAGGGCGTATTTTTAAAGATGTGAATTGTGATAATTTCCCTTTAGAACTGTGTACGGCTAGTGATTTTTATGGTGAACCGGATACACCAATTAGCTATATTGAGAGGTACAAAGGTCTTGAAATTGTTATCACTGGTAGAGAAGGAGAGCCTACATATAATGAAAAAGTATTTTATCAAATGCTTTCAAGGTTAAAAAGTGATTGTGACTATTTCCTTGGTTATGGTAATAGATTCGAAAAGCATTTGTGGGCGGGCAATGTTCCAGATCAGATTGAAGAAATGAAGAAGATTTATAATAGTTTCTCAGATGATAAAAAACCTAAGTTTATAACTTATGAAGAAATACTCAAATATGAAGAGTTGATGAAAGGTGGAAATGTATGAGAAGATCTAAATCTAATGAAAATAAATTAAGCAATAGTTATGAACTGAAAATTACATCATCCTATGAAAATGAATGGGACCACAATATTTGTATTCGTGGTGAAGTCTATAGAGGTAATAAATTAGTTGCGGAAGTAATTGAGGATTCACTAGAGGGGTGGTATTTTGGTAATGAGTGTAGTAAATATGAATTTAAAAGATTTCTTAAAACGGTCTTTTATCACATGAAAGGTAATAAAAAGAGTACGAACTTATCTGACTCATATATTAAAATGCTTGTCTTTCACGAAGGAATTAAACTACTTATATACAACTTGTAAAATAGTTAGGGTCAAAATGACCCTTTTTTTATTTGGAGTAATTCAGAGTCAACCGCGCGCGACGAAAATCTGTCAAGGTCGTTCTCAAATAAAATAATTTTTTTTCGTCAAATCGCTTCGCTTTTCATTTGACAAAATAAAACCGCCATGCATTTTAGCATGGCTTTATTTTTTTTGTTCTCTTACCCTTGACAGATTTTCGTCGCGCGCTTATAGGCATGGCTAATTAATAAATTTACTATAACTCTATTTTTTTTTTTAAAGTACATGAAAATATTTTGGGTTATTGGCTTGCTCAATAAGGTAATTAGGGTCATAATGACCCTAATTTCTTTTGATTATTTAAGGTAATTAAGCTATCGCTTAATTTATTTTTTTTTAAACGTTCTTTCAGAACGTTTTACCTAATAACCATTTGATTAATAAATTATACTTCTCATAATTATCACAATATTTTTTTTGAATGGCTGTATGATCTGTTGGTTATGTCTTATACTTTGTTCGTGCGTCGATCTAATAACTGCTTGGGCGTTTTAACGGCGCGACGCTTTGCGTCGGTTTGTCGAACTAGCCACAATACAAGCAAAAAAAATAAGCATTGTGAGGTTTTATCAACCCTCACAACACTTTATTTTTTATTGCTTCTATTGTAGCGGATTTCGCCTAACCAAGCACCTAACGCAAATTCATATGCCCTAACGGGCGGTCAGTTGGCTCCGCCAACTGCAAGGTAAAAAGATTAAGAGCTTTAAAAACATGATTGCTAGTTGATTAATTTAGTGAGGCGTCATGCTGACGCTTCGACCTAGAAATAATCATTTATTTATCATTCAAGCAATGAGGGTGACTTTGAAAAGTCCCCTCAAACTTCCTTCAAACTTTAATTGTCTCCGACGGGTCTGCCGACAGCCACTCGGCGTGAGCCATCCCCCCCGAACAGGTTGTGACTGTTCGGGGAGTTCCCCGTAGTGTAGACGCTCCATTCCATCAAGTGTACGCTTCGCCGTTCACTCCTTATGCTCACTCGTACCTCGCTCCGCTACCGTTCACGCACTTGATTCCATTCCCGCTTTGAGTTAATATACAAGCTATAGCTGTTATAAAAAAACAATTATTTCACGTTTTAAAAAAGCATGTAGCGATTGACTTTAACAGCGTTATATGGTATCATTAATTGTGGTTTAAATATACTTATTTGAAAGGTGGTTATTATGAATAGCGTCAATTTGATTGGAAGGTTAGCTCGTGACCCAGAGCTTAGATTCGTACCAGGCTCAGGTATGCCTGTAGCAAATTTTACAATGGCCATAGACAAAGGCTTAACACGTGAAAAGAAACAAGAATTTGAGTCGCAAGGTAAACCAACCGCAGATTTTATTAGAATTGTAGTATGGGGCAAACAAGCTGAGAATTGCTCACAGTATCTTTCTAAAGGTAAGTTAGTAGCGATTCAAGGTTCTATTCAAACAAGCAGTTACAAGTCGAATACGGGCGAAATAAAATACACGACAGAAATACTCGCGAACCGTGTTGAATTTCTTGAGTGGGGTGAAAAGTCTAAGTCAACGGATACGGATGATTTCAGTTTTAATCCTCCTAATATTGAAGATTTCCAGTCAATTGAAGGTGACGACGACGTACCATTTTGATTTCTATAAAGGAGAAGATTAATGTATAATTATTTAGTCGCAACACTTCATCTTGAGAATGATCCTAGAAGCTTATATGTAAAAGTAACTTTAAAAAAGAGTGCAACTCAAATCGCGAATTTTTTATTATCTTGTGAAAATGTTAAATTGATAAGATTTTTTACATGGAATCAAAATGATTTGTTGTTTGAATTTCATGATGAAAATTTTTATTTTGCAAATAATTCTACATCTGAAATTGAGAGTATTTTTCTCAAGGCTGTTATAAACTATCATGAAAAAAAAGTGGAAATGATACCTAATGATAATGAAGTAGTAAGAATTTTTAATTTTTGGTTTTCTGATGATTTTAATAATCTCGAAACTTTTCGAAGGACAATTGAATATTACGGGTTAGATATTCATACTTTTAATTGGGGTGAAGGCTCAATATATCAAGAGTGAGAAGAAGGTTTCTCAGAAGTTAATAAGGATGACTGGAAGCGTCTTGCTGACGCTTCTTAAATTTCTTTTTTCGTGGTATACTCTTGTTGAATAAATGATTAGGAGTAACCCATGAGCTTTGTTATAGAAAACAATTTCAAGTACTATTTCAATAAAATAGATCAGTCTCTTTACAGTGTTTCATCTGACCTTGTGCAGAATGAAGATACATTGAAAGCATATAGAATATTCATATCAAGAATCTCAAAGAACAAAGTAATTAGAGATGTAAAACTCGCAATTGTTTACTTCTCATATTTAAAATCTAAAGGTGTTGATATTAATAATCTTGAGGAATTGTATCTTTTTAATGATGAAAACATGCCTAATCTTTATCAGAATTTTAGGGATTTCGATTATGAAGAATTAGCTCTTATATCAAAAAATGACCTTATTGTATCAGTTAATCATAAGTTCTTAGAGATAATTAATCTTGATGAATTTTCAAGAAATGTTGGCATGACGATTGGTACAATTAAAAAATATCGCAATTCTATATTTGATATTTTGATTGTATTTTGTTTAGTAAAACACTTGCAACAAGTTCACAATTTAGAAGTAAATGCCCTTGATATTTTAATTATTAACAAGGCGACATAATGTTGACGTACAACGGTCTCGATGCTATCATAGACTGAGATATTATTACAAAAGAAAGGTTTTTCAATGAAAGTAAAAAGTCGAATTCGCTTAATTATATTTATAACTCTATATACATTGATGTTTGTAATCTTTTCAGCTTCTGCTGTTTATTTAAGATATTTTTTAGTCTCAATTACACCAAGTGATTCAATATTTGCATCTAATGTTTTCTTAGCGAATGACTTTGAAGTCACAACTTTTTCAAATATATTTTTACATTTGGAAACATATGCTGCACTTTTTAAATTTGATTTAGTTTCAGTCTTTTTTTATTGTTTGTTTATTGCTTTTATAGTTTTTAACTTAGGCTATAATTCAAAACTTAAACTTTCTCAATCTTATAAGGATTCAAGTACTGGCTCACACGGTACTGCAAGATGGCAAACAAAAATTGAAATGAAAAAAAACTATATGTCGAAAGACAGGGTCGGTTATTTCATTGGTGGTTTGGTACAACGACCGTTTAGCTTTGATGATTATGATAATTATCTTTTTCAGCCAGAGGATCAGAAAGAAGTAAATCAAAATTCAATTGTAATTGCTCCTTCTGGTAAATGGAAAACGACTTCATTCATTTTTACTAACGCACTACATTTAATAAATATTTATCTTAATTTTTTCTATCGTCAACAAAATCCTAAAGCTAATAAACGTTTTGAGTTTGAAAAGTATGAGGGTGATGTAAGCGAAATAATTGATATTTCAAAGATGCCCGATTTTATTTTTTCAGATGGTAAAAAAGAAATCTATCAAATCACATCAAATGCTTTTAGAAAAGCTGGTTATGATATTTGGGTTTTAGATTTTTTAGCCTTTCAAAGAGGAGAAAGGACTAATCCTTTAGACTACATAATAGAAGAGCAAGACATAGCTCGTGTTGCTCACAACATTTTAATAACTTTGAGAGGTATTGAAGGCAGTAATCTCAATACAAATCCTATTTGGATTAATGGAGCAAGTTTGTTTTTAGAATTTGCAATTTCTTACACACTTCATTTTATGCCACCCGAGAGGCACAATATGGATGGTGTAATGGAAGTTTTTAATAAAGATGAATTGGCAGACCCAGAGTTAAGTTTGGTTTTCCATAAAGTTAATAATCTATCTGGAATAACGTTAAGTTTATATTTATCTTGGATTAAAATTGCAGGCTCATTGAGGGATGGTATTTTAGGTGGTCTTGCCATCGACTTAAAGTTTTTTAATTATTCCGTTATTCGAGAAATAACAAGTCACTCAACCATTGATTTTAGAAACTTAGGCACTGTTAAAAAACGACCAGTTGTTATTTATTTATGGTTTGATCCAAACGACAAGACATTTTCCCCAATCTTGAACGTTACAATAAACAATATGTTTTCAGCAATGTATAGAACTGCAAGTAAATATAGTGGCTCAAAATTGCCTGTTTCTGTTTATATTTTCTTAGATGAAGCAAAATCCTTAGGTACGATTCAAGATATGGATGCAAAATTATCAAACATGAGAAGTTTTAGAATTAAACTGTCTCAAATTTTTCAAAATCCTTCTCAGATCGTTGATTTATACGGTGAGGAAAAAGCAAGCTCTATTCGTTCAAACTCAGATAATTATTTTATCTTGGGTGTAAATAGTTATGAAGAAGCAAAAGAAGTTAGTGAGCTTCTTGGTACAAAAACTATAAAAGTAGAGTCTGGACAAAGTAAAATGGATTTAGATAAGACTGATTTAATAACATCTTCTGATAAAGGGCGTTCATTGATGGATGCAAGAGAAGTAAATGATAAACCTGTTGAAGACTTAATTTTTAATCAAGCAGGACGTAAACCGATTTATATCAAAAAGATACAATATGAGTACTGGAATCCCAAGCATAGAATATTTGATTTAGCATCAGAAGAATTAATACCGCAGTTCACCAATGTATCACAAGCGTTAAATCGAAATACTGAGAAACAACACATTGAAGTAGAGCCATTGGAAATTAAAATTGAAGCTACTCCCGAGCTTAAGAATGAAATAAATATGGATTACGAAAATGAAAATGAAGTTGATTTTGACGATTCTGCAAAATCTGAAAAAATCAATCAAGAGAAAACTATTTCGTGGTTTGAAACACTATAAACAAAAAGAGAAGGGTCTCTGCAAAGACTCTTCTCTCTGAATTACAACAAATAATCAATACAACTACCTTCCCAAGTAGACAAAATCAACGTATTACACTTAACGTGATAATACGGATGATTTATTTTGCGCATCTTTTATTTGTCATACATATTATAAGTTATGTTTTTGTTTTGTGCAACAGAGGAAAAACGAAGCGTCAGCATGACGCCTATAAATTTGTAATACATTTTATGACGTGCAGCTGCTCAATCACGCTTCCTGAAGAACGTGTTTTGTAATACAAATGTGAAATAAGTTGAGAGGTATTCAATGTACTTAGTTTTAGCAATTTTAGAAAACAATCAAGACTGGAATCGAATACAAGATTTTAACCTACCTATTCTCATGTCAAAAAATATTGATTCAATGAAAGCATTTAGAGAAGTAAATGAGGAAGAGTACGCATTTGCTATTTTAGATAAAAATGTCTTTTTTAAAGATGCAGTAGTTGAAACTATTAAATTGCCAGTTATATTTTTTGACGGCGATTATTCTGTTTTACAACAGTCTATCATTGAGCAAACGGAAAAACTCAAGAAGATTGAAAGTATCGCTAAATTAGAAGAAGAACCACCAATATTAGAAATAAAACCACAAGAAGTTATTTCCGAGTCAATTATAAGTAAAATTGTGCAGGATGATGAAATACAACAAGAACCTAGTTTGCCTATTAAGGGAGCATCTTCATTTAGAAGAAATGCATCACAAGTTTTCACGTTTGGTGGTCTCGGTGGTACCGGCTCTACAACATCAGCTCTTTGTATGTGTAAAAAACTTTCAGATAATGGGGTGAATGTAACGTTAGTTGAATTAACAAGCAAAAGTTACGTGTATGATTATTTAAATCTTTTTTCACAGTATAAGAAAGTTGGTATGGCTGAAACTAATATTTTAGAAAACTTAGAGCAATCTGATTCGCTTGACTATAACAATATCTTGATAATTGAAAATATGAGAATTATTCATCAACGCCCAGATGAAGAAGTAAAAGTCAAAAAGATTGAAAGGCTTATAAATCTACTTTCTGACAGCCAAGTAATCATATTTGATCTAGGCGAGAGCTTCTTTGATAAAGATTATGAAGTGATTTTAAATCGAGCAGATAACATACTGGTTATAGATATGGAAGTACACAAAACGATTCGATGCGCCTCAAGTATAAATAGACTACTTAATAACAAAATCAGCTTTAATTATCTGCTAAATAAATTTGTACCAAATAGCAAAGTACTTATCGAGTTAAAAGAGATCCACAGAAAAGACTCGTTTCAAACATGCGAGCTGATCGATTATTCATCCATATTTGATACGACACCGTTAAATAGTTTGAGTAAGTTTGAGAGTATACAAATTGGTTTATCTTCTCAACTTAGAAACTTAATTCCACGTAATGCATTACCAGTGAATGAAAGTAAATCAAAATTAATTAAAACTTTAAAAGAGAGGTTATTAAAATGAGAATTAAAAACATGAAGTCTGTATTAATCGTTCTGATAGCAATTTTAATTACAATGGCTGCATCTATCTCAATTTTTCAAAATGTCATTATTCCTAACAAAATCAGTAGCAGAGAAGCAGAGTTAAGAAGTGAGTTTGATGTAACTTCATGGGAAACGGTATCGGTTGTCATACCTAAAGTGGATAGAATACCTGCATTTACAGTCTTTAACGATACTAATACTCAAGAGTACTTTGTATTTGAAGCGAGACCTAAAAAATTTCTTACTGGCTATGAGGTTACTAATTTAGATGATTTAAAAGGTAAGTTTTCAAGACAAGACTTGTACTTAAATCAAGCTGTTTTGAATAACTGGATTTATGATGAATTTGATCAGATGGAGTCGAGCGATAGAGAAGTTGAAGCAAGAGTAAAATTTCTAGTAGGAGATACGGTCTCGGTTGGCAACTTAATTGATGTATCTGTGAACTATGGAAATGGACTGACAGAAGTTGTTTTATCTAAGGTCAAAGTAAAAGATATTAAATCGCCTTATATCGAAACCGTGAGAAATGAAGATGGTACTCTAACCACATACAACAATACTAATCCTGCCAATAGAGACGATACAAAAAACTTTATCGTAATATTAGAACTTAACGAGCAAGAAAGATCTTTACTAAAATTTGCCGAGCAAGTTGGTTATCTTGACGCACAAAAATATATTGACGAAACTCAAGACGCTTCACCAGTAACTTTTACTATTGATGATTTAGAATTAATAGAAGGTGTAAACGCGAATTTAGAAAAACAAGAACAAACGGATATTTCTGACAACAATTAGGTCGTTTGCTATTGTCCTATATTGCTTTATATGGTATCATTAATTAAGTGATTAAGCGTCAGGCTGACGCTTGGAAAGAAGGGATTTTACAAATGTTAATTTCAATAAGAGGACAAAATTATTCTGGAAAATCAACAATCATGGTACATTTAGCATCAGTTTTAGGTCGCGATAAGAGTGTTTTATTAATTGACCTAAATAGCAAAACTGATCGGTCATTAAGAGACATGCTGCTTAATTCAAATAAAATCTCAAACGGAGTAGATAACTACGTTAATGAAAAATTGATTAATGATAATTTATCTAAAGAAGAATTTTTAAGATGTTGCCAAGAGGTCAAAAAGAACATAATGATAATGTCGAATCCAACTATTAAGACTCCTACAGATAAGCAAATTGTTGAACTGATAATTGATGCAAATAAGTATTTTGATTATGTTTTCATTGAAATGCAAGCTAATGATGAAAGATTCTTAAGTCTCGACTCTAGTATTGATATTGACATTCAGACATTTAAACAACATCAAAATGAGGTAGAGAATCTTTATTTATCATTCACGCAAAAGTCGAGATTTATAATTGCTCAATATGATGCCAGTATAAATTTTAATTTGGAAAAGATTATAGCAAGACTTAGCAAAATTGCCAATAATCTTAATGAAACGCTAGTGTTTCCTGTTCCGTATCATTCGGACGTCATTAATGATATGAATGAAAAGTTACTGTTTTATACAATGGACAATTCAGAGACGGATTATGTAAAGGCAATTAACAAATTGTGTGAATCGTTTGGATATATTCAAGCTCCAGTAAAGAAAGGATTTAAATTATGGAAAACCAAATCATAAAGATAAAATCCTTCGGGATGGAATTTGTTAAAACATATGAAGACCATGACGCTTTTTATAAATTATCAAATTTTAAAACACAGGATGAGTCTAAAAAAGTTCTCGAGAAAATAAAAAAAACAAGGGAACAAGCAAAATATGATTTTAAAGCAAGAGAAAACGTTTTATTTCATTATTCCCAAGCTTTACTATCAAATCAAAATTTAGTTAAGGTTGATGATTATATTAACTTTGATGAAATTACGTTCAATGAAGTAAGTATAATCTTCGAAATGCTCCTTTTAATTTACGATTTAAAAGACCTTATCTATAAGTTTAATTTAGATTATGAAATCGTTGAGTCTGACATTATTCAATTGGCTAATCAGTTAAGAGCGGATATTAAGACCTATTTTATTAAATCGGAGGTTAGAGTCGCTTTTTTCGCACAGTTAATTTATATGTACACCAATGGTGATGGTCCGATTGACACTTTGAGATATCACAATATTAACGACTTGGCCTTTATAAGACAGGATTATATATATGTCGTAGTAGACGAAAGTTGCTATCACCTTAAGTTTCTTAAATTCATTAATTATCATGATATGGTAAATGTTGCGTATAAAAACACAATGAACGCATTTTCGCAATCAAATCCAGCGGTGGTTACAGAAAAACCAAATGGATCTCGAATCACTGTAACTGGTTTTGAACATGCTCCTATTAACTCTATTTATTATAATGAGCGTGTATTTAATAACAGGATTTTTTCTTTATATGAATTAGTCGGGAAGTCAACGCTCTCTAAGGAAATGGCTGAAATATTAAGTTATATTGTAAAAGGCAGAGGAAGAATAATCGTAACAGGCTCTAACTCAAATGTTGGTAAAACAACGATGATGATTGCTCTTATGAATGAAATTGACAGGCGTGATGGCTTAGGACTCCTTGATAATAATGATGAAACTAAGTTAGCTACTAGAATTGGAAACTTAAATGTAATTACAAACTTAGTGAGGGATGATGAAAAAACAGACTTCATTTTCAATTTCTTTTATAAGCAAAGTAGACGATTTTTAAGCATTGGCGAACTTGTTACACCTTCTCAAGCTGCTATGTTGATTTCATTATCACTTTCTATGAATAGTGGTATTATAACCAATACGTTTTCAATTGAGCCAACATTAGTAATTGAGAATTTAAGTAATAAAATGATTGAACATCCTAAATACAATAGTAAAGAACAAGCAATTAATGACCTAATACAAGCGGTTGATATTGTAGTTCATTTAAAACGATCGGCGCAGGATTCATCAAGAATTATTTGTACTGGCATATATGAAGTTATAGAAAAGCCAACTATGTTAGCAAATCATAGTATGAAGCTTGACGAATTAGAGAAACTTGACCTTCTAAAAAAGCATACAACCGACTATAAGTACGTTGAGTTAATTAGGTATGATGAAGTTAAAGACGAGTGGATATTCAGCTCAAAACCTAGTACACAATTAATAAATCGATTAGATTCAGTTTGCAGAGACAAGTACAAGATTGATTTAAATTCATATTGGAGTAATTAATTATGGTTTTAATAATACTGATTGTCGTGCTGTTAGTTACACTTTTGGGATTAAATCTTTACCAAAAAAATATCTTCAAAAACTATCGTGTAACAGTTACAGATGTACCAAAACCTATGAGAGTTTTAGAGTTCATTGATAATAGTAAGTTTTTTTCAATGATTAGGATTAAAATACGCAACTCATTAATGGCTATCAATAGCAATTCTAAAGATAAAAACCATGAGATCAGTACTCAAATCATAATAGGGTTTCTTTACTTATCAGTTCCTATTTTACTTTTGAGTAGTATTATTTTTAAAAATATCGTTTATGTCCTAGTTGCTCTTATAGGTGTTTACCTACTATTTTTCTTTATTATCGTTTCAATTCAAAATCATGCAAACAACAGAATGTCTAAAAGTCTCGTGAAACTATACAGCTTTACGGTTGAAAAAATACAATATCACAACAACATAATTAGTTTATTAAATTCAGTAATGAATGAAATGGATAGGTTTATGAGGCGTGACCTCGAAGACCTAGTGGACGTTTTAATTAGAACTCCAGATAACGAGATTCATTCGGAATTAAGGGCGTTGAACATCTATAATGAGGAATACTATACAAGATTTATTTATCTATGTGCAGATGCAAGAGAAAAAGGAATCACTAAAGATTTAGTAGATGTATTTGAACAATTGTCACAAAGCCTTGAGATCAGTCGGGAATTTCTAAAGCGGAAAGTATACAAAATCAATTTGTTTATTGGCTTACTTTTGTTTATGGGTATTGTTGGTACTTTAGGAAGTAAATTTTATATGTTATATCTTCAAAACATGGCGAGTGGCTTGATATCTTCAACCAAAATGGATGAAATGATTATGGCTATGGTAGATGGTGGCATAATTAGTTGCTTTGTTTACGCTTATTATAGTCTTAACAGACACAAAACGTTGAGGTAATTTTATGAAAGTGATTTTAGTAATACTGACTACAACAGTAATCTTGTTGCACTATGGTGACAAAATAAGTTTATTTTTAACAAAAAACAGTAAGCAAGGCATTTCGCCTATTAGATCAATGCTTCAACTCGTAAAAAAGGTCGCTTTACCCAAAGAAGGTAGTTTAAGAGAACGACGAGCTATGAACATGCTTATGTTTAGCAAGTTAAACGTACCAACCTTTTATTACCTCAAATATTCAGTACTGGTTATAGCAGTTATTACTTTTTTCATCGTCCATCATTTGAATTTATCAGTAGTAATTACTAGCATAAGGACAGACAATAATCTTCCAGAGGCCATGAGGTCAACTGCGTTTAGTGATGAACTATTCTTGTTTGAAGAAATGAAAGATACAGTGATTCCAAGTCGAATTTTAAATGATAAGAACGAAATTGAGATTAAGCAGCTCATAAGAAGCAACATATTTATTTATGACTTAAGCTTTCATCAAGGGCAAGTAGAACAATCTGTAAACAAGGTCTATCAATCACTTAAACGATATTTCCAGTATGAAAGGATTGACTTAATAAAGCTAATATTGTTAATTTTTGTTTCTTTCCAGCTCCCAAATATAATCTTGTTCATCATTAATTTAGGGACAAATGAAAAAAAACATTTTGAAATTCTAGCATTAGAACAAACCTTTATGCTTCATGGCTCCTTAAAATCTTCAAATTTCAACTCAATGATGAACGAGTTACTTAGTGACTCTCACTACTACAAATCATTCTTGGAGTATGTTAAAGACAATATTAGTCGTGAGGGTAGTATTAATCTATCTGATCTATCCGGTTTAAATGACGAAGAAAAGCTTTTTTTTGAAAAATTGATATTTGCATATGAGGGAAAGTTAGAAACTGTCGTTGACCGATTAAAACAAAAGAGTAAGTTTATATCACTTAGAACTGAGAGTAAGCACATCAAGGAAATTGAGATAATTGACATGAATCAAGCAACAATATTTTTGATTATGTCACTCTTAATTCTTGTAAAAATGATTTATCCTTTTTTGAATGCAACACAATTTAATTTTGGATTTTAGGGAGTTATATAAATGGGAAGAATGTGGCTTGAAAATTTGCTGACTGTACTTGGAATCGTTCTATCTGTACTTGTACTTAGCATTTCTGTATTGTCAGCAGATGTTATTAGTTCTTTAGAAAATCGAGATGTGATTGTTTCTGACATAAATGAAACCGCACTAATAGAACTAAATAGAGAACAAATAAATGGTTCCGATGTAATTGCATTTATTAGATATTATCAAGTAGAAAGTGAGGTGATAGTAAGCGTAGTAAATACTTATGGAACAATGGACTACATAAGTCAAAATTATGATTATGATTCGTTTCCAATTAAGTATGATGATGTTTACACTGTGAGTTATGAATATAACGAACAAAAAATTACAAAAATAAATTGTTTTAAAAATTAGGAGGTTTATCATGGCATCATTTTGGCAAAAGGCTTTAACATTTGGGTTGGTAGTTATCTTAGCTTTAATCGTAATTGTACCACAATTTTCAAGTGCAAAAGATATCGGCAGTACTGGGCTTGAGCAAAGTCAAAACTTAAATCAGATTTTAAATGATACAAATTTAGTTAATGGAACGGTTGTTTTAGCACATCTTAAAAACAACAACGGGAAATATGCAGTTGTTGTAAAAGACCCTTCGAATACAGTTATCGCTACACCTTTAACATATGTTGAAGAATCTGGACTTTATACTGTTGAAAAATTTAAAGATGTAAATGGCAACTTAAGTTCAATTATTTTCACAAAAACGAATCAGTCAAATTAATGTATTACAATTAAAAGTAACTTTCACGTGGATCCAAACTCACTTAACTCCCTTAATGTAATACAGAGGATGTATCAAAATACCACTCTGTATTACATCCCAATCAATTTTGGTTGTTGCAGCTGAATTTATTTGTAATACAAAATTCGCTCGATCACCAGGAAAAACAACAACTTTTTGTATTACATTTAGAAGCGTCAGACTGACGCCTAATGTGGAAGGACTATAAATGATAGGTTATTATATTTTGGTTTTTGTTGATACTCTAAAAGACTTACTTTATGCGGTTTTAGTTTTTTTATTGATTTCAACATCCATTGTCTATATGAGTGAACAAGACACCATCTATTTATATGCTGAGGCAATTTCTAACAACGGAAAGATAAGTAGTGATTTGTATCAAAAGCTATATGAAGATATTTCAAAGACTGGCAACTATACAATTAGGCTTAAAGCTGATATTAAAATTGAAGATGGCTACTACGACACTTACTTTTCATTAAATGATATTTTAGACAAACAGCTTCATGTAGGAGATTATATTTATCTTGAAGTAATCGACAATGATTTTTCGTTATTCCACACTTTTACTAATACTTTTTTCAATAAAGACAATGGCGTTCCTAAGCAAACTAGACACGTACTTGGTATTCCTATTTCAAATAATGGTGATTAAGAATGATTGGTAAATTCCTGAAAAGTTTCATTAAAACAGTTTTGCAAATATTAGTGTTCAGCATCATTTTTCTAGGTTTTAACAACTCAGTCGATAATCGTGATTCTGAGATTCGTTCTTCTTTAATGGCAAAAGTTTTATATAGCAATATTTCCCTCAATTACGAAGATACTTCAAACTTATCTTTTGGATATGCTAATACAGAGAATGAAATCATTGTTAACCAAGACAAGCTGATACAAGACTTCTTTTATGTTAATGAGTCTACCGAGAATCGATTAGATCAGAATCATATATCGGCTTTGATATTAGTTTATTATGACAGATATATCATATACGACCCTTATTTAAGCAAATGGCAAGCTCCTGTATTTTTCACCTATAACATATCTGGCAATCAATATTACTTGAATACACAAAATAATACAGCTCTCAATAATCAAAATTCAAGTTTTGCAATATCCTCACTTGGACTTGCTGAAGAGGAAAAAAATCAAATTATCATAGATAAAATTAATACTGGTATCTCAAAATTTACCTCGGATGAATACGCACCTTTGCAATTGAAAATAAGAAACGCCTCAATAACTGATGGCGATTATCTTTATGAATATAACACTTTTAATGTAATAGATGATGTGACTTTCCTAGTAGTTTATAAAAAAGCTTCTCTCTATGATTTGTTAGGGAACTTAAGAACTTATAAAAACTATACTATCACTGGTTATACCATCAAATAAGAAAGGACAGAAGAAATGTTCAATTTAAATGAGCTGAACGAACTAACGCACCATCTTAGCAGACTTCAATATTTGTCCGAAGCGATAGCCGTTGATATTGGCTTGAAACATGATGAAATTATGAAGGTTGGTATCGCTGCTTTTTTCCATGATTTTGGTAAACTCTTAATCGATCAGAACATCTTAAACGCAAAACGCAAATTAACATTAGATGAATTTGAACATATTAAACAACATGTAACGAAAGGAAGTACTTTGTTATCATCTATAGGTCTAAATGCTGAATTGATTGATATAATATCCCAACATCATGAAGATTATGACGGCTCTGGTTATCCCCTTGGTTTAAAAGGCGAAAATATTGACATTAAAGCTAGAATTATAAGAATAGCTGATTTTTATGACTCCCTACGCTATAAAAGACCATATCGTGATAAATTGAGTGAAAAGCAAGCTCTCGAAATTATGCGTTCTGAAAAACATAAACTAGACCCCTACATATTCGAGATTTTTGTAAATTGCACTCTAAAGAAAATCAATTATTCAAATCAGTATCATTTGATTGAATCAAAAAAGCTTATAGAAAGCTATGTTTAGCAAAAGGAAGTAACCCCTTATTTATCATTCAAGCAATTAACTTTTAATTATGAGAGGATGGCAATTATGAAAAAAATAATCACGTTTTCAATTTTAGTTTTAGCTCTTACTACGGTGAGTTTTGCAGATTCAAGTTTTAAAGACGTATCAAACACACATTGGGCGTTACAATTCATCAACACCCTAAAGACAAGTGAAATTATTGGTGGCTACCCAGACGGAACCTTTAAGCCACAGGCGAATGTCAAAATTAATGAGTTTATTGCAATGTCGGTTAAAGCTCTTGGCTATCGTTTCGAGTCAACTTCTTCTGATTGGGCGAAACCATATATTGATAAAGCAATCGAACTAGGCATAATCGAGGACCGAGAATTTACATCCTACACAGCTAATATCACAAGAGAGCAAATGACTTCGATTGTGGTTAATGCAGTTGCTTTATCAGAGTTTAGACCATCAAGCACTATGGACGATTACATCAAAAGAGAAACGATTGATTACTACAAAGTATCTGATTACTATAAACAAAATATCTTAGATTCATATAAATTCGGCATTGTTACTGGATATGATGACCATACCTTTAGACCAAAAGATTACTCCACAAGAGCGCAAGCAGCAGCAGTGATCTCTAAGATAGAAAATACGGCTCTTAGAACACCATTTGAAAAGACGGACGCTAATTATGTGATGATGAACGTTTCTGTCAGCGATGAATTTGGAAACTATGATAGGATTCAGTTACCGTTTTATGCGCCATATTACAACGGCAAACCAGTTGATGAACTTGTCGAATTTGCAAAACTGATTACGAAAATCCATGATAATGGAAAAGGTTATATTGATTTTGGATATGATTCGTCATTGAATCATTTAGCCGCAGGATTTTTCAGAGATAAAGCGACTTACGATTATGTTTATTCTCAACCAAGCGCTTATGAAGGTGTAATGGCGTTGGCTGCTAATGGTGATTTTGGATTGACCATCTACCCATACGATTTAGGCAGCAAATATAGGCCATATCAAATCGGTGTTAGCAAAATGAAAGACCACACAATGAGTTATGCAAACTATAGTGATTTCATTGACAAGACCTATAGAGAACAGTTTGAAACCATGTTCAGATTTTGGTTTGAGGATGAATTTGATAAAGCTTGGGCAATTTTTGAAAAAGCTTTAGACCATCAAGGAAATAGAACAAGTGATATTGTTGAAATCAATAATCGTACTTTTAATATTAACTATTCAAGAATTGATATTATCATATACGTTTCTTTAAAACACTAAGAGGTAATTTATGAAAAAAAGACTATCTTTATTTTTAACTATCTGTTTGCTTTTAACAGCGATACCGTTTACGAGCTATCCGATCAGTATTTCTCAGACCGTAGATAAAAGCAAGTATGATGGTGGACAATTTTTTAAAACAGACCCATACAACGGACTCTCTTGGAATGACTATAAGCTGAATAATGGTATCCCATCCACAATAAGTAGAACGGTTACAAAAGTAGTCGGGGGAAAAACGCAGACTTATTATTTCAATATGGAACTTTTCACAGACAAGGGAATAATCGTCTATGGGGATTACACCTTTGTTACGCAGGATTTTAAGCCCGCAACAGGCAGTCTTGATATCTATGGGAATTATGTTCTTATAAACAATAAAGGCTACTATGCAGGGGGAACAGGTGAATATCGATATCATGGTTTAGATGCTCAAGGCGAACTCTATGCCAATGGTAGTTTCCCAATCGATGCGATCAGTGGTAAAAAGGCTGAGGAAAAGAAGTGGATTTATAAGTATTGGAGTGAGTTTGATAATGACTTAGGCAGTTCATTTATTAAAAACCCAAGCCTTTATAACCGTATTGCAAACGGTGAATGGGTAGTAACTAATGAAGCTTATAAATCTACTGCTATTTCCATGATTAACAATGCACTACCCTTTGAACTACTCAATACCAATAAAACAGACAAGAACGCATATAACTATGCAAACGTAATGACCGCGCCAACCTCAAGATACGCCGGTGAGGTTGAAATGGTGAACTGGGGATGGAGTACGAAAAAGCAAGCGAATAGTGAGTTTTATCAAATCTTCTCAACCGATACAACAAAGCAAAAAATTATTACACCAGTTGAATCCGTTACAACGGCTTTTATCGTTGGCGAGGGTGTAGAAAACGATAAAGCTTATATTGACGTAAAAGTTAATGTAAGAGGCGAACTTCAAGACCAACATTTATTTGATGGTATCGACACCGAGGGTATTACAGACGAGGTGCGGAGATCCATTGAGTATAACAGAGACGATATCGACCATTGGACTTTTGAGCTTCGCAATGATTTAGATGCAAGAGTGCTAAATCAAAACGGTAGACGTGTTACCTTTCAAGCAGGTGCAACAGATTTCACCATACGATTTTATTCTGACGCATATGAAAACAGACGCGACCTAAACGGCAAACTAGATATTATGTTTTGGGGTAAGGCGAGCTGTGTCTTCGTCACAGGGGAAAAATCAGAAGCTACATCATCCGCGACTATAACATCTATTCCGCCGGTGGCAAAGACAAAAACGGATATCCATTTTGATATCACAGTACCTAATTATATGCTAGATACTGAGAGGTTTAAAATCGTCGATAACACCGTAATCGAGGGCGAGGATTTTGAAAAGTGGGTTGAACTTGAAGGTGTAAGACTTAGCGAATCTGAAATGAACGACTTTCTTTCTGGTAGTTATTTGTTCCCACTTCTTGGCGAAGATAAGATTTACACCTATAACATTCATTACTCGAACTTTGACGATCAGAACTATGACTTTATCAATTACGTTGTGGTCTACACAACAAAACCAAAGGCACAGTTTAAAGTAACGGGTACATTTAAAGAAAATCGATTGATTGAAGCGAATTCAGACATTACAAATGTCAACTCAGCTTACTTGAGAGCAAATGCAAGTTTCTCAAATTTAGTGTTTGATGTATCAAACAAGCAAGGCGACAACTCAATTATCAAATACGGCACTAAAAACAGCAGCTTAATTCAGTTTATCGTAAAAAGACAAACTGCAATCAATTTACAAATGCAAGTAAGGGCAGACGTGACGCCGAGCAAGATTGAGCGATATGACATTCCTGCAGGATATCACATTTCAAATCTATACAATTATGACTTGTTTACGGTGCAGGATTACAAGCCTGCAATGTCATTAAATATTTGGAATCCTGCATTACTAAGAAATGAAACCCTTGATTTCACATATGATGCATCTAGTGTGGATGGTGACTTTGTAACAA
>Ga0207420_1000368_pt1 | contig 49661 bp, 36 predicted proteins | sample ThiBio_inoc_biof_FD_183941 | JGI IMG/M metagenome (GOLD analysis project Ga0207420, IMG submission 183941) | Wastewater bioreactor microbial communities from Cape Town, South Africa - Thiocy_inoc_biof (SPAdes) | ecosystem: Engineered > Bioremediation > Thiocyanate > Unclassified | place: South...
CTCTATCGACTATACTACCCATTGTGTAATCATATGCTGTGAGCATGCTGATTTTCTCACCTCTTCTCTTCATTTCGACTAATCTTTGAGTAGTTACCCTGCGTATGTTTTCGTAATGTACCGACATATTGTTTTGTTTTTAAAGTGTTTGCAAAGATATGTAATAATTTTCAATATGACTATGCAATTTTTATTAACAATTATCGTTTACTGATTGTTTAAGGATGTGTTTTTTGTTTGAAATATATTTAATTTCTTGAATAATTAGATTACTTTTGTATCAGTTTTATATGTGTTTTCGCTTATGAAGAAAAATGACTCGTTTTTATTGAATTCCTCAGTATTCTCAAGGTTTGTAACTATGAAATATCTTCCAAGATGGATAGTTCTTCTTGTAGACCTTTTTTTGTGTGTGATTGCTTTTCTTATAGCAATATATTTGTCGAGTAAATTAAATGATGTTTCAAAAGCTATAGATTTCACTGACACACAAAGAATTATTGGATTGATGTTCTTCCAATTCCTTTTGTTTTGGGCATTTCACACATATTCAGGAGTATTGAGGTACTCAAGTTTCGTAGATGCTACAAAGATTTTCTTCTCAATACTAATTAATGTCTTATTGGTTTTTCTGATTAATATATCATTGAATTTTACCATGGATATTGAGGCATTTTATTTATCTGAATTAATTATTTATGGCATTTTGTCATTTCTGTTTTTGTTGCTTATCAGATTATTAGTAAAGACTTCTTATGATTATTTCACTCAAGGTGGCGAGTTTATTACTCCTGTAATGATATATGGAACGAAATCAGCTTCAATAGGTATTGCTAAAATGCTTATGTCTGAACAGGTTGGTTCAAGATATAAATTGGTTGGGTTTATTGATGATGATAAAAGTGCCAGTGAAAAAATGATTATGGGTGTCAAAGTGTATCATTTAAACAATGAAAGTCTTAAAAAGACTATAGTGAAAAAGTGTAAATCGATTATTATTTCACCAACTAAACTCTCTCAAGTTAATTCATCCGATGTTTTAGAGAAGTTTATAAATCATAATCTGACCATTCTTTCTGTTCCTCCAATGAATATTTGGAAAAGTGACGTCCCAAATATTAAAGAGATAAAATCTATTCCTATTGAAAATTTACTCGAACGTCCTCAGATTGATATCTCAACTGATAATATTTCTTCTCAGCTTAGAGATAAGGTAGTATTAGTTACCGGTGCTGCCGGCTCTATAGGTAGTGAGATTGCTTTTCAAGTCTTAAAATATGATACGAAAGTACTTGTTCTTTTAGATCAGGCTGAATCGCAAATGCATGATTTGAAACTCGATTTACAGGAAAAATATGAAGATAAGAATATTTCAGTTTTTCTTGGTGATGTAAGAAATAAAAACAGAATGGAGTATATGATGGAAATGTATAGGCCTGACGTTATATATCATGCTGCTGCATATAAACATGTACCTATGATGGAAGATTATCCTGTTGAGAGTGTGCAGGTTAATGTGCTGGGTACTAAAAATCTGGCTGATTTGGCTGTAAAATATCATGTAGAAAGATTTGTGATGGTTTCTACTGATAAGGCTGTAAATCCTACTAACGTAATGGGTGCTTCTAAACGTATCGCTGAGATTTATGTGCAATCTCTATTCAGAAAGCTACATGCAACTATGAATGGCGAGACGACAAAGTTTATTACAACTCGTTTTGGTAATGTGTTAGGCTCTAATGGTTCTGTTATACCGTATTTTAAAAAGCAAATCGAACATGGCGGACCTGTAACTGTAACGCATCCGGAAATAATCCGTTATTTTATGACTATCCCGGAAGCTTGTATGTTGGTTTTAGAAGCCGGTTCGATGGGTAATGGTGGCGAAATATATATATTCGATATGGGTAAACCTGTGAAGATCGTTGACTTAGCCCGTAAGATGATTCGTTTAGCAGGATTTATTCCGGAGGAAGACATTAAAATTGTATATACCGGTTTGCGCCCCGGCGAAAAGCTTTTTGAAGAACTGTTGAATAAAAAAGAACATACACAAGACACTCATCATCCTAAGATAATGATTGCAAACGTTCAGTTGTATGATTTTGATAAAGTGTCAATTTTAATAGATAAGCTTATAAATTACAGCAAGTTATGTAAAGATTATCTGACAGTATCCACTATGAAAAAAATCGTTCCTGAATTTAAAAGTATGAACTCTCAATATGAACGTCTCGATATATGATTTCAATTGAGCAGTTAAGGGTTGAGTTTGGAGGTACTCCTTTGTTTGATGATATTAGCTTCTTAATTAATTCGAAGGATAGAATTGCTCTTGTAGGTAAAAATGGTGCGGGCAAGACTACCTTATTGAAGTTGATAGCTGGTAAAATGTCGCCTGCCAAAGGTAATATATCAATGCCTAAAGATTTGACCATAGGCTATTTACCTCAGCATATGATTCATAATGAGGGTACTACCGTAATACAGGAAGCGGAAAAAGCATTTGAACATATCAAAGAATTACAAGTAGAAATCAATAACTTAAGTTCGGAACTTGCAAATCGTACAGATTATGACAGCGATGAATATCTGAGGATTATTGATAAACTGACACATCAGCAAGAATATTTACAAATAATCGATAATGGTAACTATCAGGCTGAAATCGAGAAAACATTGGTAGGCTTAGGCTTTAATCGTACTGATTTCTCGCGACAGTGTGCTGAGTTTAGTGGTGGATGGAGGATGAGAATCGAACTTGCAAAAATTATTCTGCAAAGACCTGAGTTGCTGTTGCTTGACGAACCTACAAATCATTTGGATATAGAGTCGATTCAATGGTTGGAGTCTTTTCTGATTAATTCCGGAAGTGCGGTGGTGCTTGTTTCACACGACAAGGCGTTTATCGATGCGGTTACAACGCGTACTATAGAAATATCTCTGGGGAAAATTTACGATTATCCTGTGAATTATTCAAAATATGTTGAGTTAAGAAAGGAACGTTACGAACAACAATTACGAGCTTATGAAAATCAGCAGAAAATGATTCAGGATACTGAGGATTTTATTGAAAGATTTCGCTACAAAGCTACAAAAGCTGTTCAGGTTCAGTCTCGTATCAAACAGTTAGAGAAAATCGAAAGGATTGAAATTGATCAGGAAGATAATTCAAGATTAAATCTGAAATTTCCTCCTGCGCCTCACTCCGGCATTATTCCGATTGAAATTGAACATCTCTCCAAAGCATATGGCAGTCATCTTGTTCTTGACAATATCGGAATGATTATTAACAGGGGAGAAAAGGTTGCTTTTGTCGGTAAAAACGGTGAAGGGAAAAGTACGCTCGTTAAGTGTATTATGCAAGAAATTCAATATTCAGGCAAACTGAAATTAGGACATCTGGTGAAAATAGGATATTTCGCTCAAAATCAGGCTTCATTGTTGGATGAGAATTTGACTGTTTTTCAGACTATTGATTATGTTGCTGTTGGAGATATTCGTACTAAAATCAGAGATATACTTGGTGCTTTTATGTTTGGTGGCGAGGCTTCCGACAAGAAAGTGAAAGTACTGTCAGGTGGCGAACGTTCACGACTTGCCATGATTCGTCTTTTGCTTGAACCTGTGAATTTACTTATCCTTGACGAGCCGACCAATCATCTTGATATGAGGTCGAAAGATGTTCTGAAAGAAGCTATTAAAGCCTTTAATGGTACGGCTATTATTGTTTCACATGATAGAGAGTTTCTTGATGGATTGGTTACGAAGGTTTACGAGTTTGGAAACAAGAAAGTGAGAGAGCATCTTGGTGGTATTTTCGATTTTCTTCAGTATAAAAAGATGCAAAATCTTCAGGAATTGGAAATATCAGCAATGCAAACGAAAACCAATCAAACTAAAGAAGATAAGACCATATCCGAAAATAAACTTAGTTATGAAGCTCGTAAGGAGTTAAATAAAAAAATCAGAAAAGCTGAGAAAGATGTGTCTGAATCGGAGTTACAGATTTCTAATCTCGAATCGGATATTAAAAATATGGAGCTTCTACTTCAAAACCCGGAAAAAGCATCTGATAGCGAGTTTATTATGAAGCTACAAAAGAAACAGAGAGAATTGGAACAAAAATTATATGAATGGGAAATTTTAAGTGATGTTCTTGAAAAATTAAAAGAAGATTAATATGTCAGGCATTTTGTATCTTTTCCCCACTCAGTTGGGTGATAGCGAGTTAACTAATATCTTACCCGATTTCAACATCAAACTCATTTCTGAAATAAAATATTTTATTGTTGAAGATGTTCGTACAGCTCGAAGATTTTTAAAGAAATGCAATCAGGATATAAACATAGATGAAATCGTTTTCTTTGTTCTGAATAAGCATACACAACAGTCGGAATTACAGACGTTTATCGAACCACTTAAGCAAGGCATTGATGTTGGATTACTATCCGAAGCCGGTTGTCCTGCTATTGCCGATCCGGGTGCTGATATAGTTGCAATTGCTCAATCGAAAAATATTAAGGTAGTGCCGTTAGTCGGACCGTCTTCTATACTTTTGTCTTTAATGGCATCAGGCTTTAACGGACAAAATTTTGCTTTTAACGGCTATTTGCCTGTTCAAGAACAAGATAAAGTCAAGATACTCAAAATCTTCGAAAAAAGAATTTATCAAGATAACCAAACTCAAATATTTATTGAAACCCCATATAGAAACAATAAATTACTGCAAGATATTATAAAGTACTGTCAGCCTGAAATCAAACTTTGTATAGCTGCCGATATAACTACGAAAGATGAATATATTAAGACAAACTCTTTATCGAACTGGAAAAACAAACTGCCTGACTTGCAAAAACGACCATGTATTTTTCTATTGTATAAATAAAAATTGCACATTATTTTGTTGCATGTGCAATTAATTGATAATTATCTATATATTTGCATTTTATATAAACAAAAATCATATGCAAAAAGAAATCATACTTCAATCACAAACTTTAAAATCCTTGATTGATAATGCAGTGCAGTCATTTCCGGATAATCCTTCAATAGCTTTTATTGATAATGAGCCAATCAGTTATTCTCAATTAGGTAAAGAGATTGAGAGAGTAGCCGATTTGTTGTTTTCATACGGATTAAAAAAAGGCGATAAAGTAGCTCTTTTCAGTCATAATATGCCTAATTGGGTTATTGCATTTTTTGCTGTTGTATCGAAAGGATTTATTATAGTGCCTGTTTTACCGGATTTTACATCAGATGAAACAAGTAATGTACTTGAACATTCTGAATCTTCAGTTTTAATTGTAAGCGACAGATTGTATTCAAGAGTTGAAGGTGTTGATAATCCATCACTTAAGACCATCATAAAATTAGATGATTTTTCTGTTATAAAAAGCTCTGTAGAACCGGTTAAGGTAAAGCAGCCCGATATTCATATTGAAGAAGAAGAAACCGGTGCGATAATATACACATCAGGAACTACGGGTCGTTCGAAAGGCGTGATGTTAACTCACAAAAACATGGTCTTTGTTGCAGCAACGTCATTTGATGTATTTCCAATTACTCATGAAGATGTTTTTCTGTCGGTTCTACCGCTTTCTCATACTTATGAAAATGCGATTGGGATGTTGTATCCGATTATGTATGGTGCATCGATTTATTATCTTGACAAACCACCTACAGCAGCAGCTTTATTACCGGCATTAGCCAAAATTCGTCCTACTTTAATGCTATCTGTTCCTTTGATAATGGAGAAAATTTATAAAGTTCAGGTACAAGGAAAATTTACAAAGGACCCTTTTACAAGAATGATATATAAAACGTCAATATTTAGGTTATTGATTCATAGTATTGCAGGAAAAAAACTATATCAGACTTTTGGAGGACGTTTGAAATTCTTCGGTATTGGCGGAGCAAAATTGGATGCACGTGTTGAAAGATTCTTAAAAGAAGGTAAATTCCCATATGCCATCGGATATGGCTTAACCGAAACAGCTCCATTATTGGCAGGAGCATCGCCACATCAGACAAAACTACAATCTACAGGCTTTGCAATCAGAGGAGTAGAGTTGAAAATCAACGAGCCGAATGAAAAAGGAGTAGGAGAGATATGGGCAAAAGGCGATAACGTAATGCAAGGCTATTACAAAAATCCAGAAGCAACGTCGGAGGTTATAGTTGAAGATGGTTGGTTCAGGACAGGCGATTATGGTAAATTTGGAAAAAATCAACGCCTGTACATCAAAGGCAGAATGAAGAATTTGATATTAAGTGCAAGCGGTGAAAATATTTATCCGGAAGATATTGAGTCAGTTATCAATAATAATCAGTATGTTATGGAGTCATTAGTAGTTGAAGAAGATGGTTATCTTGTTGCAAAAGTTCTACTTGATCTTGAGACATTGGAGAAACATTATGTCAACTGGAAAAATATCCTTGAAGAGAAAAAAGTGCAATTTCATGATTGGAAAACAAACTTTACAAAAGAGCTTAATGAAAAACTCAATAAATATTCTCAGATAAAGAGAGTTGACATTATGGAAACTCCTTTTGAAAAAACAGCTTCACAAAAGATAAAGAGATTTTTATATACCAAGGTAAAAGGTAAAGAGAAAAAGAAAGATTGAGGTTGGTAAGACATTTCAATCGCAACAAACAAGGAGTAAGGAAGTTTTAATCTTTTTTACTCCTTGTTGTTTTTTGTTAATTTTATTTTCTATATTTGTCACGAATTCTGCAATTTACCAAAGCGTTGATATAGGCAGAAAATATTTTAAAAATTACGTAAGCGTTTAAGATATTACTTTGTACAAGAAAATCCCCAATTTTCAAATGTAGAAACAAGGTGATAGACGACAAACGCTTGCGTCTTGTTTGTATTCGATTTCACTCGATATACATACAGGCGCAGGTGCTGTTGTTCTATTTGTTTCTACGGGTATGGGGATACCTCTTGTACAAATAAAACATTAACAGTTTCCTGCGCTTTTTTATTTATATATGCCGAACTTTGGGGAAACGGGGAGGTGAAATTAAAATTTTATGGTTATGGAAAAGAAATTAGAAAAAATTAATGAGTTATTAGAACCTTATGGTTTAAATGCAGTGTTAAAAGGTGTAAGTGGAGGAAAATTGATTTTCATCAAGTCAGTCACTGAAAACTTTTTGTTTAATCTAACTCTAAGTTGGCATGGAGAAGTAATAATCGATCAATTTGAAGGTCAAATAGATGTAAAAAATTCTGCAAAATACTTACGGAAATGAATGAATTGATAAAAGACTTATGATGTTAAATAAATCAGCTATGATTATGATATTCATATGTAGATCATCCAAAAACAAAATCAATAATACGTAAAATAATCGGTTCAAAACACATTAAATTTTAAAAAATAAAATTATGAATTATACTTTTAAAGAAGCTGTAGCACCTAATATTGATGAATTAAAACAACATGCAGCAACGAAAACAAATGCAGATATTCGTCTTAAAGCAGTCGATGAATTAGGAAAATGGAAATGTCAACAATCAGTAGATATACTTTGGCATCTAATGATTAATGATTTGGTTTATGAAGTTCAACATGAAGCTTTTTTAAGGCTTCAAGCATTTGGAGAAAATGTAAGGTTGCCAAAAAAGAAAAAAGGGAACCTGATAAAACAAATAAATAAAAAATTAGAGAAAATTCTAAAGCCGATAGAAGGACAAATTAGTTTTGAACAATTTATTAAATTGTTTGAAAAACAACTCCCTGAAGCATATGATGTTTGCAAGCATGATAAAAAAGGGAATTTCGATAAGTGGTTAAAAAATATAATTGGTAATTTTTCTTCGGAAATCAAATCAAAAATATCAAACTTACAATAAAATCATAATACATTATGAAAACACCTATGTTACAATCAATGTACTTGTTGATTGCTCTGATGCTATTTACTGCAAACAACATACAGGCAGCAGATGATCCTCCGCTTATTACCCTGAATGTAGCTACAGCAGGAACTTTACCGACCATGATTTCCCAATCTGAAAAATATCAGATAACAGACCTGAAGCTAACCGGACAACTAAATGGTACAGATATCAGATATATTCGAGAGATGGCGGGAAGAGATTATAACGGAGAACCTACAAGCGGCTCACTTGTTAATCTTGATATTTCTGGCTGTTATATTGTCAGTGGAGGCAGTTCTTATTACAAGTCATATTCAACAAGCAACTATGCTATCAGCTATTATATGTTTTACGAATGTAAATTAACTTCCATTGCTTTGCCCGATATTGTGACATCTATTGATAGTAATGCTTTTCGTGGCTGTACAAGTTTAGAGGACTTTATTGTTGCTGAGATTAATTGGCGATATAGTATACTTGATGGCGTACTATTCAATAAAGATAAAACAGTTTTGGTTTGTTATCCTAATGCTAAAGGAAGTACTTATGTTGTGCCAAATAGTGTCACATCTATTGGTAATGGTGCTTTTTATGGTTGCACAGGCTTAACTTCCATTACCATAGGAAATAGTGTAACATCTATAGGAGATTCAGCCTTCAACGGTTGCACAAGTTTAACTTCTATTACCTTGCCCAATAGTGTCACATCTATTGGTAATGGTGCTTTTTATGGTTGCACAGGCTTAACTTCCATTACCATAGGAAATAGTGTAACATCTATAGGAGATTCAGCCTTCAACGGTTGCACAAGTTTAACTTCTATTACCTTGCCCAATAGTGTCACATCTATTGGTAGTTTTACTTTTTATGGTTGCACAGGTTTAACTTCCATTAGCATAGGCAATGGTGTAAAGTCTATTGGTAGTGATGCTTTCCGTGGTTGTACAGGCTTGACTTCCATTACCATACCTAATGGTGTAACAACTATTGGAGAATCAGCTTTCTCAGGCTGCACAGGTTTGACTTCCGTTGCTCTACCCGATAATATAACGTCTATTGGATGGTCAGCTTTTTCAGGTTGCACAGGTTTGACTTCCGTTGCTCTACCCGATAATATAACGTCTATTGGATGGTCAGCTTTTTCAGGTTGCAGTGGTTTGACGTCACTAATTATTCCAAGCTCGGTTACTACCATTGGAATTTCTGCTTTTTCGAATTGTGGTTTGAAAGATGTTATATTTGAAGATGGTGCAACAGCTTTATCATTTTTATCATTTGGTACAAACTTTTCTTCTGACAAAGCCTTTGAAAATTGTCCGATAGAGAGTTTACACTTAGGTCGCAATATTACTTATGAGTTAGGATTATCACCATTCAAAGGCAAAACAAGTCTTACTTTGCTAACTATCGGAGATTTGGTTACTACTATTGAAAATTCAGCTTTCTCAGGTTGCACAGGTTTAACTTCCATTGCTTTGCCCAATAATGTGACGTCTATTGGTGGTAGTGCTTTTTATGGGTGTACAAGCTTGACTTCTACTTCCATAGGAAATAATGTAACGTCTATTGAAAATTCAGCTTTCTCAGGTTGTAGTGGTTTGACGTCACTAATTATTCCAAGCTCGGTTACTACAATTGGAAATTCTGCTTTTTCTAATTGTGGTTTGAAAGATGTTATATTTGAAGATGGTGCAACAGCTTTATCATTTGGAACAAATTCTTATGATAATTCTGCTAAAGCCTTTGAAAATTGTCCAATAGATAGTTTACACTTAGGTCGTAATATTACTTATTATTCAACATCATCACCATTCCAAGGCAAGACAAGTCTTACTTTGCTAACTATCGGAGATTTGGTTACTTCTATCGGAAATTCAGCTTTTTATGATTGCACAGGCTTGACTTCCATTAGCATAGGCAATAGTGTAACGTCTATAGGTAGTGATGCTTTCTATGGTTGCAGTGACTTAACTTCTATTGCTATACCTAATAAGGTAAAAACTATTGGTAGTAGTGCTTTTTATGGTTGTACAGGTTTGACGTCACTAATTATTCCAAGCTCGGTTACTACAATTGGAAATTCTGCTTTTTCTAATTGTGGTTTGAAAGATGTTATATTTGAAGATGGTGCAACAGCTTTATCATTTGGAACAACTTCTTCTGCTAATTCTGACAAAGCCTTTGAAAATTGTCCAATAGATAGTTTACACTTAGGTCGCAATATTACTTATTATTCAACATCATCACCATTCCAAGGCAAGACAAGTCTTACTTTGCTAACTATCGGAGATTTGGTTACTTCTATCGGAAATTCAGCTTTTTCTGGTTGCACAGGCTTGACTTCCATTAGCATAGGCAATAGTGTAACGTCTATAGGTAGTGATGCTTTCTATGGTTGCAGTGGTTTAACGTCCATTTCTCTACCCGATAATGTACAAACTATTGGTAGTAGTGCTTTTTATGGTTGTACAGGCTTGACTTCCATTACCATAGAAAATAATGTAACGTCTATTGGAAGTTCAGCTTTCTACGATTGCATAGGCTTGACTTCTATTTCTCTACCCGATAATCTAAAAACTATTGAGAGTAGTACTTTTTATGGGTGTACAGGTTTGACTTCCATTATCATAGGCAATAGTGTAACTTCTATAGGTAGTGATGCTTTCTATGGTTGCAGTGGTTTAACTTCTATTGCTATACCCGATAATGTGAAAACTATCGGGAATAGTGCTTTTTATAGGTGTACAGGTTTGACTTCCATTATCATAGGCAATAGTGTAACGTCTATAGGTAGTGATGTTTTCTATGGTTGCAGTGACTTAACTTCTATTGCTATACCCGATAATGTAAAAACTATCGGAAGTTCAGCTTTCTACGGTTGCACAGGTTTGACTTCCATTACCATAGGCAATAGTGTAACGTCTATTGGAAGTTCAGCTTTCTCAGGTTGTATAGGATTAGAAGAGTTTATTATTTCTAAAGATAATCAGGCATATCGTACACTTGATAGCGTATTGTTCAGTAAGGATAAAACAACCTTAGTCTGTTATCCTAATGCTAAAGGAAGTACTTACAGCATACCTGAAGGTGTAACGTCTATAGGTTCTTATGCTTTCTATGATTGTATAGACTTGATTTCCATTACTATGCCCAACAGTCTTACATCTATTAAGAATAATGCTTTTTATGGCTGTACAGGACTAAATTCCATTACCCTTTCCAATAGTTTAACATCTATTGGAAATTTAGCTTTTTGTGGTTGTACAGGCTTAACTTCCATTACCTTTCCCAATAGTGTAAAGTCTATTGGAAGTTTAGCCTTTTCGGGCTGTGAAGGGCTGAGTTCCATATATTGTATGTCCTCTACGCCTCCTGCTGTCGGAGAAAACGGCTTTAAGGATGTAAATGAAAGTACCTGCAAACTCTATGTACCCAAAGAGAGCTACGGAGCTTATTGGTCAACAAAGCCATGGTACGATTTTGAGAATATCATAGGAATTGACCCTGAGTCTGGCGTTAAAAACACTACTCTCGAAGGTATAAAGCTGTATCCTAACTCTGCTGCTTCTTTGCTTTATATCGGTTTAGGTGAAAATACGGAAATATGCGATATAAGCATTTACAGTACGACAGGGCAAAAAGTGCACACAGAAGTCACTATTGCCACAAACATCAGCTTGAATATTTCAGGGTATCCCGCAGGTACGTACATTGTACAGGCTTCAGACATAAATAAACAAATATATAATCTGGGTAAATTTGTAAAAAAGTAAGGCTAAGAAAATCACACAAGCATAATATCCACATGCCCCTTGTATTCTTCGGACGAGGGGCATGATTTTAATGTTTTAAAGGGTGTTTTCTTATTGCTCGTTATCCAAACAACTACGACTTCACGGGAGTTCCCTCAGTCGCTCTCTTGGCTTCGCCAAGTCGCTCGTTCGGAAGGACACGCTCGCTTGCGGACGGTGTATACCGCCACTCCAAGTGTTTATGTAACATCATTATTTATGCAGTGGCGGGGCAGGAAACCTTGCACCGGTCGTGCGTTTAGGCTGTTGCGTTTTACAATGCTGAACGACCGGTTACACTGTTAGCTAACGAGCGTGTCATTCCGAACGAGCGCAGCGAAGTGAGGAAACTCCCCTACAGTCGTAGTCGGCTGAATAACGAGTTGTGAGGAAACTCCCGTACATCCGCAGTCGGTTGTACAACAAGCAGCAACCATATTGAATCCGAAGGATTCACATATTTATAGATGTGCATATAACACCATATAACATTCGACCCAGAATGGGTCGTACAATACCCTTAATTCGTTGTGTTCTATAAATATATTATCCCTTTGGGATATAGAGACGCGGTACGCCACGTCTCTACGATTAAATACACATGTGCTATCACACTCCGGTTGCATCATCACATTTGTATAACATCATTGAATCTTCAATTCCTTCAAAATTGGCACTAAATTGATATTCATTTTAGAAAAAGCAAACCATTTTTGCCAAGATCTTTTAGTGAGGCACCAATATGATAAAGTTCTGTTCTGTCAATAATTATAAATCTGTCGTGACTGTTTTTAAATTCGTCAATTGTAATGGTTGCATACTGGCTGTTATGCTTTTCAAGATCTAAAACCAATGATTTGGTGATTGTTTTAGTATAGATATTAGCTTTCACACCTTGCGAGCGTTTATCTAAAAGCAATAAAACCGTCTCGTCGATATAATTATCAATCAAGATTATCTCTTTTTGTGTTGATTTTATCAATTCCGCAACAAAAACCCAAGCATCAAAGATTTGTCCATCGAAAAAAATACCTTTTTGATATTTGGGTTTACCATCATCTAAAGCTTTGAAAATTCGGTCAAATTTTTCTTCGTTTTTTAATTGATTTAATTCTAAATAATCAAGACGTTGAAAAATAGAAGCATTCTGTATCAGGAATTGTCGCATTTTGACGAATGCTTGGACAATTTTAACACTAATTTGGATAGCTACATCTGTATTCAAAACGCCGGAAAGCATTACTACACCCTGTTCTGTGAAAACATAAGGAGTGGTTCTTCTTCCTCCGTGTAAACTTGAAGTTCCAATTTGGAACCTCAAGTTTTCTCATTCTCTATCTGTTAGTTGAAAAACGAAAATATCAGGAAACCTTTTTTGATTACGTTTCACTGCACGGTTTATAAATTTAGTTTCAGCATCAAACATTTCAGCCAAATCACTATCCAACATTACATGTTGACCTCTAATAGTCAGGATTTTATTTTCGATGAAGTTTTGATTAACAGATACGATAGTTAAATTATTATTTGTCATATTAAAGGTTTTTGACGATAATAAAATGTTTTTCTTGTCATAGTTAATTGCATTTTAATGAATTTGTAAATAAATTTCTGAAATCAATCAGTGGAATTAACGTTGCCTTTCCATCTCCCTTTTTGCATCCTTTTCTTTGAGCGACTGACGTTTGTCATAAGTTTTTTTACCTTTAGCCAGACCTATTTCAAGTTTAGCTAAACCTTTGTCATTGATGAAGAGTTTTAAGGGTATGATGGTTAGACCCGTTTCGCGGGTTGCTCGTCCCAGCTTTAGTAATTCCCTTTTGGTTAGTAGTAATTTACGATCGCGCCGTACATCATGATTATTGTACGTTCCGAAAAAATATGTTGCGATATGCATATTCTTAACCCATAATTCATCTTTGATAAAAGTGCAATAAGTATCCACCAAAGAGGCTTTCCCATCGCGGATAGATTTTATTTCCGTACCAAATAGTTGAATCCCTGCTATGTAACGATCAATTATCTCATAATTAAAAGTCGCACGCTTATTTTTAATAACTATGTTCGAGGAGTAACGCATTTTATTGTTTTCAAAAATCAAATACAAAAGTACAGTTTTTTTATCAAGAAAAATTTATCTACTCATAAAATTCCTTTATCTTTGCCAAACTATGCCAATATGCTAATATGCCAATATGCCAATACGATAATATGTCAATATGCAAATACGATAATTAGTTAAAAAATGCTTTATTCATTTATTCATTAAACACATTAGCACATTATCATATTAGCACATTAAAAAACAGTTAGTTATGACATCTGAAATAAAGATAAATGTTGTAGGATTAATATATAATAATAATTTAGCCGGTACGTATGGACTGATTCTGGCTGAGGAGGATGGGAAGAGAAGATTTTCTGTTATGATTGGTGAACCTGAAGCTCAATCAATTGCTATGAAAATGAATAAGAAAAAATCACCACGTCCACTTACCCATGATTTGATTATATCTTTACTTACATCTTTTAATGCAAAATTGAAAAAGATTGTGATTTGCGATATGATTAATGAAGTGTTTTATTCCGAACTTTATATAGAAAGAGATAATAATCAGATGGTTGTAGATGCACGAACTTCTGATGCCATTGCACTTGCAATTAGGTCGGAATGTGATATTTTTATTAAGTCGGAAGTGCTGAATATAGTTGGTATTGAAGTAGAACCAAAAGCAAATGAAGATACACTAAAAGAAGAAGATACAATTAATGTAAATGCTGAAGATCTTTCTCATGAAGACTTGGATTTACTGTCAGTGGAAGATTTGGAAGAGTTGTTAAGTATGGCAGTCAAAGAAGAAAAATATGAATTAGCTGTAAATTTGAGAGATGCAATTAAAAGACGAAAAAAGGTGTAAAAATCACAAAATAATCTTTTGAATATTGAAATAAAAGTAGTAATTTAGCGTGATTTTTTGAAAAATGAAATAAATAAGATAAATGTTAGAACAAGACAGGATTATTAAAGTGAATATTGACGAAGAAATGAAGTCTTCGTATATCGACTATTCAATGTCGGTTATTGTTTCCCGTGCGTTGCCGGATGTTCGTGATGGTTTTAAACCTGTTCATCGCAGGGTACTGTTCGGAATGAACGAACTTGGAAATAATTCCGATAAACCATATAAGAAGTCGGCAAGAATTGTAGGGGAAGTGATGGGTAAATATCACCCACATGGAGATTCATCTATATATGGCACTCTGGTACGTATGGCTCAGCCATGGTCTTTGCGCTATCCTCTGGTAGATGGGCAAGGTAACTATGGGTCAGTTGATGGAGATAGTCCGGCTGCTATGCGTTATACTGAGGCACGTTTACAAAAACTTGCTGAGGAGATGTTGGTTGATATCAATAAAGATACAGTTGACTTTCAATTGAATTTTGATGATACACTAAAAGAACCTGTTGTACTTCCTACAAGAATACCTAATCTATTAGTTAACGGTTCATCCGGAATAGCTGTCGGTATGGCTACTAATATGGCTCCACATAATCTTTCAGAGGTTATTGATGCTACAGTAGCTTATATTGATAATCATGATATTGAAATAAGTGAGTTGATTAAGTATGTAAAAGCACCCGACTTCCCGACAGGAGGTATTATTTATGGTTATGCCGGAGTGAAAGAAGCATACGAAACAGGACGTGGTCGAGTTGTTATTCGCTCAAAAGTAGATATAGAAACCGAAGCATCAGGTCGTGAGAAGATAATTGTACATGAAATCCCATATTTGGTTAATAAAGCAGAATTAATCAAATCTATCGTAGCACTTATAGAAGACAAGAAAATTGAAGGTATATCTCATATTAATGATGAATCTGACCGTGAAGGTATGCGTATCGTTATTGACATTAAGAGAGATGCAAACTCATCCGTAGTACTTAATAAATTATTCAAATTTTCGGCTCTTCAATCTTCTTTCAGTATTAATAATATTGCTTTGGTTAACGGTCGTCCACGACTACTTAACCTCAAAGAATTAATTAAATACTTCGTTGATCATAGACACGAAGTTGTAACACGCCGTACTCAATTCGAACTTGCCGAAGCCGAAAAAAGAGCACATCTGCTCGAAGGTTTTATGATTATCTTAGATAATCTTGATGAAGCAATACGGATTATCAGAGATTCTAAAACACCTGATGAAGCGAGAACGAGATTGATGGAAGCATTTGGACTGTCGGAAATACAATCACGTGCAGTTGTTGAAATGCGTTTGCGTCAGCTTACCGGAATGGAGCAGGATAAATTACGTGCTGAGTATGAAGATATTTTAGCTTTAATCGCACGTTTAAAAGATATTTTGGATAAACTCGAACTTCGAATGGCAATTATCAAAGAAGAATTGATCGAAGTGAAAGCAAAATTTGGTGATATTCGCCGCTCCGAAATAGTCTATGCTTCAGAAGATTTTAATCCTGAAGATTTCTATTCTGATGATGAAATGATTATAACAATTTCACGACTTGGTTATATCAAACGTACTGCCTTAATTGAATTTAGAGCACAAGGCAGGGGAGGAGTAGGTTCGAAAGGTAGCGATTCGAGAGATGAAGACTTTATAGAATATATCTATCCCGCATCAATGCATAACACAATGATGTTCTTTACTCAAAAAGGAAAATGTTATTGGCTGAAGGTATATGAAATTCCCGAAGGAAGCAAGAACTCAAAAGGTAGAGCTATACAAAATCTTTTAAATATTGATTCTGACGATAAAGTTAATGCTTTTATACGCGTAAAAGGTTTAGAGGATAAAGAGTATATAAATTCTCACTACCTGATATTCTGTACGAAAAACGGTATCGTGAAAAAAACTGTTCTCGAAGCTTATTCTCGTCCCCGTACTAACGGCGTAAATGCCATAAATATTCGTGAAGATGATAAAGTAATTCAAGTCAGATTAACCGACGGAGATTCGGAAGTTGTTATGGCTAATCGAAATGGTAGAGCTATTCGTTTTAATGAATCTAAAGTTCGTGCAATGGGTAGAACAGCGACAGGAGTAATTGGGATGCAGCTTGATGATGATGGTCAGGATGAGGTAGTTGGTATGGTTTGTGTGAAGAAAGACTCCGAAGAAACAATTATGGTTGTGTCTCAACAAGGTTACGGAAAGCGTTCTTTATTAGATGATGAAAATGGCGAACCTATCTACCGTATTACAAATAGAGGCGGTAAAGGTGTTAAAACAATAAATATCACTGAGAAAACAGGAAAGTTAGTCTCTATTAAAAGTGTAAATGACGAAAACGACCTGATGATTATCAATGTTTCCGGTATAGTAATCAGATTGCATGTAGCTGATATTAGAGTCATGGGTAGGGCAACACAAGGTGTAAGATTGATTAATCTCGAAAAGCGCAATGATGAAATTGCTTCAGTTTGTAAAGTGTTGACTGAAAATGATGAAGAGGTAGAACTGATTGAAGATGTAGAAACGCTGACAGATACAGATAATAAAACTGTTTTAGAAAACGATATAGAACAGATAGAAGAATAAATTTTTATAAATAAAAACTCACATCAACAAACAATTATTAAATTTGAAAATTATGAAAAAAGTAATTTTTTCACTATTACTACTTTTAGGTGTAACAATGGTGTTCGCCCAAAAGAAAAATGTTGCTAAAGCGAGAAATTTAACTTTAATGGAAACACCTGATTTTAAAGGTGCACGTGAGGCAATTTTACCGGCTTTAGAAGATCCTACAACGAGTGGAGACCCTAAGACATGGCAAGTTGCGGGGCTAATTGGTTACAAAGAAAACGAAGAGTATTATAAAAATCTTGCTCTGGGTAAACAAGTCGACTTTGTTAAAAAGGGAGAGGCTGTAATGGAATCTCTAAATTATTATTTAAAAGCATATGATTTAGATCAAAATCAGTTCGATAAGAAAGGTAAAAAGATTAAACCTAAATTGGAGAATGACATTAAAGCAAAAATAAAAGAGTATTTTGAAGAAAAACATAATCTCTTTTATTACGCAGCTACTCTTTTTGACGAGAAGAAAGATTATGTTGGTGCAATAAAAGCCTTTGATACTTATCTTTCTATACCGGATCTTCCTTATATGAAAGATGTTGTTAAATTAGATTCTACCTATCTTCAGGTTAAATATTTTAATGCTCTTGCAGCAAGAAATGCAGAGATGTGGGATAAAGCAATCAAAATTCATGAAGATATTAAAGATGAAGGATATGAAACAGGCAATGTATTTAAAATGTTGTACGAAGAGTATATACAAGTGAAGGATACAGCTAATTTCTTGAAAACTCTTGAAGATGGCTTTAAAAAGATGCCTGAAGATCCCTGGTTCATTCAAAACTTGATTAATTTCTATCTTACAAATAATAGAATTGCTGAGTCAAAGGTCTATATAGATAAAGCTATTGAGGTTTCACCAAATGAAGCCGTGTATTATTACATTAATGCTAAAATATACGAATTAGAAAAAGATTATGTCAATGCTCGTAAAAATTATGATAAAACATTAGAGTTGGATTCTAATTATGCTGATGCTTACGCAGGAATTGGTGTTTTAATTATTGAAGAAGGTCAACAAATATTAGATGACGCAGCATATAAATCAGATAAAGAATTTAATCTTGCCAAAGAAAAAGCATTTGATATTTTCCGTTCAGCCATTGATTATTTCAAAAAGGCAGATCAAATCAATCCGGAAGAATTGATATATAAACGCAACCTTAAAACTTTGTATTATCGATTGAATATGAGCAAAGAACTTGAAGAAGTTGATAAAGCATTGGGGTATTAATTGATTGTTAAAATTATAATAATGAAAGAGGGTGTATTAATTTGCATCCTTTTTTTATTTGTGAAATTTTATTTGCAGGGATAAAAAATTATCCCTAATTTTGTGTTGTTAGATAAAATTACTATGCCAACACTATTTATTATTTTCGGTTTACGATTTTTCTTTTATGCAGACGAACATCTTCCTATACATATTCATATTGAAAATGGAGATGGAAGAGCAAAGACGAAATAGTGAAGAAGTGGAATGAATTTCACGGAGAATGACGATAACTTTTAAAGTAGAGGAGAGAGTATGGAAACGATTAAAAAAATATGGTTTGCAGATGAACGGATTTATATGCAGACTTCTGAAGACGAAATTTATAGTCGTCCGTTAGAGGCTTTCCCAAGATTAAAAGATGCAAATGACAGCGATCGAAATAAATTTCGGATAGGGCGTTTTAGGGATGATGTTCGTTGGGAAAGTCTGGATGAAGATATTCACATCAGTAGCTTTTATGATAAGATAGAGCCTAATCAGACAAATGAAATCGCACGTATATTTAGTCGATTTCCTCAGTTGAATGTATCGGAAGTAGCACGTTCTATTGGTATAAATAAGAGTTTGCTGGCTAAATATATTTATGGCATTAAAACTCCTTCAGCAGAACGTACCAAACAAATAAAAAAAGTGCTACACAATCTTGGTAAGGAATTGATAGCCGTGTAAAGTCGATTACAAATAAACGATAATTATTACAATAAGAAATTTATTATCGAATAATATATTGTTCTGAAATAGATCTGTGTGCTTGAACCCTTTCGATTGTGTCGGCAAATGTATCGGCACATGAAAGCACTTTAACTTTGCTGCATTTATTGCAATCAAAAGGTATTGAGTCGGTAAATGCTATTTCAGTAAGTGCAGAATTCATAATTCTTTCTGATGCTTTTCCCGACATAACACCGTGAGTCACAATAGCTCTAACTGATTTAGCTCCGTTTGACATCATTAAATCAGCCGCCATACACAGAGTTCCTGCCGTATCTACCATGTCATCAACTATGATTACATCTTTGCCTTCAACATCACCGATTATCCTCATTTCTCCGACTACATTAGCTTTTTCACGTGTTTTATGACACAGTACCATCGGTACATCAAGGAATCGTGAATAAGTACCAGCTCTTTTGGAACCCCCAACATCAGGAGATGCTATTACAAGATTATCTAACTTTAAGGATTCAATATAAGGAACAAAAATCCTTGATGCATAGAGATGATCAACCGGTACATCGAAAAATCCTTGTATCTGATCAGCATGTAAATCCATTGTTATGACACGATCCACTCCGGCGACACTTAATAAATCAGCTATAAGCTTTGCCCCGATCGAAACACGTGGTTTGTCTTTTCTGTCCTGTCTTGCCCATCCAAAGTATGGAATAACTGCTATTATCTTATATGCAGATGCTCTTTTAGCTGCATCTATCATCAGTAATAGCTCCATTAAATTGTCGGAGTTAGGAAAGGTGGACTGAATCAGATAAATGTATTGTCCACGAATGGATTCCTCATAAGAAACAGCAAACTCCCCATCAGCAAAATGCTCTATATTCATAATGCCAAGAGGAGTGTTTAAGCTTTTACAAATTTTTTCAGCCAGATAACGACTATTAGTTCCCGAAAATACCTTGAACTGTGGAGTTGATGCAGACATATATCCTAATTGAAAATGATTAAGCAATTTTTTGCAAAAGTACTACTTTATTTAACAATAACCTTATTGAATTAAGAATAAAAACTAAGTAATTTATAATGTGCTGTTATTTACATAATTAACAATCCATTCTCCAACTTCTGATGTTGAATAAGCTTTTCCATCACCTGCTATATCTTCGGTTATAACCTTTGCATCCATACTTGCTGCAACAGCTTTGCGAATTAAAGCTCCTTCTTCCATCATATTAAATGCATATTCAAACATTAATGCTGCCGATAAAATAGTTGCCAATGGATTAGCAATATTTTTACCTGCTGCCTGAGGATACGAACCATGAATAGGTTCAAAAACTGAAGTGTGAATGCCTATTGATGCTGATGGCAACATACCTAAAGACCCTGTGATTACTGAAGCTTCATCAGTTAATATATCTCCGAAAAGATTTTCAGTTACTAACACATCGAAACTCTTAGGCCATTGGATAATACGCATTGCTGCATTATCAACAAACATATATTCGGTTTCAACGTCCGGATATTGTGGTGCTATTTCTTGAGTGATTTGTCTCCATAAACGACTGGTTGCTATTACATTGGCTTTGTCGACCATAGTAACTTTCTTGCGTCTTTGTCTCGCGTATTTATATGCCAAATGCATAATTCGCTCAACTTCTTCACGAGTATAAACGCATGTGTCATATGCAGTATTGCCATCTTCGGAGCGACCTTGTGGACGACCGAAATACATACCACCGGTTAACTCGCGAATACACATAAAATCAGCTCCTTCAACTAAGTCTGCTCTTAAAGGTGATTTGTGTAAAAGAGAGGGGAATGTCGTTACCGGACGGATATTGGCGTAAAGTCCCAAGTCTTTGCGCATTTTTAATAAGCCTTGTTCAGGACGTACTTTTGCAGATGGGTTGTTGTCGTATTTAGGGTCTCCGATTGCACCAAACAATACAGCATCCGAACGCATACATAATTCATGAGTTGCTTGTGGATAAGGATCTCCGACAGCATCAATTGCCGTAGCCCCGGTTAAACCTTCTTCATATTTTAATGTATGACCAAATTTCTTACATACAGCTTTTGTTACTTCCAAAGCTTGTTTTACTATTTCGGGACCAATTCCATCACCCGCTAATACTGCAATATTTAATTCTTTACTCATTTTTATTGTTTGTTTTTTATTGTCTATTGTCTATCGCCTATTGTCTATAGTCTATTGTCTAATGTTTAATGTGTAATGTTTAACGTGTAATGTTTAACGTGTAATGTTTATGTACTATTGACTATTGACCAATCACTAATCACTAATTACCAATTACCAATCACCAATCAACATTGTTTAACCGGTATATCACCACTTTCGATGATATTCAGCATTTTTTCGGTAGCTTTTAATGCCGCTACCGTTTGGTCACCATCCAAACCTCTTGTTCTGAATGTTTTACCATCAAATTGCCAAGTGATAATCGTCTGAACTATCGCATCGGTTTTACCTCCCGGAGGAATAACTACCTCATAATCCAATAATTCGGGAGTGGGTTTATTTAATGATTTGTATATCTTATATAATGCTTTCGATATTGCATTATACTGTCCGTCACCCGCAGCCGATTGTTCATAGATTTCACCTCTAATATCAAGTTTAACGCTTGCAATAGGTCGAAGTCCTTTTGTTATAGAGAAGTTATAATTAACTATTTTAATCAAATTGTGAGCATTTGCGCTTTTTATCACATCCGAAACAATATATGGAAGTTCATCCATTGTAACCATTTCTTTTCTATCTCCAAGCTCTATAACTCTTTGAGTTACAAGTTGCATCATCTCATTGTCGAGTTCAATACCAAGCATTTGAAGATTTTTAAGAATGTTTGCCTTTCCTGATGTTTTACCTAAAGCATAGACTCTTTCTCTACCAAATCGTTCAGGTAATAGATCGTTATAATAAAGATTATGTTTGTTGTCGCCGTCAGCATGAATACCTGCAACTTGCGTGAAAACATTGTCGCCAATCACAGGCTTGTTTGCAGGAATTCTTATCCCCGAATATGATTCGATAAGCTTACTGACAGAGTTTATATTGCTCTCGTTGACATTTGTTTTTTGTTTCAACTGATCATGTATAACAGCAACTGCACTTGAAAGAGGAGCATTCCCAGCTCTTTCGCCTAATCCGTTTACAGTTACATGAACTCCTTTTACACCGGCTTTTACAGCTTCATAAACATTTGCTACTGCAAGGTCATAGTCGTTATGCGCATGAAAATCAAAATGTAATTCAGGATAACGACCAATCATTTTCATACAAAACTGTAATGTTTCAGAAGGATTTAATATACCGAGAGTATCAGGCAGCATAAACCTTTTAATAGGTTCATCTTTAAGATTATCAACCATATAGAAGACATACTGCTCAGAATTTCGCATACCGTTCGACCAATCTTCAAGATATATATTCACTTGCACATCCATCTCAACAGCATTTTTGATAACATTTTTTATGTCGGCAAGATGCTGCTCCGGAGTTTTTCTTAATTGATGTGTACAATGATTTTCAGAGCCTTTACATAAAAGATTTATGACTTTGCAACCGGCATTTTTTATCCACTCAAGCGAGGCTTTATCATCAACAAATCCTAAAACTTCAATTTTGTCGATATGACCATTATCTTTTGCCCATTTTGCAATTTTCTTTACAGATGCAAATTCACCTTCAGAAACTCGGGCAGAAGCAATTTCGATCCTGTCAACGCACAATTCTTCTAAGAGCAGTTTGGCAATACTTAACTTTTCAGGTGTTGCAAATGAAACTCCTGAAGTCTGTTCGCCATCACGCAAAGTGGTGTCCATTATTTCTATCATGACAGTATCTTTTAAGTTGTTGTAAATGACTTGTTAATATACAATTGTCCTTGATGCTTCGTATTTTTCTATAAGTCCTTTTTTACTTAACAGATAATCAATATCATCCAAGCCTTTCAATAAACACTCTTTTTTGTAAGCGTTAATCTCAAAGTTTTCTGATTTACCATTTGAATTGTTGGTAATAGTCTGAGCTTCTAAATCAACTGTTACAGTGCTTTTGGAGTCTTTATTAGTTGCTTCGAAGATTTCCGAAAGGAATTCAGGACTTACTACAACAGGCAATACTCCATTATTAAGTGCATTGTTTTTGAAAATATCAGCAAAGAAGCTGGATACGACTACTTTAAATCCGTAACCCTGTATAGCCCATGCTGCATGCTCGCGACTTGAACCTGAACCGAAGTTTTTTCCAGCAACGAGAATACTTCCGCTGTAAGTCGGATTATTTAATACGAAATCAGCTTTCGGACTTCCATCCTTATTATATCTCCAATCTGCAAAAAGGTTATCTCCAAAACCTTCTTTGTTGGTAGCCTTTAAAAAACGAGCCGGTATAATCTGGTCTGTGTCAACGTTTTCTATCGGTAAAGGAACTACCGTTGATGTTGTTTTTTTGAATTTTTCCATCTTAATTTAATATATTTTTTAATTATAGCATTTAGCTATATAAACTCTAAAATATCTAATAACCAATCACTATTTACTAATCACCAATCACTTATCTTGGGTCGGTGATTTTACCAGTAACTGCTGCTGCTGCTGCAACAAGCGGTCCTGCTAAAATAGTTCTTGCACCTGGTCCTTGTCGACCTTCAAAGTTTCTGTTCGAGGTTGATACTGCGTATTTTCCTGCAGGAACTTTATCGTCATTCATTGCTAAACATGCCGAGCATCCTGGTTGGCGTAATTGGAAACCGGCTTCATTTAATATATCTAACAAACCTTCTTCTCTAATTTGTTTTTCTACCATCCAGCTTCCCGGAACTAACCATGCAGTAACATTTTCAGCTTTCTTTTTACCTTTTACATAATTGGCAAAGATTCTGAAATCCTCAATTCTGCCATTTGTACAACTACCCATAAAAACAAAATCTATAGGTTTACCAACAAGTTTCTCACCGGCTGAAAAGCCCATATAATCTAAAGATTTCTGGAAAGAAATACGTCCGGCTTCATCAATCTGTTCTAAAGTAGGAATTGACTCAAGGATACCCATACCCATTCCAGGGTTTGTACCGTAAGTAATCATCGGTTGAATATCAGCAGCATTAAAAACAAGTTCCATATCGAACTTAGCATCCTCATCGGATTTCAGAGTTTTCCAATAAGCTAATTTTTCATCCCATTCTTCACCTTTAGGAGCAAATTCGCGACCGTTTACATAATCAAAAGTTGTTTGGTCAGGAGCAATTAAACCACCACGAGCACCCATTTCAATTGATAGATTACATATGGTCATACGTTCTTCCATACTCATACTGCGAATTGCTTCACCGGCATATTCTACAAAATAACCGGTAGCACCACCTGTTGTCAACTTTGAGATTGTATAAAGTGCAAGATCTTTGGAAGTTACATCTTTACCCAATTTACCGTTATAAGTGATTCTCATTGTTTTAGGACGTGCTTGAAGAATACACTGTGTTGCTAAAACCATTTCAACTTCAGAAGTACCTATACCAAAGGCAATTGTACCGAAAGCACCATGAGTTGAAGTATGGCTGTCACCACAAACTATAGTCATACCCGGTTGAGTAAACCCATTTTCCGGTCCGATTACATGCACAATACCATTTTTTTTGTGTCCAAGAGGATAGTAAATCGGCATGTTAAATTCTGCTGCATTTTTTGCAAAAGTATCAAGCTGATGTCTGGAAACAGGATCCTTCACAGGTTTGTCTTGATCTATAGTTGGCGTGTTATGGTCGGCTGTCATTGTTGTTTGAGCAGGACGAAAGACCTTTAACCCGCGTGCACGAAGTCCGTTAAAAGCTTGTGGACTTGTAACTTCATGACAGAATTGACGGTCGATATACAATTGAGTGGGACCATTCTCTACCGTTGATACAACGTGAGCATCCCAAATTTTATCAAAAAGCGTTTTAGACATAATTTATATAATTTGTTTTCTATTTGTTGTTTTTATATTTGTCTATAGTCTATAGTCAATAGACTTTAGACCACATTAACACATTGGCATATTGGCACATTATCACATTAGCACATTACTTCACAAACTGATTAATAGCATTCACATATGCTTCCACAGAAGCAGTAACTATATCAGTATTTGCACCAAATCCGTAGTATATTACTCCGGCATGCTCTACCTGCATATGAACTTTACCTACATCATTACTACCTTTATTGATAGACTGAATAGTGAATTCTTGCAAGTTCATCTCCCTATTGATAATTTTTCTTAAAGCATTGATCGCAGCGTCAACCGGACCGTTTCCTGTGGCAGCAGCTTCAAATTTCTCACCTGCTATCATAACGCCTATGCTTGCAACAGGTTTAATTCCAACCCCTGACGTAACTTGCAGGTAATCAATTTTAATCCTTTCTTTGGAAGCTCTTTCTTTTCCTGCGAGCAATAATACATCATCATCATTAATATCTTTCTTCTTATCTGCAAGAAGTAAAAATTCTTGATAAATAATGTCAAGTTTATCTCCATCAACTTCTACTCCCAATACACTTAAACGATGTTTAAGGGCTGCACGTCCACTTCTTGCTGTCAGAATAATTGCATTTTTGTCGATACCAACATCTGTCGGATCCATGATTTCGTAACTTTCACGATTTTTTAACACACCATCTTGATGTATACCTGAAGAGTGAGCAAAAGCGTTTCTTCCTACTACAGCTTTATTAGGCTGCACAGGCATATTCATTAAATTTGAAACCAAACGGCTTGTACTGTAAATCCTTTGAGTATTGATATTAGTTTCAATATTCAAATCTTTATGGCATTTCAAAATCATTGCAATTTCTTCAAGAGAAGTATTTCCTGCTCGTTCACCGATACCATTAATTGTAACTTCAACCTGGCGTGCACCATTCAGAACCCCTGAAATAGTGTTGGCAGTTGCCATTCCTAAGTCATTGTGACAGTGCGTTGAGAGTATAGCTTTGTGAACATTGCTTACATTTTCCATTAGGAACTTAATCTTTTCACCATAAACCCAAGGCAGACAATAACCTGTTGTGTCAGGTATGTTTACGACAGTTGCTCCGGCTTTAATTACCGCTTCAACTACTTTTGCAAGATATACATTATCAGTTCTACCGGCATCTTCACAATAGAATTCAACATCTTCAACATATTTTTTTGCATGTTTTACTGCTGCAACTGCTCTTTCAAGAATTTCTTCCTGAGTAGAGTTAAATTTGTACTTAATATGATATTCTGATGTACCAATCCCTGTATGAATCCTTTTCTTCTTAGCGTATTGTAATGCTTCAGCAGCCACTTCAATATCTTTTTGTACTCCTCGTGTTAAAGCACAGATGGTAGGCCATGTAACTGCTTTGGATATTTCAACAACGGAGTTGAAGTCACCCGGACTTGATACCGGAAAGCCAGCTTCTATAACGTCTACTCCTAATTGTTCTAAGGCTTTGGCTACCTGAATCTTTTCAACTGTATTCAACTGACAACCGGGTACTTGTTCGCCGTCTCGCAAAGTGGTGTCGAAAATAAAAAGTTTTTCCATAATGATTGTTTTAAAAAAAAACCCTTCTCACTTCGAGTGAGAAAGGTTTCTTATAATTTTTATACTAATCTACATACCAAACTCACTCTTACTGCTTTTGTAAAAGAATAATAATACCGAGTAATAAAATATGTAGAGAATTTTTATTCATTGCGCATTATCAATTTGTGTGTGCAAAGATACATTATTTTTATAAAACAACAATAATTAGATAAAAAAATATTGTTTTGTTATTTTATTCAACAAAATATCTCTGCTTTTGTTTAAAGTTTCTTCAAATATTCTACAATATTTTTTTCTATCCTTGTTGTAATATCACTGATATCTGAGCGCAGGAATGTTTCTCCCGTGATGTTCTCGTATAATTCTATATATCTTTCGCTGATACCTGTAACTATTTCGTCAGTCATTTCCGGAACAGTCTGACCTTCTTTGCCTTGAAAGTTATTTGCCATCAGCCATTCACGCACAAATTCTTTTGACAATTGCTTCTGTGCTTCACCCTTTTCAAATCTTTCCTGATATCCGTCAGCATAGAAATAACGTGATGAATCCGGAGTATGTATTTCATCAATCAAATAGATTTTTCCATCTTTTTTGCCAAATTCATATTTAGTGTCGACTAAAATCAAACCTCTTTTAGCAGCAATTTCAGAACCTCTAAGGAATAATCCCATCGTGTACTTTTCTAATAAAGTATAGTCAGCTTCTGAAACTAAACCTTGTTTTAGTATTTCTTCTTTCGAAATATCTTCATCATGCATCCCGTATTCAGCCTTAGTTGTAGGTGTGATTATAGGAGTTTCAAATTTTTGATTTTCACGCATTCCATCAGGTATTTTCACTCCGCATATTTCACGTACACCACTTTTATATGCTCGCCATGCGCTTCCGCAAAGATAACCACGAACTATCATTTCAACAGGAAATCCTTCGCATTTTAAGCCTACAGTTACCATTGGGTCGGGTGTGGCTAATTTCCAGTTTGGGACTATATCGGCTGTTGCATCAAGAAACTTAGCTGCTATCTGATTGAGCATTTGTCCTTTAAAAGGAATTCCTTTGGGTAACACAACATCGAAAGCTGATATTCTATCGGTTGCTATCATTACCAATATATCGTTTTTAATTGTATATACATCACGCACTTTGCCGTGGTATACAGCATTCTGACCGTCAAACTGAAAATCTGTTTTTGTTATGGCTTTCATTATTATTTATGTTTATTATTTGTTTAATTATTTATGTTATCTACCAGATAATTTATTGGATTCTGCTCTTTTAACAGATGTCTTATCCAACTATAAGGCAGATTTATTTCTGTTTCACCTATATAATAAGGTGCTATTTCATAAGGATTAAATACATAGCAAATAGACTCATCATTGATATAAAAATTATGATTTGGCTTAATTTCATCAACAAAATAATCTGTTATATTCAATGAGTTTTCTCTATTTATATTTTGCTCAGATAAATCTTCAGAAAGTTTTTGTTTTAAAATTTCAGTTAATTCAGCAGTAAACCCATCTTTAAAAATGTCTTCTTCAAAAATCACATCGCCGGTTTTTAAATCGAAATTGTAAAATAACCTTGTTCTGTTGGGATGTGCACCACCAAAATCAACAAAATGTGAAATTCCGTAAGAAAATATTTGCGAATCATTTAAAAGTGCAAACCCTTCCAAAATCACTGTGTTATTAAAAGCCATTCTGCTATCATCTTCAATTCTGTCAGCAAATCCCTTGTTTACTTCAATATAATCTTTTATTAAATCATTAGCATATGCACCTAAAACACTATCATCTGGAACAGACATGAATATCTCTCCAAACAATTCAGCCTTTAATATTGTTTTGATATTGTTTAAAACATCTGTTTTTTTGTATTCTGTAGGAAGATCAATGATTAAATCTATAGAAAATGATCCAAGAGTGGTGTCGTTTTCATCTAAATAAACTTTATCGTAATAAACTAAATTTTCAATTTCTACAGCTTTTGAATCTCTTGGGAAAAAGAAAATAACTAATGAAGCTATTGCCAGAATAACTAAACAAATAACTAAAATCAAATTTCTTTTTTTCATAATGTAAATAATATATTAATGTGCTAATATGATAATATGTAAATGTGGTCTATAGTCTATAGTCTATAGTCTCCACTCCATACTCCATACTCCATACTCTTAACTCCTCTCCTAACTCTATACTCCTAACTCCTAACTATTGACCAATCACTAATCACCAATCACCAATCTCGACTGCAAAATTACAATATAAAACTATATTTTTTATTAAAAAGTTGAAAAACATATATATATTTTTTGAAAAAGTGAATGTATATAATAACTTTGTCGGCGTTATGATGAGAATAAAGTTTTTTACATATCTACTTTCAGCATTATTTTCGTTCCTTTTTATATTTGCAGGAACGGGATATAATATTATTAAGTATTGCTGTAATAGTTGTGCTACTGAAGGTATTGAGTTTATTGCTCATCATTCATGTAATGAAATTCATCATGACAGTTCTCATTCTTGCTGCACATCTGAACATAATCATATAGACTTCGGTAAGTTACATTTATCCGATGGTATACACGAAGGAGAAGAATGTTCGGGTGAAAGCTGTGAAATTAATCGAGTTCATGTTGATAACTTCTCTTTATCGGAAGACACCGATGTTCCGGAAGCTCAAGCTGTATTTACATTTTTAGATGCTTTTGTTGCTTCAAGTTATAGCCTGACAATTGGTGTTGATTCTAATTATTCTTATTCCCATCCTCCTGATTTTTCACTGCCTGATGGGCGTGATATCCTTTCTTTTAAATCTGTATTAGTAATTTGATTTTTAAAATACTGTAGTTTTTCTTGTACATAAAGTGTATGTACAAGCATCAATTATTATGTTTTTTTGGAAATTAAATTATTATTACAAATGAAGAAAATTCTATTTATTCCTATACTTTTCTTTTCAATTGTTGCTTTGGCTGATGTAAAAGGTAAAGTAACAGATATGAAAGGGGAGCCGATTCCGGGTGTTAATATATTTTGGATGGATACCCAGTCCGGTACTGTTTCTGATATTGACGGCTCATTTAATATCACATCTAATACAAACTCTAATCGTTTGATATTTAGTAATGTTGCATTTAAAGTCGACACAATAAATATTGACAATAGTTCTTTACCTCTTCTTGTTAAGTTAGATGAAGTTCATGAGTTACAAGAAGTTTCGGTGGTGCAGAAAAGTCCGGGTGTAATAAAACCTCGTTTTGCTGTTCTACAGACAGAAAAAATCACTGCTGATGAGTTGTGTAAAGCTGCTTGTTGTAATCTCTCTGAAAGTTTCGAGACTAATCCTTCTGTAGATGTGGCATATAGTGATGCTGCGACAGGTGCTAAGCAGATTAAAATGCTTGGATTGCCGGGTGCTTATGTTCAGATGCTTACTGAAAATATCCCTAATTTGAGAGGACTGTCATCTATGTATGGTTTGGGCTTTATTCCAGGTCCGTGGATGGAAGGTATTCAGGTTTCAAAAGGTACCGGTTCTGTAATTAATGGTTATGAAGCAGTTACAGGGCAAATTAATGTAGAATATAAAAAACCTCATACAAGTGAAATCGTTGCTGCTAATGTTTTTGCAAGTAATGCAGGTAGGTTAGAGGCTAATGTCAATGCTGGTGTTAAACTCTCTCATGCCTTATCTACAGGTGTGTTACTACATGCTTCTGATGAATTGACAACACTCGATGACAATAATGATGGTTACATGGATTTACCAAAAATTCGTCAACTAAATTTTATCAATCGCTGGTATTATAATCAGAATGGTTATACTGCACAGGCATTCATCCGTGCTTTGTCGGAAAATCGCTTGGGTGGTACAGTAGATGGCACCTATAAAGTGGATATTAATACCGAACGTTATGAGTTTTTCCTGAAAAACGGTTATGTCTTTGATCCAGAGAAGGGTACGAGCGTTGGTTTAATTTTAAGCGGTTCTGTACATAATCAAAAGGCTTATTATGGTTTGAAACATTATGATGGCAGTCAGAATAATTTCTATGCAAACCTTATTTTTCAAACAGAATTAGGAGAGCATCAAAAGATATCTACCGGTTTAAGTTTCAATCATGACGTGTTCGACGAAACAGTTAGAGTTTTAAATCCGGATTTTAGTGAATTGAGTAATTTGCCTCTCATGAAGAAAGAATTTGTTCCGGGTGCATTTGCTGAATACACATTGAATCTGCATGATAAATTTGTGGCTTTAGCAGGTTTAAGAGCTGATTATCATAATTTGTACGGTGCATTTATTACCCCAAGATTACATCTTAAATATGTTCCAGCTGAGTTCATTCACTTCAGAACTACTCTCGGAAAAGGGTATCGTTCACCAAATATGATGGCTGAAAACAATTTTTATTTGGCAAGTAACAGAGAAATTATTCTCGATAACAATCTGAAAATGGAGTCGGCATGGAATTATGGTGCAAGTGTTCAAACATTCATACCATTGTTCAACAGGGAGTTATCATTGACAGGTGAATGGTACTATACTAATTTTGTAAATCAGGTTATAATTGATACTGATGCAGATGCGCATAAGGTACATTTTTACAATTTAAACGGTAAATCATACTCTCATAGCGTGCAAGTAGAAGCTAATATGGAGATTGTAAAGGGTTTAACGATGACATTAGCTCATAGATTTAATGATGTAAAAGCTACGATTGGCGGTGTTTTACGTGAAAAACCACTTACAAATCGTTATAAGAGCTTGATTACCACATCTTATCAGACTCCATTGAAAAAATGGCAGTTTGATTTTACTGCTCAGTTCAACGGTGGCGGTCGCATGCCTGATCCGGATACTGTGAATCCTTTGTGGGGAAATGAATTTCCTGCATATACTGTTATGAATGCTCAGATTACGAAATACTTTAGGACTTGGTCGGTATATTTAGGTTCAGAGAATTTAACAGGTTTCGTTCAGAAAAATCCTATTATTGATGTTGCAAATCCATTCAGTAGTGATTTTGATGCTACAAATATATGGGGACCAACACATGGACGTAAGTTTTATGTAGGTTTGAGATGGGCAATTGATAGAGAGTAGTTGGTGATTAGTGATTGGTGATTAGTGATTAGTGATTAGTGATTGGTTATTAGTCTATGGTCTATAGTCAATGGTAAATAGTAAATAGGTAAATAGTAAATATCACACATCACATTAGCACATTAGCATATTTGCATATTAATAATTATATACATTATGAAGACAAAAACATTTTTTATGGTATTTATGGCAACTATGTTTGCTATTAGTCCGATTTCTGCAAAGAAGAATGATCCTAACAAAGAAACAGTAATCTTCTGTGTCGATGATATGGATTGTCAGAGTTGCAAAATTAAAATTGAAAAAAACATTGCATTCGAGAAAGGAGTAAAAGCAATGGATGTTAGTTTGGAAAAGAAAATTGTTGAAGTAACTTTCGATAAAAGGAAGAATACAGTAGAGTCACTTCAAGGCGCCTTTAAGAAGATCGGTTACGAAGCTAAATTGTTAAAAGATAATGAGAAACAATCAAAATGACATTATTTCTTTGTAAAAACTGATTGATATAATTAATTTTCTAAAAATAAATTTAAAAAGCGGTTATGTGTCAAACAATCATTGTGCACTAATCGTTAGACAGAAGAAAACAAAAACAACTATTTAAATTAAAAGAAAAATGAAAAAGAGTTTAATGATTTTGACTTTAGTTGCATTTTTTGCAACAGGTATGATTGCTCAAGAAGCATCAAAAGATAAAAAAGAATGTCCAAAAACTGAATGTACATCAACAGATAAAAAAGAATGTACAAAAGATAAAGATGCAAAATGCGAAAAAGCAGATAAAAAAGCATGCGATAAGCAAACTGCTGAAAACAAAGATTGTTGTGCAAACAAAAAGTAATAAGCCAATTAGCACATAAAAAGAACAGCCGAATGGAGATTTATCACATTCGGCTGTTCACACAAATAAACTAAAACCTATTTTTATTACGATTATCTTCTTGGACAATTGTAATAATACGGACAATTAGGATCAGAAGCAGGTATTTGTCAAGCAAATAATGCTGTATACCATTGTGTTAAATATCCAAGATACCATAGAACCACACCTGCAATACCCAACAGAGCTATTAGAATTATCACTACATACAACATTGGGTTTTGTTTCTTTTTAAACGGATCTATCAGGTTGACTTTGGAATTATCCGGTAAAGTTGCTAAAAGTGTCAATGTTCGTCCGAAAATAATATTAATATTTAATCTCGCATTTATAGCCCATCCGTTGGCATCCAACACAGGAGCTAAATTTCTTTTACGTAATTTAAGATATGCCAACAACATTGATGGCAAAGAAATAAGTAAAATAATACCGACAACAGCAAGAGGCATTTGCCACCATGATAATTTTAAAAATCCGGTTGCTATTGACATTAAAACAGAACCTATTGCACCTAAAGCCAAACTTAAAGCTGCGAATATTCCTACGAATTTACCAATATCAAAAGGAACAGGTGGTGCCTTAGGAGTAGCAGAAACTGCATCAGAAGCGGGTAAGCCTACTTCAGCGGCTTTCTCACCAACTGATGAGACTTTCTCCTGTGCCGAAGACAGCATTTCATTTTCTTTAGCTGAAGCAAATTTTTCTATTTGTTCATTAATGAAACGAGAAACTTTTTTGTAAGGCGACCAAAATGCTTGTCGGATACTAATAGGGTTATCAACTATTTTTACAATAGTAGCATCCCAGTCACCACCTTGCCTATCATAAAAAATAGCATTGCGCCCAACTATTAAATTATCATTATCTCCATCAGTTAGTGCAGCAACAATTGTCATTTTTTCGTTACGAGCTTTAGATACACAATCGCAATATACTAAGCAAATATCACTAAATCCAGCCATTGAGCTGTGTTTAGCCATATCATTGACTTTTATACAAAGATCGCAGCGCCGTTGGTCGATATAAAGACTTCCAGACTGAAAGATGGATTTTACACCGGTTGCATAAAAATCGCTAAAGTTCACATAGTTTCTAAGTAAAGTAAAGATGTCACAATAAAATCTTACTAATTTTTCAACCTCAAAGATGTGATTAGTCTCAGTTTCGAGAGCCAAATCCTGCTCAACAAGTTTTAGTAATTCATCTTTTTTGTTATTATCAAGAATTGATTTAATCTCATCTATTCCTAAAGATTCAACCGGAGCACCTTGTTTATCAGAAAGCCATTGAGTATAAGCGACAAATTTATCTTTTATTTCATTCCATTCTTTTTCTGATAAATATTTTTTATTTGAAAATAATGGTTTAACTATCAGTTGATTAAAGTTTTCAACAGCCTTTGTCCATGAAGGATTTACACCTTCTTCAAGTGGCAGTCCCTTTTTGATGTCCATTTTAGCAATGGGCAAATCAGCAATTTCTTCTGTACAAGATGATAGATTCTTTGTTCCAAAAGTAGAATATTGGGTAGTCTGCACATTTATAACATCCACAGAAGCAGGATCATATTCAGCCAATCTACAACGAAGAAAATAATCATCAATTTTAGCTTTTACCAAATCGAAGGCATTTAAAGCATCTGAAGTTTTATCTCCAAACAGAAGAATAGTATCTTTATTATCTTCTGCAATTTTTTGCCAAGATGCATAAGCCTCACACTGAGTGTAAAAATCATTTATGTGTTCAGCAGTAATACCCACTTTACCACTTAAATCTTCAGTAGAACCGATACAAGAAATAATATTAGCAATTATTTTAGCAAGATTTGGATCATCGGTCGATTCTTCGATAATTATACCATCTCCATTGAACTTAGTATTAGCAAAAATACTTTTTCTATCAGATGTCTCCTCAATAGTTATAAAGGGTTTATTGGCATGACCTAAATTTTTTAATATTTGTTTTGCAGAAGCAAGCAACATCTTACCTTCCTTATCTTTATCTTGAATGGCAGAAAGAGGTAGGTCTTTACGTTGAAGCAATAAATCATCTGGATTTTTTATAACGGATGTAATCCATTTAACGGCAGCAATAACTTCCGGAACACGAATTCTGTTGTCATTATCGGTGTCAATTAATTTCAATGTAGCTGAATCAATTTCAAGTCCGTCGACAGGACAACTCAATGCAGTCCATAACTTTTGATCAAGATTTTCAATGTTGAGTAAATCCTCACCCGACATTAAATTAACTCTATTTACACCACCAATACTCGAAAATTGCCAAACATGACCGTTTTTACCATTTTTCAGTGTATTCTTTACTGAGTTTTTTATTTTGTTTACCACCATGGATTTTAACTATTTAAAATTACTTTAAATACAAAGGAAAATAAAAAAAATGATTTTAACAAATATATTATTTTAACACATAGTTGTTATTATGATATGATAAGTTTATTTTAATCTGCTATTCAAAAAAGGAAAATCTTTTATAATCAAATTTTTCTTAGATTCAATCTGATGTTTTAACTGCACATATTCAGGTATGTCAGTATGTATCGGACGATGATTTTCTAAGCTTTTAATTTCTTCTATACGTTGCATTAATGGTAGTTCATTTTCGTCTATACAGTATTCTATAAACCTCTGCCATATATAGTCAATTGCCTGAGTAGAAGGATGAATCATATCATCAGCATAGAACCTGTAATCTCGTAATTCATCAATTTGAATTTCGTATGCAGAGAAGTAATTCGTAAAATTGTATCTTTTACATAGGGCATCAATAGCAATATGTAAAATTCCTTTACTGATATTATTTTCGTGTGCACCATCCTTCCAATGGCGTACAGGACTAACGGTAAATACAATTTCGAGACTTGGATTTATATTACGAAATCTTTCAATTATTACAGAATACTGTGCAACAATTTCATCTATATTTAATCTACGTCTTACAAATAAATTTGAAGGTAATTTATGACAGTTTGCGACTATATCACCGGTTTCTTTTAATTCGAACACCCAAGAAGTACCAAATGTCAATAAGAGAAAATCTAAGTTTATTGTTTGATTATGAGCATGTTGAATTTGTGAGTTTATTCTATTTAAACATTCTTCTTTATTAGGAGAAGAAAATAATGTACTATGTGCAAAACTACTCCACAAAGAACCGTTTTGAAATATATCTTTTTCAGTAAACCGCTTATTATCAATTATGTACTTCAGGCTTTTACATACTGATGCCGGATTAAATAAAACACCAAAAGGATTTACAACGATATCAAAACAAGAATCAAGCAGCTTATTACCAATATTATCTGAAAAACAAGAGCCAAGGGATATTATCTTACTATTATAAGAAATTTTTGATGATATAGAGCTGATGGTGTGAGTTAAAAAGAAGTTACTGTTCATATCCAATTTATTCTTCTGTCAAATGTTATTATTAGGAAACAAAGGTATTAAGAAAATTTCATTCTTTTATTCCTTCTTTTTTGTATTTCTATATTTGATTACTTATAGCGTTAGTATATTTATATAATAAGAAAAGGCTGTTTATTAAATTTAAACAGCCTTTTCTTTATTTGTTTTGAAGATATTATTCTTCTGTTGTTTCTGTCGCCTTATCAGCTTTTTTGGTTGAAGCCTTTTCTTTAACTTCTTCTTTAACTTTAGCTTCTTCTACAACTTTTTCTTCCTTTTTAGCTTTAGCTTTCTTAGCCTTTTCAGCCTTTTCCATTTTTTCAGCAGCAGCACTAATCATCTGATCTTTTAAATCAACTAATGATTGCAAGTCACCCAAAGTCGTTTTTTCGATGTTTTGAGATGGTGCTACTTCTTCTTTTTTAGCTCTTCTCTGAGTCTTTTTAGGTGCTTCTCCTTCACTTGGGGCTGCACTTGCTTTTTCAGCACGTTTAGCATCTTCATGAATTCTACTGTGAGATAAGATGATACGTTTAGCATCTTTGTTGAATTCTATTACCTTGAATGATAATTTTTCATCAACTTGTGCTTGTGAACCGTCTTCTTTCACTAAATGTTTTGGAGTTGCAAAACCTTCTACTCCATAAGGAAGTGAAATTACTGCGCCCTTATCCATCATTTCCACAATTACTCCATCATGTATACTGTCGACTGTGAATAGAGATTCCAAAACGTCCCATGGGTTTTCTTCTATCTGCTTGTGTCCCAAACTTAAACGACGATTTGCTTTGTCAATTTCAAGTACCTGAACTTCAATATCATTACCTATCTGTGTAAATTCTGATGGGTGTTTAATTTTTTTAGTCCATGACAAGTCGGATATATGAATTAAACCATCTACACCTTCTTCTATTTCAACAAAAACACCGAAGTTTGTGAAATTACGTACTTTTGCGACATGTTTGGTACCAATACCATACTTTTCTTCAATATTTTCCCATGGATCGGATTTCAATTGTTTGATACCTAATGACATTTTGCGTTCTTCACGATCTAACGTCAATATCACTGTTTCAATATCATCTCCAACTTTCAGGAAATCTTGTGCCGAACGTAAATGTTGTGACCAACTCATTTCAGAGACGTGTATAAGTCCTTCAACACCCGGAGCAATTTCAACAAATGCACCATAATCAGCCATAACAACAACTTTACCTGTTACTTTATCACCAACTTGTAAGTTTGCATCCAATGCATCCCATGGATGTGCTGAAAGTTGTTTTAAACCTAAAGCGATACGTTTCTTTTCATCATCAAAATCAAGTATTACTACATTAATTTTTTGATCTAATGTTACTATTTCTTCAGGATGAGTTACACGACCCCATGAAAGGTCTGTAATGTGGATTAATCCGTCTATGCCGCCAAGGTCAATAAATACTCCATAAGAAGTGATGTTCTTAACTGTTCCTTCAAGAATCTGACCTTTTTGTAATTTACCAATAATTTCTTTCTTCTGATTTTCTAATTCAGCTTCAATCAGTGCTTTGTGTGATACAACTACGTTTTTAAATTCATGATTAATCTTAATAACCTTGAATTCCATAGTCTTATTTACAAATATATCGTAGTCGCGTATAGGCTTAACATCGATTTGTGAGCCTGGCAAGAATGCTTCTATACCAAACACATCTACAATCATACCGCCTTTTGTACGACATTTTACAAAGCCTTTTACAATTTCTTGTGACTCAAGAGCCTCATTTACACGATCCCACGAACGTGTTGCACGTGCCTGCTTGTGTGAAAGTAATAGCTGACCTTTTTTATCTTCTTGACTTTCAATATAAACTTCAACTTTGTCACCAACTTTTAAATCAGGATTATAACGGAATTCGCTCATAGGCACTATTCCATCTGATTTATATCCTATGTTAACAACTACTTCGCGTTTGTTGATTGAAATAACAGTACCTTCGACAACCTCTTTATCTTTTACTGCATTAAGAGTGCTGTCATATTTGTTCTTTAAATCTTCTTTTGCTGATGCACTCAAAGCATCTCCTTTTTCATATGCATCCCAATCGAATTCTTCTTCAACAGATGCAACTGGAGCTTCAACATTGTTCTTTGATGGCGCTTCTTCGATTACTTCTTTAACTTCTTCGACTTCAGCAGCTTTTTCTACTACTACTGGTGTTTCTTCTTTTTCTGCAGTTGGCTCAACATTTTCTACAGAAGTTTCTGCTTCTGGTGTAGTTTCTTTTTGAGCTTCCACAGGTGCTGTTTCGTTTACTTCCACTGATTCAGTTACTTCGTTTGACGGAGCTGTAACTTCCTCTTCCAATGGTTCTTGATTTTCTTTCATTACTGAATTTTTTACTAAATAAATAGTTGGTTAGACATTATGTTGATTAAAAAAATGCGGCTGCAAAGGTATAAAAAATATTTTAATATACCAATAAAATGCTTTTAATGTGGATATTATATTCAAAGTATTAAAAATAGCTGCTGACAATATTTGCTTTTATAGGTTTTTTCGAATGCTTACCACCACATATAGTTACAGAATTGAGTAGAAACTGCTGAGATACTTCTGTTATACTATTGTTGGAATTGATAGTCAACCTTACCGGTACCAACACAAAGTTAATGCTATCTTGTGCAGCGGCAGTATTATTTTTTATCTGATCAAATTCATGTGCCATCAATCCTGCAATGTCAAAAGAATAAAAATAATCTGTTTCGTCAGTTGTAGAATTGGTTGCATATGAAAAAGAACTTAATATTGCGCAAGTGTCCGATGGTAATTCTTTTCCGGTGAAAAAGCGATTTAATGCAGATTCTTTTATTAACAAGATATTTGATGGTATTGGTTGTGCATAATCGTCTTTACTTATTTTATCTATATCAACTCTGATTTTCGCATTATTAAGATTTAATCTTAAACCATCTTTATCCATTTGTTTATACATTTCATTGATTGGTAGTTTAATGCGGGTGTATATGTTTGCAGGTGATGAGATGTAGTGTATCTGATCAGGCTGAGATTCTAACTTATTGATAACATCATTTTTATCCGGATGTAAGAAACGATTCACTTGTCGCACCCAACCATTTGCCGAAAATATAGTTGCCAGATTTACTGTTACTGTAGAGTCTTGATCTGTAGAGCTTTTTGTTACGTATGTATAACTATGATAGTATTTTAAATCTATTTTGCGAACATATAACATTGAAGCCGAACTGAAATCGGTTGTAATATATAGCCCTTTAAAGAAATTGAAAAATGTTGAATCAGATGAATATGTATCTGATTCAATATTCGAAAACCTTTGCAAAAATTCATTACTAAGTTTTATTGCAACGTATGTGGAGTCACTTGAACCACTTGAATTTACTGCTGTAAAAGTTTTATCTCCAATTAATAATGATGAGTTTGACATGTCTACATAATCATTAGGATCCAAATTAGATTTATAGGGTGTCAGATAATTAAATGTAGATTTATTCATCTCATAAACATTGACATGCATAGGAGAGTGTTTATCACCGAAATATTTATTGTAATACATTATTAATTTTATGGAGTCAGGTTGATTATTTTCAGGATATGTGTAATTTCTCGGATATTCAACCTGAGCCAATATATCAGCATGTATGCTTCCATAAGTTTCATCATAGAAAGTCCCTAAAAGAAATGAATCAGGTTGTGAATACATATATTCTACAGGATAATTTTCCGATACAATATCGAATTGATATTGATTAACCAAAATTTTGTCGTTACCCGGCTGAATGCTACTTCCTATGTCGGTTACAGTGTCACTATTGTTGCATGATGAAATTAAAATTACAAATAATATTGTAAGTAGTTGAAAATTAATTTTCATATAAGTATTCAAGAGGGTAGTGAGTTAATTATTATCTGATACTATCATAAAATCGTACATATGCATCCGCATAATCTTCATCATCAACGTAAGGTAGGAATTTTTTGTTTTTGTCTTGAACATATTTGATTACATCAGGGTTTGTAATCGGTTCCGACTGAATTACACCATCCGAATAATCAATTGCAAGTTTGTTTAATGACAAGAAGTCAATTTCATTGCCTTGCAAATGTTTTAAATCGCTGTCCTCGATTCCTTCCAATACTAATTTTTTTGCAAATAAATCTCTGAATGGATTTGTGAAATCATCAGCAAATAATGAATATACAACTTTTGAATGTTTGAAAAACGGATCTTGAACATATGCTTTTTTAATGTATAGAGGTGCTAACGCTGTCATCCAGCCCATACAGTGTATGACATCCGGTGTCCAACGGAGTTTCTTAACAGTCTCCATTACCCCTCTGATAAAGAAAATAGTTCTTTCGTCATTGTCCTCAAACTCAATTCCATTATCATCAATGACTGTATGCCTCCTCTGAAAAAAATCATCATTGTCGATGAAATATACTTGTAATCTTGCAGATTGGATTGATGCAACCTTGATAATTAACGGGTGATCTGTATCATCGATAATCAAATTCATTCCCGACAATCTTATGACCTCGTGTAATTGATTACGCCTTTCATTTATTAACCCAAATTTAGGCATAAAGGTTCTTGTTTCTTTCCCTCTGTCTTGAATTGCTTGTGGCAAATATCTACCCATATTTGCAATGGGAGATTCTGCTACATACGGATATATTTCTTGTGAAATGTATAGAACTTTGTTGACTTTTTTCATGAAAATGATAAGCCTTGTTTAATTGCTTGTAAAAATTTTATGCAAATATACGATTTTTTTTTGGAATATACTTCTTTTTATGATGATTCACAATAAGTTTTTGTAATTTTGCGAACTTTTTAAAGAATAATTAAGTGTTTTATGCTAATAATAAATTCAGTTGCAGAACTAAATAAACATATTTCTATTGCACGATCTTTTGGTAAAAGTATTGGGCTTGTCCCTACTATGGGAGCCTTGCATGAAGGGCATATTAGTTTAGTTAATATGTCTGTAGATGAAAATGATTACACCGTTGTGAGTGTGTTTGTTAATCCTACTCAATTCAATAACCCTGAAGATCTTGAAAAATATCCGAGAAACTTGGAACAGGATGCTGAATTATTGCAAAACGCTAAGTGTGATGTGATTTTCGCCCCTTCTTCAGATGATATATATGCACCTAACGAGTTAAATGAAATTTTTGAATTTGATTTTGGAGGATTAGATGAAGTTATGGAGGGCAAGTTTCGACCCGGTCACTTTAATGGTGTGGTTCAGATTGTTAGTAAACTTTTCAGCTTTGTTCGCCCCGATAGAACTTATTTTGGAGAGAAGGATTTTCAACAGTTAGCAATAATTCATCGTATGAATGAATTAATGGGATTTAATATCCAAATTGTTGATTGTCCGATTGTTAGAGAAGAATCAGGATTAGCTATGAGTAGCCGAAATGAAAGATTAACTGCCGATGAAAGAAAAATCGCTGCTAATATATCGAAAGTTCTATTTGAAAGTCTTAACTTTGTGCCGAATTATTCTCCCGCCGAATTAATGCAGTGGGTTGAAAATGAAATAAATAAAATTCAAGGTCTGAAACTTGAATATTACGAAATAGCAAATACAAAAACTCTTCAAACTGCTGAAAGCTGGAACGAACCTACTGTTGGTTGTATTGCAGTTTTTTGTGGAAATGTGAGACTAATAGATAATGTCAGATGTTCGTAACTGTATTAAAATCAAAAATTCACCGCGTTTCAATAACTGAGTCGGATTTGAATTATATTGGTAGTATTACCATTGATGAGGACTTAATGGATGCTGCTAATATTATTGCAAATGAGAAGGTTACAGTTGTTAATAATAATAATGGAGCAAGGTTTGAGACTTATGTTATAACCGGAGAACGTGGTTCCGGCACAATTTGTATTAATGGTGCTGCCGCCAGATTAGTGCAAACAAATGATGTTGTAATTATAATGTCGTATGCAATGATGACTCTTGACGAGGCTAAGTCTTTTAAACCTTCTGTAGTATTTCCTAATACTAAGACTAACAGACTGGTAAAATAATTTACAAATTGAGCTTTGTCGCTCATATCCTTCTTTTTAAATGGATTTTACTCTTCAACACACAGACATTCACTCAAATGCCCGTGCCGGCTTGATTACTACCGATCATGGTGTTATTGAAACTCCTATCTTTATGCCGGTTGGGACTGTTGCTTCTGTTAAGGCTGTTCATTTTCACGAGCTTAGAGATGATATCAAAGCACAGATAATTCTTGGTAATACTTATCATTTATATCTGCGCCCCGGTCTCGATATTCTTGAGCAAGCCGGTGGTTTGCATAAATTCAATGGATGGGATAAGCCCATTCTTACCGATAGCGGGGGTTTTCAAGTGTTTTCTTTATCTGCCAATCGTAAATTGAAAGAAGAAGGAGCTTACTTTAATTCACATATAGATGGCAGCAAACATTTGTTTACACCTGAAAATGTTGTTGATATTCAAAGGATTATCGGTGCAGATATTATGATGGCTTTCGATGAATGTCCACCCGGTGATGCTCCTTATGATTATGCTGAAAAATCATTAAAACTCACTCATAAATGGCTCGAAAGAGGAGTTAAGCGTTTTGATGAAACTGAAGGAAAATATGGATATTCTCAAACTTTCTTTCCTATTGTTCAAGGTTGTGTATATCCTGATTTAAGAAAACAATCTGCCGAATTTGTTGCTTCATTAGGCAGAGAAGGTAATGCAATTGGCGGATTAGCAGTGGGCGAACCTACAGAGAAGATGTATGAGATGATTGAAATAGTTAATGAAATTTTGCCTCGTGACAAACCAAGATATCTAATGGGTGTTGGTACGCCTATTAATATTCTCGAAGCAATAGAGAGGGGAGTGGATATGTTCGATTGTGTTATGCCTACTCGAAATGGTCGTAACGGAATGCTGTTTACATCTGAAGGTATCATGAATATGCGTAACGAAAAATGGAAAAATGATTTTTCACCTATCGATATTAATGGTACGTCTTACGTCGACCATGCTTATACTAAAGCTTATCTTCGTCATTTATTTATCAGTAAGGAATTACTTGCCATGCAAATAGCTTCAATCCATAATTTGGCTTTCTATCTGTGGCTTGTGGGTGAAGCCCGAAAACAAATAACACAAGGAACCTTCCTGCCATGGAAACAGGAGATGGTAACACGACTTGGAAGAAGGTTGTAACCATATAATCATAAAAAAAACCGGAGTCAGTTTTTATTTTGCTGCTCCGGTTTTTTTATTGCTTATATTATGCTTCTACCTCTACAGGTGCATAATTTTGCTCACTCATGCGTTTGTACCAGGTGTAACGCCATTTTGCGTTTTCCTCAGCAGCTTTGAATAATATTGATGCTTCTGCAGGGAATTGCTTCATTAATGATGTATATCGGGTTTCGCTTTTCAAAAAGTCTTGGAATAAATCCCATTGCGGCGGTTTAGAATCTAATTGCATTGGGTTTTTGCCTTCTGCCTCTAAATTTGGATTGTATCTATAAAGATGCCAATAACCTGATTTTACTGCCATTTCCTGTTGCTCGCCGTTGGATGCTCCCATGCCGTTCACCAAACCATGACTGATACATGGTGAATATGCAATAACAATTGATGGTCCGTCGAAAGCTTCTGCTTCACGAATAGCTTTCAAAGCCTGCATATTGTTTGCACCAAGTGCAACCTGTGCCACATAAACGTAGCCGTATGTTGCTGCAATCATACCTAAGTCTTTCTTGCGTACCTTCATACCCGATGCTGCAAATTTTGCTACTGCACCTACCGGTGTCGACTTAGATGCTTGACCTCCTGTGTTTGAGTATACTTCTGTATCGAGAACAAGGATGTTTACATTTTTTCCTGAAGCGATTACGTGGTCTAATCCACCAAAACCTATATCGTATGCCCAGCCGTCACCTCCAATTATCCAGTGAGATTGTTTTACTAAGAATTGACTTAAATCATCAATTTCTTTGCAATATGAACAGTTGTTTTGTTTTAGTAATGGTTTGATTTCTCTTGATAATTCAAGTGTTTTGTCTCCATTTTCACGATTTTCAATCCACTCTTCAAATAATGCTTTCAATTCTTCTGAGCAACCATTTTCACTGATAGATGAATTCATTAAACGCACTAATCTGTCGCGCATTTGATCGTGAGCGAATACCATTCCTAAACCGAATTCAGCATTGTCTTCAAATAAGGAGTTTGCCCATGCAGGTCCGCGCCCTTCATCGTTTACTGTGTACGGAGTTGAAGGTGCTGATGCTGAATATATTGATGAACAACCTGTTGCATTAGCAACCATTTGACGCTCGCCAAACAACTGTGTTACTAATTTTACATATGGTGTCTCACCACAACCTGCACAAGCTCCTGAAAATTCAAACAAAGGAGTTGCAAATTGAGAATTTTTGATATTGGCTTTTACATCAACCAAGCTTTGTTTGGTTTTTACATTGTCAACACAGTAATCCCAGTTGTCTTGCTCTTCATACTGAGTCTCAATAGGAACCATCTTCAATGCTTTGCCGTTTTTGTTGCCCGGACAAACTTCTGCACAGTTATCGCAACCCATACAGTCTAACACGTCAACCTGAATACGATATGTCAAGTCGGCAAACGGACGACCAATAGCTTTTAATGAAGCAAAAGGTGCGTTGCTCTGCTCTGTTTCATCTAATAAGAACGGACGAATTGCAGCGTGCGGACAAACATATGCACATTGATTACATTGAATACAATTCTCCATTTCCCATACAGGAACTGTAGCTGCTACACCACGCTTTTCATATTTGGTAGTACCTTGAATCCATGTTCCGTCTTCACGTCCTTTAAACATAGACACAGGCAAATCATCACCTTTTTGTGCGTTAATAGGAACAACAATATTTTTAACAAAATCAGGCATGTTATGATCGATCATATCGTTTTCGTCGATTAAATTAGCCCAATCTGCCAATACCTCTACTTTTTCATATTCGCAACATCCACGATCTACAGCGGCAAAGTTCATATTTACTACTTTCTCGCCTTTCTTGCCATAAGATTTAACAATTGCACCCTTCATTTCTTTTACAGCTAATTCATAAGGAATTACCTGAGTAATTTTAAAGAATGCTGCTTGCAAAATAGTATTTGTTCTATGACCTAAACCTATTTCCTGTGCAATTTTAGTCGCATTGATGATATATAAAGTGATATTGTTTTTCGCTAAATATTTCTTTACATCAATTGGTAAGTTTTTCTGAACTTCTTCAGGTGTCCATACCGTATTTAACAAGAAAGTACCGTTCTTTTTCAATCCTTTGGTAACATCATATAAACGAAGGTAAGCCTGAACGTGGCAAGCTACAAAGTCGGGCGTTGTTACTAAGTAAGTTGAACGGATAGGAGAGTCGCCGAAACGTAAGTGAGAACATGTAAATCCACCTGATTTCTTTGAGTCGTATTGGAAATAAGCCTGACTGTATTTGTCTGTATTATCACCAATAATTTTGATGGAGTTTTTGTTTGCTCCAACTGTACCGTCTGCACCTAAACCATAAAATTTAGCTTCGAAAATACCTTTACCACCCATTGGTATCTCTTCTTTCATTGGTAGTGATGTAAATGTAACATCATCTACTATACCAACGGTGAATTGATTTCTTGGTGATGGTAATGCAAGGTTCTCAAACACAGCAAGTACCTGTGATGGAGTAAAGTCTTTCGATGATAATCCATAGCGACCTCCAACTACTAAAGGTTGGTTTTCAGTGCCGTACAATACATCTTTTACATCAAGATATAATGGTTCGCCACCTGCTCCCGGTTCTTTTGTGCGGTCGAGTACGCAAATTCTTTTTGCTGTCTTTGGTAATACTGATAAGAAATGTTTTGCTGAAAACGGACGATAGAGGTGAACAGCTATCATACCTACTTTCTGACCTTTTTCTCTTAAATAATCGATGCCTTCACGAATAGCTTCTGTTGACGAACCCATAGCAACTACAACTCTATCGGCTTCAGGATCACCATAATAATCGAACAAGCCATACTTACGACCTGTAATTACTGCTAATTCATCGAGATAGTTTTCAACAATACCCGGAACAGCATCGTAGTATGGATTACAAGCCTCACGTGCCTGAAAGTAAATATCAGGGTTTTGTGCTGTACCGCGTACTACAGGATTTTCAGAATTTAACGAACGTTTTCTGAAATCTGATAATGCATCTTGGTCGAAAAGTTTGATTAATGCATCACGATCAATTTCTTCTACCTTTTGAATTTCGTGTGATGTGCGAAAACCATCGAAGAAATGCACAAACGGAATACGTGATTTGATTGAAGCCAAGTGAGCAATTGCTGCCAAGTCCATAACTTCCTGTACCGATCCTGTTGCAAACATTGCGCAACCGGTTTGGCGAACTGCCATCACGTCTTGATGGTCACCGAAAATTGATAATGCGTGTGAAGCGAGTGCACGTGCTGAAACATGATAAACGCCTGGTAATAACTCACCGGCAACTTTGTACATGTTTGGAACCATGAGTAATAAGCCCTGCGATGCAGTAAATGTTGAAGTCAATGCTCCGGCTTGTAGTGAACCGTGCATTGCAGCCGCTGCTCCGGCTTCCGATTGCATTTCTTGGACTTGTACAGTTTCGCCGAACATGTTCTTACGACCGCCTGCAGCCCATTCATCAACATATTCAGCCATAGTCGACGATGGTGTAATCGGATATATAGCAGCTACTTCGCTAAAAATATAAGCGATATGAGCAGCAGCCTGATTACCGTCGCATGTTAAGAATTTTTTTTGTTTTGCCATATTCAAAAAATTTGTTAGTTGTTTTAAAATCTAATATGTGAAACCGAAAAGCCATAATGGTATTTCGTTTTTGTACTCTACTTCTAATGTGTCGATAATATAATATATTTTGGAACTATGTCTGTTAGCTGATTTTGTGTCGTATTTGAAATTGATTTTTCTGTCAACACAGAAGTCGCTATGATATTTACCTATATTTACTTTATGTTTGGCATGTAAAGCATTATACAGAAATGTTTTTCTGTCCGAATCATAATCTGAATAATCAGGAAAAACTGCATGTGTCAAATTGGTGTTGTGAGCATATAACTGCTTGGGCTTCTTAGGGTAATCTTCTCCTTCTATATATAAGGTATTCAATAATCTTGCATCTTTTAAATACTTTATATAATTCATAATAGTTGCCCTCGATGTGTTAATCTCAACGGCTAATTGACTGATGTTTGCGGGTCCCGGACTATTTGTCAATATTAAATATAATAATCGTCTGATTTTCGAAAGATACTTTAAATCAATCTGTTTTATTAGAAGTATATCAACCTCCATCATCATATTCATAGTCTTGAGCAAATTCTCCGAATAATTTCTATCTTCAAGAAAAAATGGGTAATAACCGAATTTTAAATAATCTTGAAAATAATGATGAGGATTTATTTTTTCTAAAATATTTTTTGTTATTGTCGATTGATTATTAAGTATTTCTTCAAGTGAATATGATTTTAATTCTAATCCTGTTTTTAAATTTATATACTCTCTAAACGAGAAGCCTCGAAGATTATATACTGTTACTACATCTTGAATATCTTGATTTTCATCTATTAATCGCATCACAGACGAACCTGAAAAGATAATTTGCAGTTCAGGATATGAATCGTAGCACATCCTCAACTCTTTCGACCAATTTTCGTATTTGAAAGTCTGATCTATTAATAAGGTACGCCCCCCTTGATTATAAAATTCTCCTGCAAATTCAAACAAACTATGTTCAGTAAAATATAAATTGTTGAAGTTGATATATAAACATCTTTTATCCTCACCATAACGCTCTTTTGCGTATTGTAATAGAAATGTAGTTTTACCAACACCGCGACTGCCTTTTATACCTATCAGGCGGCGTGACCAGTCAATTTCGTCCATCAACATACGCCGCACAGGTGCTTGTACGTTTGCAATTAAATCGAAGTGTGTATGATAAAAAGACTTCATGGTGAAATTTTGATGCAAAAATACAATTATTATTTGAATTTTGCAATGTGGAGATTACAAAATGAAGTTTTATATCTAAAATATAATCTTTTTTTATTTTCTAATTTATTGTATCTTTGCTCGTCTTATTAAGTCACGTTAAAAAAATATAATATGAGATTAATTATTCAAAATGATTACGATCTAATTTCTAAATGGACAGCTAATTATATCGCAGATAAAATCAATGCAGCAGCAGAGCTTTCAGATAAACCTTTTGTACTCGGATTACCAACCGGTTCTACTCCACTTGGAACATATAAAAACTTAATTGATCTATATAAAAAAGGTAAAGTATCTTTTAAAAATGTAGTAACTTTCAATATGGATGAGTATGTTGGTATTCCTCAAGATCATCCCCAAAGTTACTATACTTTTATGTGGACAAACTTCTTCAGTAAGGTTGATATTCTTCCTGAACGAGTGAATATTCTAAATGGTAATGCTTCCGATCTTATTGCCGAATGTGAGTCGTATGAAACAAGAATAAAATCTTATGGTGGTATCGACTTGTTTATGGGGGGAATAGGTCCTGATGGACATATTGCTTTTAATGAGCCAGGTTCGTCTCTTACTTCCAAAACGAGAATAAAAACTTTGACTAAGGATACAATTATTGCTAATTCTCGTTTCTTCGATAATGATGTAAACAAAGTACCTAAAAATGCTTTGACTGTTGGTGTGGGTACTGTATGTGATGCTAAAGAAGTTCTGATTATTGTAAACGGTCATGGTAAGGCTCGTGCCCTACGACATGCTGTTGAAGAGCCTGTTAATCATATGTGGACTATCAGCGCGTTACAACTTCACCCTAAGGCTATTATAGTGTGCGATGAGGCTGCTTGTGTCGAGCTGAAAGTCGGTACGTATAATTATTTTAAAGACATTGAAAAGGATTCAATATTATAATATGTTTGTTTAATTTATAAAAGTTTTTAACTATGAAAACGAATGAGATTATGTTGCTTTTTAAGCAATTCGAAGATGCTGCATCTATGATTGAGAATGTAGAGTGCTGGAGTGCACGGGAAATTCAACTATTATTAGGGTACAGTAAATGGGAAAATTTTGAGAAAGTCGTTGAAAAAGCGAGAGTTGCATGTGAAAATGCAGGGGAAAAGATTGAAGACCATTTTCCTGACGTCAGGAAAATGGTTGGTGTGGGTTCAGGTGCTGAAAGAGAGGTAGTTGATATCCTTTTGACGCGCTATGCATGCTATTTAATTGCTCAAAATGGCGATAGTAGAAAACCTGAAATTGCCTTTGCTCAGAACTATTTCGCAGTACAAAC
>Ga0207420_1000384_pt1 | contig 47196 bp, 42 predicted proteins | sample ThiBio_inoc_biof_FD_183941 | JGI IMG/M metagenome (GOLD analysis project Ga0207420, IMG submission 183941) | Wastewater bioreactor microbial communities from Cape Town, South Africa - Thiocy_inoc_biof (SPAdes) | ecosystem: Engineered > Bioremediation > Thiocyanate > Unclassified | place: South...
TTCATTTCAAATCTTGTGGCAGGACTGCTCGCTTACAGTTTTTTGCCTAAGAAACCATCAATCAATGTGGATTTTGTTGATCAAAATCAACTCGTATTATTTTAATCTTATATCGAACTCACGTTAAATTAAATGTACTTGAAACACAACAAAAAGCGTTTGAAAAAATGAACATATGAAACTAATTGATGATACCTTACTAAATTCACTGACTCAACAAGCAAAAGAAAATCAGCGACTCCGTATTAATCATAATTTGCACTTGTCTTTGGATGAGAATGTGCAAAGACTTTTGAATGCTATGGAGCCGGGTACTGTTCTTCCGATACATCGTCATCGTAATACTGCCGAGACTTACATCATTCTACGAGGGAAATTAGATGTGCATGTATATAGCGATGATAAACAGCTCATTGAAACTCATCGTCTTGATCCACTTGAAGGAAAGTTTGGAATACATATGCCTGCAGGCAGTTGGCATAATGTGGAAGTCCTTGAATCCGGAACTTCTATTTTTGAAGTGAAGGAAGGTCCGTATGCACCTTTTGATGAAGATGATATTATGGAGATATCTTAATAGTACGCGGATGACGCTGATTTTACTCAACTTTCTCCTTCTTACTGAACACACCCTTTATTAAATCCCAGTAATACACAAACATTTCCGGAATTGTATTAAAGTCCTCACGATAAATCAAACCTACACCCTGAGTTGTTTTTGCTTCACGAAGTTGAGCTCTGTCTATAGTGTGATTGTATGCAGTAAATCGTAAACGTCCCGATTCAATTAGTTTATATTCCAAGTCGAAGTCACCGATAAATTTATTCTCACTGATATTATCATTTCTATAACCTATATTTCCATTTATCACCAATCTATTGTTAGGTTGAATAAGAATTTGTGCTTTTACCTCATCAGATTCTATATCTGATTTCTGCCAATCAAAACCAACAGAAAGGATATTTGAGTTCAAAGTGTTTTGCAAATAATTATTTATCTGAGAACTTACTGAAGCAACAGCAAAAGAAATCCCTTCGTTCAGTCCGGTATTAGTAGCTCGCATATTCTCCGGCGTAAAAAATTTATGAAACAGCATTAAATACAAAATCTGCCTGTTCATCATTTCTTCTGTGTTCACTATACTTTTCACTCTGCTTTTTACACTTTCGTCGCTCGATGGTAAATCTATATCGAACTGTATAGCCGGCGACATAAGATCTTCTGTAAGATGCAGTAAACAGTGTACAGGAACAGTGGATCGACTTGTTATTTGTTTAAGCTCATCACTTTCGATTAGGTCTGCAAGTGAAGCTGTGAGAGGATAATATCCCGAAATATTTACTTGTGCCCCAAATGGATCGCCGGTCCAAGCTATTGTACTACCTTCATTTATCTTAAATTCCTTTCTGATAACAGTTTGTAGAGTAAATAAATAATAACCTTGCTCAAGTTCGACAGTACCATAAAGTTCTGTATCTGAGAATGAATCGAATTTAATTCTGAGATCTCCTCTGCCCTGACCTGTAATTTTATCTCCGGCTTTCGGGTCGACAAGTATTTCTATTTCAGCTTCAGGTGTTACCTCAATTTGCATGTCAACTTTAACATTAAAAGGAGTCTGATTTATAAATTCCTTTTTTTCTTCTTTATCATCTTTATAAAAATCGTATACCTTCTTGTCGGCAAAATGTATAAAATCCGATTCCATAACAGACGAAGCGTTACCCATTGTCATATAACATTTTGTCCTTGGTCGCGAAGTTCCATTTACAACAATATTTGCTTCTTTATCATGTCCGAATATATTAACTAATCCTCCAACAAATGCTCTACCGTAGAAGAAACTCTCGCTTTGTGCAGTTGTGTTCAGAGCAAGAATATTATTAGAATTGATAGAAACATCATATTTCATATTGAGAAATGTGCCATTGTGATCGATGAAGCCATTTAAATCAGCAGTATTATTATATTCATCTTTAAGACTTATATGGTTGAGATGAATTCTGTATGGAGTTAATATTACTTTATCATTAAAACTATATGTAGTATTTAGTATGTCTATCGAAGCTTGTCCATTGGAAACATCTAAATCACCTTCAAAAAGTATGGTTTTAGTTGGACCGAATATCCTAAGATTACCGCTTGCAAAGCCTTTGAAATCACTTGCAACTCCATCAAAATAAGTATTTAGAAAATCTAAAGGAAATTTTTTTGCATCAATTGATATATCTAAAGAGTCGTTTTTCGGTACATATACACCATATGCTAAAGCTACTTTCTCATCTTGCTTATTAGTGAAATCACCATTTATCAACAAACGATTATTGTCTTTATCCCATGTTGAAGTTAAAATAGCATCTGATATTATTTTATCATTTAATAAGAAATCTTGTACTTTCAAATCGGCTAAATAAATCGGATTTTTCAGCAAACTGAACAGTTTCATCTCTCCTGTGATTATACCGCTAAACTGTATACCTCGCAAACGAATTAACCTCATAATGAAGTCTAAGTCTAAGTCATTCATTGACACTACTAAGCTGTCGTTGTTGTCTTTTGAAGCAATGCCATCTATATGAATAAATTGTTTGTTATTTTCAAATAAAAAGTTTTTTACTTCAATTACACTATCATTATGAAAATATAAGTCCGATTTACGTATATTCCATTCAGCATCAGATATAATAACCTGACTTGGTTGAATAACAGTATGTGCCTCAAGAGAATTGTTTTTCTTATAAAGCGATGTTAAGGTAACAATTTCACCGGCATTTGTAATTTCCTGGTTATTTTGCCATACAAGTTTCAGGTCTACATTATCTTTATATGCTTCTGATGATAAAAAAACATTTAGCATATCAGAATTTTTATCATGTAATTGAGTGCGACCGGTAAAAACAACCTTATTAGCAATGTTTTCTAAACTTAATGATATTTTTTCTAAAATTTGTTTTTCAGTTTTTAGAGCATCTATTTTAATATTGACATCTATTTTATTTGTATTCTCGTCAATAGTACCTCTTAAAGTTGAATTTCCGTCAATCTCATAGGGTATGTTCAGTATTTGAGAAATTTCTTTTGTGTTATCAATATCTAAATTTATATTTATAGTGTTTGGAAGATGCTTTGTGTTATTATTGTTCTCAGATAGAGTCGGCAAGTAATTCGACAAAATCCTTTGGAATGTGTTTCCAATTGTACTGTATTTGAAATCCCCTGAAAATGAGCCGTTAATATAATCTGATTTAATACTGAAGTGCGTAAAATTCATGTCTGTTCTGGAGTTAAAAATAATGTCGTTGATATTTAAAGTCTTGTTTTCATTACTCAACACTATATCATTAATCACTAAATTTCCATTTAGATTATCAAAATTACTACCGCTAATATTCGTTTTTCCGTGAAAAGATAATTTAGAATCAGGATATTTATCAATTAAATGTAAAGCATATAGATTTGTATTGTTCACATTTAAATCAAAATCAAATATTGGAATCTTCGGATCTTTGAAATCGATAATACCCAAGAAATCAGCATCGATATTTTCATCCTGAATGTTTATTTTTCCATTAAATCCTGTACCGTCATAAGAACCATCAAATAAGGCATTTTTATAGTTATATGATTTAAAAAGCAAGGAAACTAAACTGCCCTTTATTGTGCCTTTTATAGCTTGGTCATGCTTTTTTACACCTTTAGTATTCAGTGTGATAGATATTTTTCCGAAAGTTGTGTCGTTGAGTAATTTACCTAATAGAAATCCATTAGTTTTCAGTTTGCCGTTATACGATAAATCCATTAAGTTGTTTTCAAACTGTAAAGCAATATCAGAAGATATACTTCCTAAGTTACTATTAATATTACCATATGCGACTAAATCACTTAGAAATCCTGTTATATTACCTCGATAAAATATTGTTCCAAGTCGATGAACTTCTTTAGGCAAAACAAAGGGTTTTTTGTTTATTTTCGAGATTAAATCCTGAACCTCATAACTGGATGCCTGTAACTTATTTATTTGGGTATAAATGAAAGACTCCTGAAGATTAGGTAGTCCACTGATGTCCATATTTGCATCTAATAAGATTGATTTACCCAAAGCAATATTCAAATCAGTAAAGCGCAAATTAGATAGTTTTCCTGAAATCTGAGTTCTGATATTTACTTGCTCATGAACTTCAGATAATTCTGGTATGAAACTACTTAAATCAGACAATGTAATATGTGAGTTTTTTATAGGTATGTTGATATATATATTATCGATAGGGTGTTCAGCCTTTTCTGCAGTATCAAAAGTTATATATAATTTATCTAAATTAATTGCTGATTCCGGCAGACTTATATTGAATTTTGGAAAGTTGATTTTTTCGGTATTACCAATGATTTCCGTACTGAAGTTGTTAAGGGTAAAACCATTATCAGTTTTTGCACTCAGATTGTTTATTGATAAATTTATAGAATCATTAGATAAAAAAGGGATTGATATTTCAGAATTTATATCTTTTATGAAAATATTTGTTAGAGAGTCAGTCTTTTTATTCTGCTGTGTAAATTTAATATCTGAATTTTTAATTTTCAGACTCCTGAGTTGCAATTCAAAATGCGTAGTATCTTTAGTGTCTTCTTTTTTACTGAATAGAAAATCTAAGTTTGAGTTACCAATTGAGTCGACATAAATATATGTATACATTTTGTCGATGCTAATATTAGAAAAAACAATCTGTTTTTTTATTAACTTTCTTATAACCAAACCTATATTAACTTCATCAGCAAATAACAAAGTATCCTTCTGTTGATCCTCAATATACACATCTGTCATTTGTAATTTGTTGAAAAATCTATAGTCGACTCTACCTATACTAATGGTTGTGTTTAGCTTTTCAGATAGATTATCAGTTATAATATTTGCAACAAAATTTTGTACCTTGTTGATTTTTAGCAAGATGAATGGAGATGCAGTAAGAACAACTAATGCAACTGCACAAATAATAAGTATTTTAATTGATTTTTTTATACCTTTGGGGTTTATTTTAATTTGCACAAAAATAAAGAAATGTTTGTAAACGACAAAGGGTTTTATGTCTGATATTTGTATTTTAGGAATTGAATCGTCTTGTGACGATACTTCAGCATCTGTTATTAAAAATGGCGTTTTGCTGTCAAATGTCATTGCAAGCCAGGATGTCCACGAGCGCTATGGAGGAGTAGTTCCGGAATTAGCTTCAAGGGCACATCAGCAGCATATTATTCCGGTTGTGTATGATGCTTTAAATAGTGCGGGTGTTGAGAAGTCCGATTTATCAGCAGTTGCTTTTACAAGAGGTCCCGGTTTGCTTGGCTCGTTGATGGTTGGGGTGGCTTTTGCTAAAGGAGTTTCGCAAGCATTAAAAATACCAATGATTGAAGTTAACCACTTGCAAGCACACGTTTTAGCTCATTTTATCAGCGAAGGAAAACCTAATGAAAAGATGCCTTCATTTCCTTTTTTATGTCTTTTAGTTTCAGGAGGAAATTCGCAAATAATTGTAGTAAATTCCTATGAAGACATGGAGATTGTGGGACAGACTATTGATGATGCTGCCGGAGAGGCATTTGATAAATGTGCAAAAGTTATGGGTTTACCATATCCGGGCGGACCGCATGTAGATAAGTTAGCACAAAAGGGAAATCCACATAAGTTTACTTTTTCCAAGCCAAAGCTTGATAAATATGATTATAGTTTCAGTGGATTGAAGACCTCATTTTTGTATTTAGTGCGTGATGAACTTAAAGAAAATCCAAACTTTATTCAGGAAAATATAAATGACTTATGTGCATCCTTACAATATACGGTTGTTAATATTTTGATGAGCAAATTGATACAAGCTTCAAAAGACTTGAAAATCAATCAAATTGCTGTAGCCGGTGGTGTTTCGGCAAATTCAGAATTACGAAATACTTTGATTGAAACAGGAAAAAAATTGAAATGGGATGTTTTTATTCCACAGCTGTCGTATACAACCGACAATGCAGCTATGATTGCAATAACAGGTTACTTGAAATATTTAAATAATGATTTTTGTTCATTTGATGTTGTACCATATGCAAGAATAACCCCCGAATTAAAATGAAAAAGACAACTTTAAAACTTAAAATTCCAGCTAAACTCGCTCCCTATCAAGGAGTGTTTATATTTTTTGTAACATTGTTTGTAGCCAATTATTTTTGGAAATTTACAATGATAGGGGATGAATCGGATGATGTAGTTACATTTTTTGGAATAGATTTGTCATCGGCTTTTAATTTTATGTCGGCACATGTTGCCAAAGTGGTATTCGGCTTTATGAGATTTGTGGGATACAGTATTCAGCTTGACGAGCTATCAAATATTGTGAGTCATGATAATAATATTGCCGTACGAATAGTTTGGGCTTGTACAGGATATAAACAAGCATATATATTCACAGTCATAATGTTGTTCGCAAAAGGAAGTTTTGTGAGAAAGTTGTGGTATATTCCTTCAGGTTTGGTTGTTGTATATCTATTCAATATATTCAGAATTATAATGATAGTTGCAGCAATAAAAGAAAATCCAAGCAGTTTTGAATTCTTACACGAGAGATTCTACAAATACTTATTTTATGGTATTATTTTTTTAATGTGGATGCTGTGGGAAGAGAAATTGAGTGGAAGAAAAAAGACTGATTAGTGATTAGTGATTAGTGATTGGTGATTTGTCAATTGTCCATTGTCAATTTAAAACATTAACATATTATATTACAGATGAAAATATTAATTCTCGGTGCCGGAAAAATGGGCACATTCCTAACAGATGTTTTATGCTTTCAGCATGAAGTTGCACTGTTTGATGTCGATGCAAAGCGTTTGCGTTTTGTGTTCAATACATTAAGAATGACTAAATACGAAGAAATTCAAGAGTTTCAGCCCGAATTGGTTATTAACTGTGTTACTCTAAAATATACCATAGAAGCTTTTCAAAATACAATTAAATATCTTCCGAAAAACTGTATTTTATCAGATATTGCTTCAGTAAAAACAGGGATTAAAGAATACTACGAGTCTACAGGTATGAGATATGTGTCGACACACCCGATGTTCGGACCAACCTTTGCCACGCTTGATAATTTAAGTACACAAAGTGCGATTATAATTTCAGAATCCGACCATATGGGTAAAGCTTTTTTTAAAGATATGTATGGTTCATTACGTCTGAAAATTTTTGAATATAGTTTTGAGGAACACGACCAGACTATTGCTTATTCGCTATCGATACCTTTCGCTTCAACCTTAGTGTTTGCATCAGTAATGAAACCTCAAGAAGCGCCTGGTACAACTTTTAAGAAGCATATGGACATTGCAAAAGGACTGCTTTCGGAAGATGATTATTTGTTGTCCGAGATTTTATTTAATCCTTATACGCCTGAGCAGTTAAATAATATTCGAGGTGAGTTAAAAGCACTTTTAGAAATAATTGATCATAAAAATTCTGATGCTATGCAGAAATATCTACAAAAAGTCAGAAAAAATTTAGAATAATACATTTTACTAATAATTTTTAAAATATAAATTATGGAAACAAAGAACAAAGTTTTAGAAGCAATGAAACAATTAGTTGTACCGGTAAATGCAGGTAAAATTGTTGAATTTACGGGATTAGATAAAAAAGAAGTTGACAAAGCAATGCAACAATTAAAAACCGATGGCTCTATAGAATCACCTAAAAGATGCTATTGGCAACCGAAAGCATGATATAAAGTCTGATATAAAGCATAATATATAGCTGACAAAAACAAATCACCATGCTATTCTATCGACTTAAAGTATTAAATTATTTAAAAAAATAGTTTTTTACTTCTAAAAACATTAATTTTGTCATATTAAACATGTCAAAATTGCAGTTAAGATAACTTTTAAACATGGAATATTCAGAAATTCAATCTGTTAAGCAACGTTATGGTATCATTGGAAATTCAGAGTTGCTTAACAGAGCTATTGATATTGCTGTTCAAGTCGCAGCAACCGATTTATCAGTATTGATAACGGGTGAGAGTGGGGTAGGGAAAGAGAATTTTCCTCAAATAATTCATCAGTATAGTCACAGAAAGCACGGACCTTATATTCCGGTCAACTGCGGAGCGATACCTGAAGGTACTATTGATTCCGAGTTATTTGGGCATGAGAAAGGTTCTTTTACCGGAGCTACTGCCGATAGAAAAGGATATTTTGAAGTGGCAGATGGCGGTACTATTTTCCTTGATGAAGTTGGGGAATTACCACTTTCAACACAAGTCAGATTGCTTAGAGTATTAGAGGCAGGCGAGTTTATAAAAGTAGGTTCGTCTAAAATACTGAAAACTAATGTCAGGGTAGTGGCTGCAACAAACCGCGAAATGTCTCAGGCAATTAAAGAAGGCAAATTTCGAGAAGATTTGTTTTACAGACTAAACACAGTGCCTATTTACGTGCCGCCTTTAAGAGAACGAAAAGAAGATATTTCACTGTTATTCAGAAAGTTTGCATCAGACTTTGCAGATAAATACAGAATGCCTGCAATAAAACTATCAGATGATGCTAAAAAAATGCTTTCTAATTATTACTGGAAAGGCAATGTCAGACAGCTGAAAAATATTACAGAACAAATTTCAGTAATAGAACAACAGCGCGAAATTTCAGCTAATATTTTGAAGAACTATCTTCCAAATGAGGATATGGAACTTCTACCGGCATTGTTTTTAGGGCATAAAAATATAGATCACAAGACATTTAACAGCGAGCGAGAAATTTTATATCAGGTGCTTTTTGATATGAAAAAAGATATGAATGATTTGAAAAAACTTGTTCATGATATTATGAGTGGTCAGGCATCAGGTGCACCTATATATGATGTTGATTTTTCAACACAACTAAGTGATAAAGATGTTATTATCAAAAGTCCGGAAAGGGATATAAATAATGATATCAAGTTTAAAATAAATCCAATTTCACACTCAGATACAGATAGTTCTGATTTTATGGATACTGAGGTTTATCAAGATGTTGAGGCTGTGCATGAACCGGTTAGTTTGGTTGATATGGAAAAGCAAATGATTAAAAAGACTTTGGATAAACATAGAGGAAGAAGAAAACCGGCTGCTGAAGAATTGAAAATTTCAGAACGAACACTTTACAGGAAAATTAAAGAATATGGTTTGGATTGAGAGGCAAGATACGAAAATGATTTTAAACAGATTGATTAATGTGTTTGTCAAATCGACATCATTGATTGCTATGGTTGTGCTTTTAAATTCATGTTTAATATCATACACATTCAACGGAGCTTCAATTGATTACGCCAAGACTAAGTCAATATCAATTTCCGATTTCAATAATGTTGCCGAGCTTGTACATCCACCTTTAGCACAAGAATTTTCAGAAAAATTAAGAGATAAATATGCAAAGCAAACACGTTTGCAGATATTGAAAAATAATGGAGATTTGCAACTCGAAGGTGAGATAGTAGGGTATCAACTCACACCTATGTCGATTGGGCAGGACTCTTATTCGGCTGAAACCAAACTTACACTCACCGTGAATGTTAGATTTACAAACAGAGCTAATTCAGAAGATGATTTTGAAAAAAAATACAGTGCTTTTCAATCGTTCGACAGCAACAAAATGATTACAGATGTGCAGGATGAGTTGTTAGCAATTATAACCGAAGATATTATTGATAATATATATAATGATACTGTAGCTAAGTGGTAGACTGCATTCGAGAGTTTTCATGAATACAAAAGTTTTTTTCGATCTAATATCTAATCCATCAGAAGTTCAGATAGAACAAACAGATGATTTAAAGCAATTGATAGAACTATATCCATATTTTTATCAAGCCAGATTGTTGTATCTTAAAACTTTACAGAAGGCTGAAAATATTCATTTTGAAACTCAATTGGAACAAACCGTTCTGTATACCTCCGATAAACAATGGCTTTATTTCTATTTATATCCTGAAATGGACAATAGTAATATACAAAATCATCAAAGAGAAGCCCGTTTTACAGGTAGTTATTTCGACTTACTGTCAATTGCAGAGAAAAAAGAAGGAGGTGCTCTTTTAACATTAAAAGAAATTGCTGAAAATCTTAAAGCATCGAGGGTAATGTTGGCTGCAAAGGATGAAGCATCAAAACAATCACAGCAAATAGAAAAGAAAAAAGATGATTCGAAGTCGAATTATTCTCCGCCTGATTATTTTGTAATAGAAGAAAAAAAACCGATTGAAGATTTAAATATTTCATTGGAAGATAAATATAAAAAGCATATTCAAATAAAAGAGTACTCAAAAGCCATTGAAATATTGAAACAATTATGTTTGATTTATCCGAAAAAAAGTATTTACTTTGCAGACCAAATTAGATTTTTAGAAAAAGTTGTAGAAAATTCAAAATAAACACATATATGTATACTCTTTTCATAATATTAATTGTTATCGTTTCTTTGTTACTAACTCTACTCGTATTAGTCCAAAATTCAAAAGGAGGCGGTTTAGCAGCAGGCTTTTCATCATCTAATCAGATAATGGGTGTTCGCAAAACTACCGATTTTTTGGAGAAGGCAACCTGGACTTTAGTTGCGGCTTTGGTTATATTTTCTATTGTGTCTGTAGGTTTTATAGCAACAGAAAAAGGTGCGCACGAATCAGAAATCAAAGAGCATTATCAGGAAGCACAACAGTCAGTACCTACAACAGCCAATCCCGGCTTTGGAGAGGAAGGTAATTCCCAAGAATAATTCTATATAAAAGGTTTCTTTTATTTATTAAAAGTTGTGATACAGATAGAAGATACCATAATCAGTTTCGATTTGTTTGATGAACACTTTGTGTGTGACTTAAACAACTGTAAGGGAATGTGTTGCGTAGAAGGTGACGCAGGTGCACCTCTTGAGTTGGAAGAGATCGAAGAAATAAAAGCTGTCTTGCCGTTAATATGGGACGATTTACCTAAATCTTCTCAAGAAGTTATATTGAAACAAGGGGTGTTTTATATAGATGAAGAAGATGAACCTGTAACTTCAATTGTAAATGGTAGAGAATGTGTTTTTGCATATAAGGATGAACATGGTATATATAAATGTGCAATAGAAAAAGCTTTTAATGAAGGTAAAACTAATTTCAAAAAACCTATATCTTGTCATTTATATCCTGTAAGAGTTCAAAAATACGATGAATTTCAGGCGGTTAATTATCATAGGTGGAGTTTGTGTAATTGTGCAGTCAAACTTGGGAATAAATTGAAAGTACCGTTGTATAAGTTTTTAAAAGAGCCATTAATAAGAAGATTTGGAGAAAATTGGTATGAACAATTAAAAATTGCAGCTAAAGAACTTCAATCACAAACATAAATTTAGACCTATGAAGGTTGAAATAATTACTATTGGAGATGAGATTCTGATTGGACAGATAGTAGATACTAATTCTGCATGGATATCTAAAGAATTAAATAAAGCCGGATTTGAAGTTGAACGCATTACTTCAATTCATGACGATGAGAAGCAAATTACGGAAACCATTATCCAATCATTATCACGTGTAGATGTTGTTCTTATAACAGGTGGTATAGGACCAACAAATGATGATATTACCAAAAATACATTGTGTAAGTTGTTTCATTCAACATTGGTATTCGACGAATATACTTTCAAACAAATTGAAAACCTGCTTGCGGATCGTCCTTTGGCTTTAAACGAACTGACTAAAACGCAGGCAATGGTACCGGATAAAGCTACGATTACTTGGTTTGATGTTGATAAGAATAAAGTAGTAGTGTCGATGCCAGGTGTTCCTTTTGAGATGAAAAAAGTAATGTCAGAAGAAATAATTCCGAGATTAAAAAAGAAATATAAGCCAAATTCTATTATACATAAAACTGTTTTAGTTAGCGGATATCCGGAATCAGCCCTCGCAATCAAAATTGCAGAATGGGAAAACAATTTACCCAGAATAATAAAATTAGCATATCTACCTCAATTTGGGATAGTTAAACTAAGGCTTAGCGCAGTGGTTGATTGCGATTACAATTACAATACAATCGTCAATGAAATAGATATTGAGATTGATAAATTAAAAATACTTTTAGGTAATTCAATAGTATCAGATGAAGATATTTCTCTTGAAGCTTTAATAGGAGAAATCCTTGCTTCAAAATTGAAAACCCTCTCTATAGCAGAAAGCTGTACCGGTGGAGATATTTCTAAACGTATAACCTCAATTTCAGGTAGTTCAAGATATTTTAAAGGTTCGGTAGTTGCATACGACAACTCAGTTAAAACAAATATATTAGATGTAAATATTGAAGATTTACAAACAGAAGGTGCAGTAAGTGAAACAGTTGTTAGGCAAATGGCAGAAGGAGTAAGAAAATTGCTGAAAACAGATTATGCAATAGCTACTTCCGGAATTGCGGGACCAATGGGCGGTACAGATGATAAACCGGTTGGTACAATATGGATTGCAGTGTGCTCAGAATCAGAGTGTATTGCGAAGAAATTCCATTTTAAATACGAACGAAATTTGAATATTGAACGCACGACACAAACAGCATTATTGATGTTGTTGGAAGTAATAAATCAAAATTAATTCAATTAAAGTAAAAATATTGATTTTTTGTTTGTCTGTTAAAAAAAAATAGTGTACTTTTGCACTCTATTTTGAGAAGTTGAAAATAACAAAAGAAAATAATAATGTCAAAGATTTGTCAGATTACAGGTAAGAAAGCTATGGTGGGAAACAATGTTTCGCACTCAAAACGCCGTACCAAAAGGACTTTTGATGTAAATTTATTTACTAAAAAGTTTTATTGGGTAGAACAGGATATGTGGATTAACCTCAGAATTTCAGCCGCAGGATTGCGTACAATAAACAAGGTGGGGTTAGATGTTGCCATTAAAAAGGCTGCTGAAAAAGGATATTTGTATGCATAATAATTAAGAGGAATTTATCATGGCAAAAAAAACAAAAGAAGCAAGAGTTCAGGTCATTTTAGAATGTACAGAACATAAGGAAAGTGGAATGCCCGGCACATCTCGTTATATAACGATGAAAAACAGAAAGAACACACCGGGACGTATGGAGTTGAAAAAATACAACCCAATATTAAAGAAAGTTACAGTTCATAAAGAAATTAAATAAGTTTGAATCATGGCAAAAAAAGCGGTTGCAACGTTACAGAAGGGTGAAGGACGTTCATTTGCAAAAGTTATAAAAATGGTAAAATCACCGAAAACAGGTGCTTACATTTTTCAAGAAGAAATGGTACATAACGATAAAGTAAAAGAGTTTTTAGCTAAATAAGCTTTATCAAGAAAGAATTTAGATATTTAAAAAATCCTCTCGTTCTATAAATGAGAGGATTTTTTATTTATAATTGACAAAAAAATTCTTAACTTTGTAATCAATAGCATAATAGGAAGAAATAATATATCAAAATATCTTTTAATGGGAATATTTAAGTTTTTTAATAAAGAAAAAAAAGACAATTTAGATCAAGGTTTATCTAAGACTAAAGAAAGTGTGTTTTCAAAGATTACCAGAGCAGTAGCAGGAAAATCAAAAGTGGATGATGAAGTTTTAGATAATTTGGAAGAAGTTCTGATTACATCAGATGTTGGAGTTGACACAACTATACGTATAATAGAACGGATTGAAAGGCGTGTTGCAAAAGATAAATATATAAATACAGAAGAATTAAATAAAATTCTGAAGGAAGAGATTGTTGAATTACTGTCAGAAAATGAAACATTATTAGTTCCTGATTTTGAATCTGAGTTGCCGACTACTCCATATGTTATTATGGTTGTGGGAGTTAATGGAGTAGGTAAAACAACAACTATAGGGAAATTAGCTTATCATTTTAAAAAGGCAGGTAAGCAAGTTTATTTAGGTGCTGCCGATACATTCCGAGCAGCAGCAGTCGAACAATTAGTTGTATGGGGAGAGAGAGTTGGTGTGCCGGTTATTAAACAAAAGATGGGTGCTGATCCTGCATCTGTTGCATTTGACACAATATCCTCAGCTAAGGCTAATAATGCTGATGTAGTAATAATAGATACAGCAGGCAGATTACATAATAAAGTCAATTTAATGAACGAATTAACGAAAATTCGAAATGTGATGCAAAAGATTGTACCCGATGCACCACATGAAGTGCTATTGGTTTTAGATGGTTCAACAGGTCAGAATGCATTTGAGCAAGCAAAACAATTTACTAAGGCTACTGATGTTAACTCGCTGGCAATTACTAAATTAGATGGAACGGCTAAAGGTGGTGTAGTAATCGGTATTTCTGATCAATTTAAGATACCGGTGAAATATATTGGCTTGGGAGAAGGAGTTGAACATCTTCAAATCTTCGATAGAAATGTATTTGTTGAATCATTATTTTCATGATGGTAAAGAGGAAAGTAGACATAATAACATTGGGCTGTTCTAAGAACTTGGTTGATTCCGAACAATTAATTCGTCAATTTGATGCTTTAGGCTATAAAATCAGTCATGATTCTGATAAACCCGATGGAGAAATAGTGGTCGTCAATACCTGTGGATTTATTGGAGATGCAAAAGAAGAAAGCATAAATACAATTTTGCAATTAGCAAGTCTTAAAAAACAAAAACAGATAGACAAACTATTTGTAATGGGCTGTTTATCTGAAAGATATAAAAGTGAGTTAGAAAAAGAAATTCCTGAAGTTGATAGATACTTTGGGAAGTTTAATTATAATGAAATTCTGACAGAAATTGGTCAGGAATATCGTGCCGATCTTCGCCTTGAGAGAACATTAGCAACTCCATCACATTATGCATATGTCAAAATATCAGAAGGTTGTGACAGAACATGTTCATATTGTGCAATACCCTTAATTACCGGTAGGCATCGTTCTCGCTCGATTGAAGATTTGGAAAAGGAAGTTAGAATTCTGGTTGACAAAGGTGTAAAAGAATTTCAATTAATTGCACAAGACCTGTCATATTATGGTATCGACCGATATAAAAAGAGTCAATTAGCTGAATTGCTCCGGCGTCTTTCTGATATAAAAGGAGTTGAGTGGTTGCGACTTCATTATGCTTATCCCGCAAATTTTCCTTTTGAAATATTGAAAGTGATGCAAGAAAGGGAAAATATCTGCAAATATATCGATATAGCACTCCAACATATAAGTGACAATATGCTTTCTTTAATGCGAAGAAATATCTCTAAAGAACAGACTTATAACCTAATACGCCGCATTAGAGATGAAGTGCCGGGAATTCACATACGTACAACTATGATAATTGGTCATCCCGGTGAAACAGAACAAGATAATGAAGAGTTGAGAGAATTTTTATCGGATATTCGTTTTGAGAGAATGGGTGCGTTTATTTATTCACACGAAGAAAGTACGTATGCTTATAATCATTACAAAGACAATATTCCTTTAGATATCAAGCAACAAAGGATGAATGAGATAATGAGTTTGCAAGAAAAAATTTCTACTGAAATTAATTCGAGTAAAATCGGTAGTCAGATGAAAGTTATTATCGATAGACAAGAACAGGAATATTATATAGGGAGGTCGGAGTTTGATTCCCCTGAAGTCGATCCTGAAGTGCTGATACCAATTTCAACCCCTAATATTCAGATAGGAAAATTTTATAATACAAAAATTGTTGATGCTACTGCTTTTGATTTATATGGTATATAATCTTTTAAATATAAAACAATGAAACGAACATGAAATAATTTAATCAATTATTTCGCCCATGCGAATGATTAAATTATTTCATCGAGAGTTCCATATGACAACTAAAAAAAAATATTAAACATATGAAACACAAAGAATTGATTAATTCCATTGCATTGAAGTTAAATCAGGATGAAAATGAGATAAGCTTGATGACAAAAGCTTTTACTGAATTGGTCATCAAAAAAATGCAAGAAGGTAATACTGTTAACATACAAGGCTTTGGAGCTTTTGAGTTTAAAAGAAGAGATGAAAGATTATCTGTTCATCCTGCAACACAAATGAGAACACTAATTCCACCGAAACAAGTAGTTAGTTTTAGACCGAGCACTGTTTTAAAAAATAAATTAAAAGATATAGAAAGCCATGAGTAAAGAAAAGATAAATGCTGTGGATATTGTTGAAATCCTTGCTCAACAATTATCTTTTAGCAAGAAAAATATCGATGAATTTCTTAAAGCTTTTGCATATACCATTGAAGAAGAGCTTTTAAAGAAAGAAAGTATAAAAATTTACGAATTGGGTACCTTCAAACTACAATGGAATGAACCTCGTAAAAGTGTAGACGTAAACACAGGTGAAGATATTATTATTGATGGTTATCATAAAGTTGTGTTTATACCCGATATCTATCTGAAAGAACTTGCTAATGAGCCATTTGCCCATTTACAACCTATAGAGATTGATTCTGATAATATAGCAGAAGAAGACAATAAAGATACAGAAGAACATTCTGTATCAACAACAGATTCTTTAAAATATATGGATGAACAAGCAAGTGAAATTAAAGATCTCTTGTCAGAAATAAAGGCTTTGAATGAAACTCGTAGTGAAACTGATGAAGTTAAAGTTGAAGTTGAAATTGACGAAGTTGGAACTGACGAAGTTGAAGTTAAAATTAACGAAGTTGAAATTGATATTCCGGATAATATAGAAGAAACAAATGAAAATGATACTAACAAACCGGATTCTATTGAAGATACAAATCATAATAAAATAAAATCTCATTCAGTAGATACAGAGAAGCGAAGTTCACACCAAACGGATAGAAAAAAGAAATCACCAATAAAATACAAGAAGGTCAAATTTGATTTGTTATTTATTATTGCATTAGTTACAGGGTTATTAGTATACATTGTAATAGATCTGGATGTTACAGCTATTTTGAAAGGTATTATTGAAAATAAATTGGATCATCAAGAAATTGTAGAAGAAAGAGATAATTTAACAAATGTACATCAACCTGAAATAACTGATATTAATAGTGATTCTGAAACTACTACTACAGTTGTTTCAGATGAAATTCCTGAAAACAATAAAGCAACCATCAAAAAAGAAGATGATTTAGAGAGATTATTTAATCAAGCTCGCGAATATAAGGAATTTATTGCTGTAGAAAAAGTTATTCCCGGTAGTAGGTTGACTCGAATAGCAGAAAGACATTATGGTGTAAAAGAATTTTGGGTGTATATTTATGAAGCAAATAGAGATATTTTGCAAACGCCAAATGATATTTCGCCTGGTATGGAGATTAAAATTCCAAAACTTAATCCTAAGATTGCTGATGTGAATAATCCCAAATGTATAGATTATGCAATAAAACTTCATGATTTGTATGTTAAGTAATGAAAATTAATACAGATATATAAAATTCATTGTGTTTTATGCAGTTATATCCTTAATTTTGTTTATTTTTGTGAAAAAATATTTGTATCAAGCAATTTAGTATAATCAAATTTTTATAATTTATGAAACGATTTTTTGTAACTATCGTAGTAACTTCACTTTTTTTAGGTGCTATTGGTCAGGTGACCGAAGGGGAAACAACTTTAAGAAAACAATCTTCCACTACAGATGATGGTTGGAAGAAAGGGGCTGTACTTGGGGTGAATATGAGTCAATCTTCTCTTACCAACTGGGCAGCAGGAGGGTTAAATTCATTTGGAGTTAATGGTTTAGCGAGTGTTTTTGCTAATTATAAACACGAAAAAATAACATGGGATAACTCATTAGATATGGGTTATGGTATACTTCGTCAAGGGGCAAACACGGACTTTATCAAGACAGATGATAAATTCGACTTTGCTTCAAAGTTTGGTTTGCAGGCAACTAAGTCATTGTATTATGCTGCTTTGTTGAATTTTAAAACTCAGATGACTGAAGGTAAAAATTATGGAGCAACTGATACTGTGAAAATATCTAATTTACTTGCACCGGCGTATTTATTAACAGCCATTGGTTTGGATTATAAACCAAATAACTATTTTACTGCTTTTTTCGCACCAGTTACAGGTAAAATGACTATAGTTAATGATACTGAATTATCTAATAAAGGGGCATTTGGTGTAACTCCTGGAGAGACATTAAAAAGTGAATTTGGTGGATATTTAAGAGCAGCATTTACTAAAAACGATTTTACGAGCGAATGGCTAAAGAATGTATCATTGGCAACCAAACTTGATCTATTCTCAAATTATTTAGACAGACCACAAAACGTAGATGTTAGCTGGGAAACAATGATAGTTTTTAAATTAAACAAATATATTTCTGTTAATCTCAACACACATTTAATATATGATGCAGATATTTTGTTTGATACTACAGGCGATGGCGTAATTGGAGTTGGTGATAAATCATTGGTTCAGTTTAAAGAAATCTTAGGTGTAGGATTTTTATATAAGTTCTAATTTAATTGTATAGACTGTAGTTTTTGTCTCGCATATTTTACCAATCTATACATGACAATATTTCAGCAATGCTGACGAAATATCTGTGATTATAATTGCTGTTGTGTCTAATTGTCAGATAATAAGAGTATAAGCATCTAAAATACCATTGTTAAGTCGATGGTATTTTTTTTGTAAATCCATAATCAGAGATTAGAAAAATATGTATAATTAAAATTATGGAGGAAAAGATTATGTCATTAGTTAAATTAACAAGAAATTATCCATCAGTATTTGATCGTTTTTTTGATACTGATTTATTGAATTGGCAAGGTAAAGGTTTATCGCAACCGGTTGCATCTACATTACCTTCAGTTAATGTAAAAACATTAAAAGATAGTTTTGAAATTGAAGTTGCGGCTCCGGGTTTGAAAAAGGAAGACTTTAAAATTGAATTAGACAATGATTTACTTACAATTTCATCAGAGAAAAAAGTAGAGAATGAAACTAAAGAAGATGAATGCTATACATGCAGAGAATTTAGTTATCAATCATTCAGTCGTTCATTTACATTACCTCAAGTTGCAAATACAGAGAAAGTAGATGCAAAATATGAAAATGGTGTTTTAACAGTTTCAATTCCTAAGAAGGATGAAGCTAAAGCAAAATTGAGCAGACTTATATCGATTAAATAAAGAAGTAAGTCTATAAATAAAAAGAGCGAAGATATAAAATATGTCTTCGCTTTTTTTATTTAACAGTATCTATATGAGACATTTAATAACAAAAAGTGCGTAAAAGGTAAATATTTTAAAAGTTTTTACCTTTTACGCACCCTTCAATTGTTTTTTAATTTATTTTTGCAGCGAATTTTTAAACCTCAACAAAAAAAGGAGGTGGTATTATGGGACCTTAATAAGATATTTGTAATGTAATAGAAATTATACCAGAGTAAAACATGTGTATGAAAAAAACATAAACGACTAATATGAATACAAGTTAGAAATAATTATATCTGTTTTAGAAACAAAAGATGTTTCAGAATTAATACACCATTCATTAAATTTAATGATGAATATAAAAAATATTTTATTAATCTAATTAGTTTAATTAAAAAAACAATTAATCATGGAAAGAATTAAAAATCTATCAATTTACCTTTTTGTTGCAATTAGCGTTATTTTAAGTTCATGTAATAGTGAGCAGCTTGAAATAAGTAAAACAAGTATCTCAAGTAAAAACGTTATTGATGTTTATGAGATACCTTTCGCAGATCAGCAAACACTTACTGACATAGCTTCGAATAAGTCAAATGTCTCATATCAAACAGCACGTAAAATGGCGTTAATCGAAATGGAGCTTAGCTTGAAAATACAAATGAAATGGAGTGGTACAACATTGTCCGAAAAGCCAGTTGTAGTATATGATGCCAAGTCTAATGCAAAGTACTATGAGTTTATTGTAATTAGTGACGCTGGTCAAAAAGTTGGAACAGTTACAACATGTGTTCAGAAAGAAACAGATGCAGTTATATCTTTCGTCTTGCCTTATGTCCGAGATTACTCATATTTTACAACGAAAGGGAGTAATTATAAAATGATAAGTGCTGGTTATCCTTCACGAATTCTATTAGGAGTTCTTGCAAAATCAGGTGATGAACCATCAGTAGTTATAGACCCATTTACAAATACTTCAGTGACTAATCTGCTAACAGAAGATGCATTTGGTGCAATTGAAGCTGTAAATAAACTGACTGAAGAACAAAAAGAAGGTTTTGGTATTACAAATGCTGACTCACTTGTAAATGCTATTAAAGAGAAAGACGCACTAAATACAATGTATGCACAAGCATATTGGAGTATAGTTGATACGTTGAGTACGGAATTAAATTTAATGTCAGATGAAGAAGTAATTTCAGCAATTAATAGTGGAAAAAGTGATTATTGGACAAGTTATGATGAATATATTATACCTGCATTCAATAATACACGTTTAAAAAACACTCGCTGGAGTGGTTGGTGTGGTCCTAGTGCCATTGCATGGATATACAGGGGTTTATATGATAGCTATAACGGAACTTATTTACCTCTTGCTGGGGAAACAGACTTTTACAATTCGACAGGTCGTTACACAAGTGGAACAAAGGGTCGCTATAGTTTTATTGACAAAGGTGATGATGATAATGATGGACGCCAAAATGATTTGGATAAGCAATGGGTTGATTCAATTAGCAACATTATTGATGGAGGTTTATATGGAAGGATAGCAAGTATTGGTGGATTGTATGTTTGGCCATGGTTGACTGGTGACACAAATGGTCCTACATTGCCCTTTACATTGGGTTTAAGTCTTTCGACTGTAACTAATGCAAAGTACTTTGTATATCCTGCATTTAATTTCTTAAGCTTAGATGCGCCAGGTCATCAACATATTCGTGATGTAAAGCTACCTGTCATCTGCTTAATTGATAATTTTTCACATTATGTAGTTGCTTTTGGGTCTAAATATGAAAACTGGAATTGGGACATTTTTGTGAAAATACTTGGTAAAAAAATTACTATCTCTAAAGGAAGTATTCGTACTGAAAAATGGTTATATGTTACTGATAATGGTGCTACCACTTCAGGGAGTAGCTATGAACCATATTGGAGAAATGATAATTTTTTTAGTTTGGATTTACAGTATGGGGTTTATAAATTATACTAATTATATGGAGGTTCAATTATGAAAAAAACTTATATTTTATTAGCCATTTTTACTGGCTTAGTTACTGTATCTTGTATTGACAAGTTTGCATCTGCAAAAGATGATTGGTATTATATTTACATTGATGGTGATATAGGACGTACAGTTGAAATATCTTATCTTGAACGTGAAAGTGGCGTTGAATTGGCAAAAAAAAATGTTATAGTTAATAAAACTGTGACTCTACCATTTTTTGTAGAAGTACATACTGTTGATTATCTAAATAAAATCAACTATGATAGTTTTTTGGAAGTGAAAACAAATAATGACTCCACAACAAAAGCTTTGATATTTGACGAAAGTTTAAAATTAGATGATCAAATTTGCAAAGTATTTATGGTATGGGATGCGGAAAATGCTGTAAATGAATGTTCATACTGTAAGGATTTAGCTAAAGATAGCGTTTATAATTACTTGAAAAGTATCAACTATCCTTGCTATATGGAGTTTAGCCAAGGTGAGACTTCGAAAAAGGTAAGATTATATGATTGGTGGTATAAATGAAAAACCACATTCTTCTATTTTGGTTATTTTTACAGACTATCTTATTTAGTAACTGTACAAAGGAGGAGTTTGTTATCTTGCCTCTAAGGACAGTGATAGTTTATATGATAGCTGATAATAATCTTGATTATTTTTCAGTAAAAGATTTAAATGAAATGGAAGTAGGATGGAATTATAGTTTTAATGGAAATTTAATTGTATATATTGATCGTGCAGAAGGTGCAAACCCAGCACACCCCGTGGTGTATAAGATTTATAATGACACTACCGATAGTATATGTAGTTCAATAGTAGATGTTTACAAGGAGCAAAACTCAACTGATACTAATATTATGCGAACAGTATTATCTAATATAATATCCAATTACCCTGCCCAGTCTTATGGTTTGGTCTTATGGTCACACGGAACTGGATGGTATCCAAAAGGCACTAAAGTTCAATATACTGAAAATTCAGCAAATAGAATGAAAACTCCAAAGCCTCTAACAAAGTCGTTCGGTATAGATATGTCAGATGAACTTAATATCAACGATCTGAAAGAATCATTGCCGGTTCATTTTGATTTTATTCTTTTTGATGCTTGTTATATGGGTTCTATAGAGGTTTTATATGAATTGCGAGAAAAAGCTGATTATATAATCTCATCACCAACTGAAGTTCTATCTTACGGTTATCCTTATGATTTAATAGTACCGTATTTCTTTGAGAATAGTACTAATTATAGAGGTATAGCTACAGAGTTTATTAATTCGTACATCAATTTAGAAGGCGTGTTCCAAACGGCTTCAGTATCTGTTACTAAAACTGCTGGTTTAGTAGAGCTTGCTGAGATTGTAAATAAGATAATGCAAGATACTTTAAATTTACAATATGTGTCAAGTAATAAAATTCAACAATTTGAATTAACAAAAAATGGCTATTTCTTTGACTTTGGAAATTTTATTTCTGAATCTACAACTTTGTCTCAAAATAAAGAAAAACTTGAAATTGCACTTGGTAATACTATATTATTTAAAGCATCAACTTCAAAAATCTTTGATGAGCTGCAAGTAAAAAAATATTCAGGATTAAGTGTTTTTTTACCTGATTCAACAAATAAAGAATATTATGATTTTTACAAACAACTCGATTGGTTTAAAGATAGTAGTTCTAATATCTATTTTAACAAGTATAGCTTTGACAAGTTGTTCTGACAATACTGAAAACTATTATATATCAATCACAAATAATTATTTTGAGCCTCTGTATGATATCCAAATAGGTAACATTCAATTTGATTTCTTATTAGTAAATCAAACTTCAACCATTAAACTAATAGACAAAGGCTATTACGAGTTCTCCTGTGTGACAGAATCGAATTTACTACTTACAGCTAAGATTGATTTAAAAGGGAGTGTTGATAAAGTGAGACTTGTTGTAGATGAAAGTGGAAGACTTTCAAAATAGTATATTATTATACAGTTGAAGTACGTTTTGAAAGAAAAAATAAGAAAATAAGTTTATGACAACAGGTGAAATTTTTTTATTTAACAGTATCTATATGAGACATTTAATAACAAAAAGTGCGTAAAAGGTAAATATTTTAAAAGTTTTTACCTTTTACGCACCCTTCAATTATTTTTTAATTTATTTTTGCAGCGAATTTTTAAACCTCAATAAAAAAAGGAGGTGGTATTATGGGACCTTAATAGGATATTTAGTATTTAGTATTAAAAAAGTTTATTAAATTGATTTACAAATTTTAAAAATTAAATTATGAAAAAAGTATTTTTAAGTGTTTTTATTTTAGCAATTATTTTCTCATCATGTGAAAAACATGAAATTATCAATACCGATAGCAAGTTGAAAGATAGAAGTATGTTATTTGCAGAAGCTAATGCACTTTCATTAAAACATGATTCTATTGTATTGGAATTACTTGCACAAAGTGATATTCAAGCAAAATTTAAGATTAATGGACTAACTGGACCACAATCAGACGCATCAGAATTTATATTATCAGATGTTTTTGATGTGATTGAAGCTGTTACCGGAGTAAAGCCTGTGTATGCAGAAAAAGATGACATGAAGGGTTCAATGCAGAAGGTTATTGAACAGCAACTTCCTGTTTTTGATTTCGATCGGCAATCAATCAGTTTGTCAAATTATACAAATTCTGCTCAGCTTGATACTTATCTTAGTTCTGTAGATGAAATACTTCAGAATGAAGGAATTGATGTTAATGAAAAGATAAAGCTTATAAATGACATTCAACATGATGCATCAAAAAATCAACAGTTAACAGACGAAGAATATAGCATATTCTTAAATACGACTGAAGTGTTGAAAGGCTCTTTGATTTTGTGGAGTGATAATATTGTCGATAATGTATCAATTAAAGAATCAGTATTGATGAAGGCGAAATCACCCACACAATGGTCATTCGTTGCAAAATTAGCTTTTGTTGCAGCTGCTGATGCAGTTGGTGCTATAGCCGGTACTTACATAGGAGGCTATATCATTGTAAATGGAGTACCAATTTATATTCCTGCCGGTCCACAAGGTACAGTAGCAGGCTTAGCGACTTTATCATTCTTGGCATCAAAAATGGTAGGATGGTAGTAAGGAGTTGTTAATATAATTCATCATCAACCTGAATAGTACGGATTATAATCTATATTCAGGTTGATGTTATTAAGGTAAATAAAATCAATTATTCATTTTCAATTATTAATTCATTATTAAATTATTTATTTATGAGAAAAATTTGTTTCACAATGGTGCTTATGAGCATTTCATTATTCATTTTCAGTCAAAATGCGGTTTCAAAATTTGCTTATGGAATTAGTTCCGACTTTCTAAGTTTACCTCTTTCCAAGAAAAGTCTACAAACCAGATCTACTAATGTTTATGTTGCGTATTATCCAATTGAAAATTTGAATATTAAGATAGGATATGATGCCTTATTACAACAAAACAACTCATTGAAGAGTTATGAAGATCAGTCTGCATTGATGATAGGTACAGGGTACACGGTGCTACGTGATAAATCCGGTAATTTTTCTACAGAGATTCTGCTGTCTGCTTCAAATAGCTTTGCTGATTTCTCTTCTTTTAAAAATTATCATGCTGATCTTGGTGCAAGATTTATGTTTATGGATGCATTCTATCTGGGAGCGGGCTTTAGATTTAATCATAATGAAACAAGTGGATTGGCTTTAAATTCTATAAATAGTACGAATTTGTTTTTACAATTAGGTTTACAGCTTAAATTAGGAAACAACAAGTAAAGCAAGTAACTCTGTTTTAGCTAACAACAACAATTTCATCTTCACCGGGATATGCAACAATCTGACACATAGGTTTAGTCTTTTTGATATATAAGTTGCGATTATTCCATTGTATTGCTATACCTACGGTGAGGATGATTGTGTTTACAATTATTCTTAAGTTTTTATTTTGGTGCCGTAAAATACAAATAGATTCCAATACCTAAAAACAATAAATTTGGTAACCAGACAGCTAATAAAGGTGACATAGCTCCACTAACTGAAAAGGAAGTTGATAATGTAGAGAAAAGTATGTACAAAGAACTAAGAGCTAATCCAATACCTAAGTGTAAACCAATGCCCCCTCGAACCTTTCTGGATGAAAGGGATACTCCCATTAAAGTCATTATAAATGCTGCAAGAGGAGATGCAAATCGTTTATAGTATTCATCTTCAAATGCTTGTGTATTTCCTATGCCTCTATTTTTTAATCTGTCAAGATGTTCTTTTAATTCTGTATTATTAAGTTGTGCGCTTTCTTCAGCCGTTATGAAAAATTCATGAGGTTGAATTTGAATAATAGTATCTAAAGTTGTACCTTTTTCAATACTTTCTCGCATCCCCTCAAATCTTCGAAGTAGATAATCCTGAGCCTTCCAGTGATACAATGAATCCCAAGTTATACTTTCTGCAGTAAGCCTGGATTGGAGTATCTTACCTTCAAATTTTTCAAGTGAAAATCTATAACCCTTCTTCTGTTCCTTTTCAAATCTTTCAATATAAAAAATTACACCAGGTTCTATCTCCATCTGAATATTTCTCGCGTAATTTGTCTTAAACTTTTTAACATAAGAATTTTCAAAATCCAGTAACTTCTCATTAGAAGAAGGAATTATATATCCACCTAATACAAAAGACATTATGCTTATTATTGCAGCAGAAATAAAGTAAGGCTTCATAATTCTTCTAAAGCTAACTCCACTTGCAAGCAGCGCAATTATTTCAGTATTAGAAGCTAATTTTGAAGTAAAGAAAATCACTGAAATAAAAGTGAACAGTGGTGTAAACATGTTCATGTAGAAAGGTATAAAATTCAGATAATAATCGAACACTATAGCCTTCAATGGTGCATTATTGTCAAAAAATTCATCTAATTTCTCTGTTAAGTCGAAAATTACGGCAATGCTGAGAATCAACACTATTGAAAAAAAGAAAGTTCCTAAAAACTTTTTAATAATGTAAGTATCAATTTTTTTTAAACCAATTTTCGAGTAATCAAATTTCATCTTTAGTTATAATGAATGGTAACAAATAGCAGATTTATTGTTAGAAATCTTTGTTGAAATTTTTCGGAAATCTTCCTTCTACATCTTTATAATACGATTTAATATGTTTCATATCAGCTTTTTCATCACCGGTTGGAATAAAAACTTCTTTAACTCCCATTTCCTTTTTCTTATAATCAATATAAGCTAACTCTATTGGGATGTTGGCTTTTAAAGCAATATTATAAAATCCCATTTTCCACCTTTTTGTGAAACTCCGCGTTCCTTCCGGTGTTATTGCTAAATGAAACTTTTCTCTCTTATTAAATTCTGATGCCATCTGATCTGTAACAGATGATGCTTTTTTTCTATCAATAGGAATTCCTCCCATACTGTTAAAAATATAATTTAATGGGAAAACAAACCAGGATTTCTTTATTAAAAATGAAGATTGGCGATTTACAGCCCAATATGAAAGTTTCCCTACAATAAAATCCCAGTTGCTCGTGTGTGGCGCAACGCAGACAATACTTTTAGGAGGTTCTTCGCACGATAATATTACTTTCCATCCAAAGAGACGAAGAATCAGACTACTAATTTTTTGCATATAAGTTTATTTTTGGTTGCAAAGCTAATATAAATACGGCTAAATCACAACAGTATGGCTCGAAAGTGAGCATGTCTAATTAAAAATGATTTTAATATGCTACTACATTACATATCGTTTGTCTTATCATTGTCAACTTACAAGCAAAACTAAGCAATGTGGAATGTAACAATATAAAGCTGCTTCGTTGTGATCGTAACGATTTTACCATTTTAGACAAATGTGACACTCTAAATAAAAACAAAGTATTTTAGTGTGACAAACCCAAACAAATTTTAACTTTTGAATATTGAACAAAATAGAGTAAATTTGCAAGTCCAAAGCAAATTTTATGGTTTTCATAAAAAAAATTGATTTATACATCTTAAAACGCTTTTTTACTCTTTTCGTGATGACATTTTTAATTGTCATCTTTATATTGCTAATGCAGTTTTTGTGGAAACATTTTGCTGATTTGGTAGGTAAGGGTATAGGCTGGGATGTGCTTGCTGAATTTTTCTTGTATGCAGCGATGACCTTGGTGCCTTTGGCTTTGCCATTAGCTTTGTTGTTAGCATCATTGATGACTTTTGGAAATTTAGGCGAAAATTTTGAGTTAACTGCTATGAAATCTGCCGGAATATCGTTGTTTAGAATAATCAGACCTTTGATAATAAGTGTTTCACTGATAGTTATAGCTGCATTTTTCTTTTCTGATAATGTATTGCCAAAATCTCAAAGGAATATGTATACTTTGTTGTTCTCTATAAAACATAAATCTCCTGAATTAGATGTTCCAGTGGGTGAATTTTATTCCGGTATCAATGGTGTGAACCTATATGTAAGATCGAAAGAAAAAGGCTTGTTGAAGGATTTGATGATTTACGATTTTTCCAATGGTTTTAATAATGCAACAGTTATTGTAGCAGACTCAGGGAGAATTCAGATTACGGGTGATAAAAAATATCTGTTACTTACATTAATGAATGGAGAAAGCTTTGAGAATTTACGCGAACAAAAGATGTCAGGATCTAATCATATCCCATATCGTAGAGAAACCTTTGCAAGAAAAGAGGTTTTGTATGATTTCGATTCTGATTTTAATAGATATGATAAGTCATTATTGCAAGATAGGCACGTAAGCAAAAACATAAAGGAATTGTCCCATTCGATTGATTCAGTTAAATTGATTATAGAGGAAAGGAGTGCATCTCAAGTTCAGGAAATGCTTCAATATAGATATTTTTCAGGAGGTGTGTCATGGGAAATTCTTTCAGAGCCGGATAAAAACATAGATATAAAAAAATATAACAGCGATTCCCTTTTTCTTAAATTAGGAAAGTCAGAAATGGAACTTGCTGTTAATCAGGCTAAAGAACGTGCTAAAAGTATGCTCGAAAAAATCGAATATAATAAGATAATGCTGGGAGAACCTCAAATGTATATAAATCAACACAGTAGTGAATGGCATAAGAAGTTTGCTTTGTCCTTTGCGTGTCTAATTTTTTTCTTTATTGGTGCACCTTTAGGAGCAATAATTAGAAAAGGAGGATTTGGTTTTCCTGTTGTAATATCAGTATTAATGTTTGTAATTTATTACATTATCGACCTTACGGGATACAAAATGGCAAGAGAAAATATCTGGGAAGCATATCAGGGTATGTGGTTAAGTTCTGCAATCCTTTTGCCTATAGGGGTTTTCCTTACATATAAAGCCGCTATTGATGCAACATTATTTAGCCCTGAAACATATGTAAAAATGATTAATACGATTAAAACGAAAATATTTGGTGTTTTTAAAACACGGATTGGAAAGTAAAAATAGAAAAATTATATATATGAAGAAGTTTTTAAATAGTATTCCTGAAGCCATTCAAGATATAAAAGATGGTAAGATTATCATAGTTGTTGATGATGAAGACAGGGAAAATGAAGGAGATTTTGTGTGTGCAGCAGAAAAGGTTACACCTGAAATGGTGAATTTTATGGTAACACATGGTCGCGGTGTACTTTGTGCTCCTTTGACAGAAGAAAGATGTGCTGAATTAGATCTGGAGATGCAGGTTACTAACAATACATCCTTCCATGCAACTCCATTTACAGTCAGCATAGATAAATTAGAAGGATGTACCACAGGGGTATCGGCAAATGACAGAGCTGCAACGCTGAGAGCATTATGTGATTTATCATCAAAGCCCGATACATTTGGTCGTCCGGGACATATTTTTCCTTTGAAAGCTAAAACTCGCGGTGTAATCCGAAGAGCAGGTCATACCGAAGCTGCAGTTGATTTGGCACGTATGGCAGGTTTATATCCGGCAGGTGTTCTTATTGAAATAATGAACGAAGATGGAACTATGTCGCGTTTACCGAATCTGATTGAAATTAGTAAAAAATTTAATTTGAAGATAATCAGTATAGCCGATTTAATTGCATATCGCCTTCAGTCGGAATCGCTTGTAGAAAAAGGTGTAGAGGTTCATTTACCAACAGCTTATGGCGACTTTAGACTAATTCCTTTTAAGCAGATTTCTAATGGCTTAGAGCATGTGGCACTTATAAAAGGAGAATGGAAGCCAGACGAACCAATTTTAGTACGGGTTCATTCATCATGTATAACAGGAGATATTTTCGCTTCGCAACGATGTGAATGTGGTGAACAGTTGCATCTTGCAATGCAAAAAATCGAAAAAGAAGGTAAAGGCGTTTTAGTATATATGAATCAGGAAGGTAGAGGTATAGGTTTAATGAATAAAATTAAAGCCTACAAACTTCAGGAGCAAGGTTTGGATACTGTTGATGCAAATTTACATCTTGGCTTTAAAGCTGATGAGAGAGATTATGGTGTAGGTGCTCAGATATTGAGAAGTCTCGGTGTTACGAAACTAAGACTTATGTCGAACAATCCTGTAAAAAGAATTGGATTGGAGGCTTACAATCTATCGATAGTAGAAAATGTTCCATTAGTAGTAAAACCTAATCCGTATAATAAATTTTATATGGATACAAAGAAGCTTCGGATGGGACATATTTTGAATGACTAAGGTGTTTTTTTAATAAAACATAAGAATATATAAAAAAAAACTCTATTTTTGCAAGGTAAAACTCAATAACTCAACAGAAAAGCTTATTTAACAATAACTTTTTTGAAAAACTAAGAACATGGACCCAATTGAAACTAACAAAGATGCTAAAGTTGTTAATGATGATGTAAAACAACAATCAGAAACAATTGATTTAAGTACAACAGATGAATTGTCAACTACAGATGTGCCACAACAGACTGATGTTGATGATGTTAATTTGATGTCTCGACAAGAATTAATAGATTATCTAAAACGATTGTTAGAAGATACTAAAATTGAGTCTAAGGGAAAAATCGATCAAGTTAAACAGTCTTTTTATAAAAGTTTAAAAGCTGAACAAGAAGAAACGAAGAAGAAGTTTATCGAGGATGGGGGAGAAGAAGCCTCATTTATTCCTGAAAAAGATGCTTTGGAAGATGAATTAAAAGCACTTTTGAATGAATATAAATCAAAGAGGGCTGCATTGATTTCAAAAATGGAGACTGAAAAAGAAAATAATTTACTGCAAAAACAACATATCATCGAAAGGATGAAAGTTCTTGTGGAAAGTAATGAAGATGTTTCATCTCACATTAATGAATTCAGAGAGTTACAAAAGAAATGGAAATCCATAGGTCAGGTTCCGCAAGAGCACATGAATGATTTATGGAAGGCTTATTCATCTTGTCAAGAGTCTTTTTGGGATTTAATAAAAATCAATAATGAATTAAGAGATTATGATTTTAAAAAAAATCTCGAAATAAAAACTGCTATTTGTGAATCTGCAGAACGTATTGGAAGTGAGGATGACGTAGTATCGGCATTTCGTCAATTACAACAACTTCATGATGAATGGAGAGAGACAGGACCGGTTGCACGAGAGTTTAGAGAAGAAATCTGGAATAGATTTAAGGCTGCATCAGCAGTTATAAACAGAAAACATCAAGGACATTTTGATGATATAAAGAAAATAGAGAACAAGAATTTAGAAGCCAAAACTACTCTTTGTGAGAAAATTGAAGCCTTCGATTTTTCTTCTTTTAGTACATATAAAGATTGGGATGAAGCCACAAAAACAGTTATGATGTGGCAGGAAGAGTGGAGGTCTATTGGGTTTGCACCCAGAAAGTTAAATCAAAAAGTTTTCGAACGCTACAGAGCTGCATGTGATACTTTCTTTAATGCAAAATCAGAATTTTATAAGGAGTCTAAAGGCTTTTTAAACGAAAATTTAGATAAAAAGAGAACACTGTGTGAGAAGGCAGAAAAATTAAAAGAGAGTACCGACTGGAAAGAAACGACAGAAATAATGATTCGTTTACAGAAAGAATGGAAAACTATCGGTGCAGTACCAAGGAAATATTCAGATGAAATATGGAAAAGATTTATTTCAGCTTGCGATCATTTCTTTGAACAAAAGCAAAAAAGCAATGAAGGTTTGAAGTCGGAAGAAGTTGAGAATTTAGCAAAGAAAAAAGATATTATAGCTAAGATCAACGAATTGGATCAGGTTAACGACAAAACACCGGCTGAAATTCTCTCTACTTTACGCGAATATATTGCACAGTATAATGAAATCGGTTTCGTACCATTTAAAGAAAAAGACAAAATATACAGAGAATATCGTGCATCTGTTGATAAGATGTTCGAGAAGTTGAATGTAGACGTAAATCAGCGTAGGTTAGATACATTTAAGTCTAATTTAAAGGATATGTCGGGCAAAGGCGAAAATAAACTGATACGTGAACGTGAGAAATTGATGCGTGCATACGAACATCTCAAATCAGAAATATCAACATACGAAAACAATATTGGTTTTCTATCTTCAACCAACAAAAAAGGTGGCGGTTTAATAAGAGAAATGGAACGTAAAATTGAAACACTCAGAGAAGAAGCTCGTTTGATTGAACAGAAAGTAGAGCTGATTGAGAAAAGTTTCAAGACGGAATAAAATTAAAATAATAATGTGCTAATTTGCCAATGTGATAATCTCGATAAATAGATATAAGTAAATGTTAATATGCAAGTTTTGTAAAATATAGATTTACCAATGAAACAATGTCCAAATTGTCATGAAGATATTGAAGATGGATTTGAAATCTGTTGGAAATGTAATTACAGTATGACCGAGAATCAGGTGTTGGATTTTTCTGATATAGATGATGGCGGACGGAAACTTGACTGCCTGAGATGTGGTATACCATTGAAGTATTCAGGTAATTTTAAGTTTCATGAGGGTACAAATCCTGGTATATTCGGTAATCTTTTTGAGATTTTTATGAACCGTGAATCGTTTGACCTTTATATCTGTCCTAAGTGTGGAAAGGTTGAATTTTATACACCGTTGACCTAAAGTTATGCTGAACGTCATTTATATCGATCTGAATTAAATCCGATTTGTGGTCTGTTATATTTTTTAGGTTGTAATTTAGCTAAGGTCTCATTTATCAACTCTAATTGCATACGAGTATCCTCGTTAATATCGTTCTGGTCAACAAAAATTTCTTCGACGTATTCTTTAAGTTCTTTGAGATCGTTTTTCAGTACTTCAAACTTTTCAACAGGATTATTCTGTAGTAATGCTCGAGTGGCAACAAAGGCACGCATAATACTTATGTTAATCTGAATTGCTGTTTTGGAATTTAGAACACTACTTAGCATTGCAACTCCCAATTCTGTGAAAGCATAAGGTTTTCGTCTTAATCCCATATTAATAGAATTGGATATCACAATTTGTGATTTCCAATTATTAAATTCGCTTTCATTCAACTGAAACATAAAATCCTCAGGGAAACGATCGATATTACGTTTGACAGCTTGGTTTAATATCCTTGTCTCAGTTTCATATAACTCAGCTAAGTCGAAGTCTAACATAACTTTCTGACCTCGTATTTCGTAAATTTTATTTTGGATAATTTGTAGTTTCATTTTAAAGTGGTTATGATGTAAAATAATGTAAAACATCATTTATATCGATCTGAATTAAATCCAATTTGTGGTCTATTATATTTTTTAGGTTGTAATTTGGCTAAGGTTTCATTTATTAACTCTAATTGCATACGGGTATCCTCGTTAATATCATTCTGGTCAGTAAAAATTTCTTCGACGTATTCTTTAAGTTCTTTGAGATCGTTTTTCAGTACTTCAAACTTTTCAACAGGATTATTCTGTAGTAATGCTCGAATGGCAACAAAGGCACGCATAATATTCTTGTTAATTTCAATGGCAATGTCATTGTTGAGTACGCTACTTAGCATTGCGACCCCTAATTCTGTAAATGCGAAAGGAAGATACTTGATATTTCTACCTCTACCTATGTCCAAGATGCCAATTTGGTATCTTGAAAGTTCTTCCCATGTTAGTTCAAACATAAAGTCTTCTCCCTCAAAGCGTTTGACATTTCGTCTAACAGCTCGTTTTAATTGTCCGGTCTCAGTACCATATAACTCAGCTAAGTCGAAGTCTAACATAACCTTCTGACCTCGTATTTCGTAAATTTTACTTTGGATAATTTGTAATTTCATTTTAAAGCGGTTAGGTGTAAACAAATTATAATACCACTATTTTACAAGGAATATAGCTTTTTCTATTGCCTTTTGAATACCTGAAGGATTTTTTCCTCCGGCAGAAGCAAAGAATGGTTGTCCGCCTCCGCCACCTTGAATTTCTTTTGCAGCATCACGGGCTATATTAACAGCATTATATCCTTTTTCTACTAAATCGTCACTCAACAATACGGTAAGTGAAGGTTTGCCATCATTTACGCAACCTGAAACAAACACTAAATTGGAGCTTTTAATGTTTCTGATTTGAAATGCTAAAGTTTTTGCTTCGTCGGCTGTTAAAGTACCCTCGTAACGAATTACTTGCATACCGTTTATGTCGATTTCATTTTGCAGAAGTTCGTCACGTAATTGCAATATTCTTTCGTGCTTAATTGTTTCTATTTGCTTCTTTAGCTCGGAAAACTCACCGGCTTGTCGGCGTATAGCACTCAAGATATCAGGAGCATTATTGAGTATTTCTCTACCTTCCGCCAGAATATCCTGTTGCTCATCCAATAACAATTCCACTGCTTCGCCTGAAATAGCTTCGATACGCCTGATTCCTGCTGCAATTGAACTTTCGGACACTATACGTACCATACCAATCTGACCGGTTGATGCAACATGAGTACCACCACATAATTCAGTAGAAGTGCCGAATTGAATAACCCTCACAACTTCTCCATATTTTTCACCGAAAAGAGCCATTGCACCCATAGCCTGAGCTTCAGCAATAGGCATTTCTCTTGTTTCATTTAGAGGATAGTTTTCTCTAATTTTACGATTTGCTATACGTTCAACTGCACGAATCTCCTCTTTCGTCATTTTCTGAAAATGAGAGAAGTCGAAACGTAGGTTTTCCGGACTTACATACGAACCTTTCTGTTCTACATGTGTACCGAGAACTTCTCTTAGAGCTTCGTGTAAAAGATGCGTTGCAGAGTGATTGCTTTCTGTTGCTTTTCTCTTTTTCAAATCTATTGATGCTGTGAAACTTGCAGTAACATCCACAGGAAGTTTTTTACAAATATGAACAGCTAAATTATTTTCTTTTTTTGTATCTATAATATCTATCACTTCAGTTTCAGAAATGAGTTGACCAGTATCACCTACTTGTCCTCCCATTTCAGCATAAAATGGTGTGTTTGAAAGTACTAATTGATAAAACTCCTGATTTTTCTGTTTTATCTTCCTGTATCTGAGAATTTCTGTATCAAAAGTGGTATAATCGTATCCGACAAAACTGCTATCACCTTCTCTAACTGTTACCCAATCACCGGTTTCGATTGCGGCAGCATTTCTTGCACGTTCTTTTTGAAGATTCATTTCAATATTAAAACCTTCGATATCTACAGATAAACCTTTTTCTCGAAGTATTAATTCAGTAAGGTCGAGAGGAAATCCATAAGTATCATACAATGTAAATGCTACTTTACCATTTAATATTACTTTATTCTGATTCTTAAGCTCAGAAATATTTTTATCTAAAAGTTTAATGCCTGTGTCAAGTGTTCTAAGGAATGATTCTTCTTCTTCTTTGATTACTTTTTCAATCAAACTTTTCTGTGCAATCAATTCAGGATATGCAGTACCCATGACCTCACAAAGGATGTCTACAAGCTTGTACATAAACGCATTATGTAGATTAAGGAAGGTGTAACCATAACGTACTGCTCTACGTAAAATTCGTCTGATAACATATCCGGCTTTGGCATTTGAGGGCAACTGACCATCTGTTATAGAAAAAGAAATAGTGCGAATATGATCGGCTACAACACGCATAGCTATATCAGCTTTTGTATCTTTTCCGTACGTAATTCCACAAATTTTACTTATTACTTGTATAATGGGTTGAAATACGTCAGTGTCATAATTCGATTTTTTACCTTGAATAGCCATACAAAGTCGTTCAAATCCCATCCCTGTATCTATCACTTTTGCAGGAAGTTCTTCTAATGAACCATCAGATTTTCGATTGAATTGCATGAAGACATTATTCCAAATCTCTATTACTTGAGGATGATCGTTGTTGATTAAAGATAAACCGTCAACTTTTTTACGTTCTTCATCATCTCGTATATCTATATGAATTTCGGAACATGGACCACAAGGACCGGTATCTCCCATTTCCCAGAAATTATCTTTCTTATTTCCGTTGATTATTCTGTCTTTTGGCAGATATTTCGACCAGATTTCAGCAGCCTCTTCATCGCGTTTCAAACCTTCACCCTCAGAACCTTCAAAAACGGTAGCATATAATCTGTCTTTATCTAACTTTAAAACATCTGTAAGATATTCCCAAGCCCACTCGATTGCCTCTTTCTTGAAATAATCGCCAAACGACCAATTACCAAGCATCTCAAACATTGTATGATGATAGGTGTCGTGTCCAACCTCCTCTAAATCATTGTGTTTGCCGCTTACTCTCAAACATTTTTGAGAATCGGCTACACGAGGGTATTTAATAGGGTCATTACCTAAAATTATATTCTTAAACTGATTCATTCCTGCGTTGGTAAACATCAAAGTAGGATCATCCTTTATTACCATGGGAGCAGAAGGAACAATTTTATGATCTTTCGAAGCGAAAAAATCCAAAAAAGATTGACGAATTTCTTGAGAAGTCATTATATTATTTACAATTTTACAATTTACAATTTACTATTTATCAAACATTAACCAATCACCAATCACCAATCACCAATCACCAATCACCAATCACCAATCACCAATCACCAATCACCAATCACTAATCACTAATCACCAATCACCAATCACTAATCACCAATCACCAATCACTAATCACCAATCACCAATCACCAATCACCAATTACTAATCACCAGTCACTAATCACCAATTACTAATCACCATTTTCCATAATAAACACTAAAATAGTTTCAAAGAAGTGCAAAAATACTTCAAATTTATTACTTTTGCACAACATTGAGCGATAAAAGTATAGAATTGAGTGTAAAAACATGGCAAAGAAGAAATTCTACTTCAATCCGGAGAGTTTAAGTTACGAACAAACAGATCATACCTTCTTTTTTAAATTTAAAAGGTTTCTTATTAATCTTTTTTATGGTGTATCATTGGGTATTGTTTTTTTCTTTGTTTTCGTATGGTTAGTTCGTTCCCCTGAAGAGGTCCAACTGATTCAAGAAAAGAGCAGATTACAGGCGCAATACAAATTATTGGAAAGAGATATGGAAAATGTGAATGAAGTCCTTGCTGATTTGCAGCAGCGGGATGATAATTTGTATCGTGTTATTTTTCAAGCTGACCCAATTCCATATTCTATTCGAAAATCTACATCGGCAAACAGTGAATTTTACAAACAGCTTCTAACAATGACCAATTCTGAAATTGCTGTTGCTACAACTCAGAAGTACAATGAGTTGAAAAAACAATTGTATGTTCAATCTAAATCTTATGACGAGCTTGTAAAATTAGCAAGTACGCAAGAGGAAATGTTACAATGTATACCGGCTATACAACCTATTTTGAATAAAGATTTAACGCGAACTGCTTCAGGCTTTGGGTGGCGTATCGATCCAATTTACAGGACAAGGCGTTTTCATGAAGGTATGGATTTTTCAGCACCTGTTGGTACTGATATTTTTGCTACAGGTAATGGTACAATTACAAAAGCCGGATGGCAACAAGGTTATGGTAATGCAGTGGTTATTAACCATGGGTTTGGTTATGTTACGTTATATGGTCACATGCATAAAATATTAGTCAAGCCCGGTCAGAAAGTTAAAAGAGGTGATATAATAGGGTTGGTAGGAAGTACAGGCAAATCGACAGGACCACATCTCCATTATGAAGTGCATTACAAAGGACAAATCATGAATCCGCAAAACTACTATTTCTTAGATTTAAATCCCGAAGAATATGATCAGATGGTGCAGTTGAGTAATAATGCCGGGCAGATGTTTGATTGAGCAAACCCATACTCATGATAATAATTTCAAATTAAATATCTCCCAAATATTGTTTTTTTATAAATTTAAAAGCAAGTTGATTTAAAAATCAATTATATTTGCATCGTTAGGTTTACATAAATATTCTGATTAATTTTTTTAAGATGCAAACTATATTTCAATCATATCTCAAGCTAAATAGAAATCACAATACATTACTTTCGGAAAATGAAAAATTGGAAATTAAGAATCTTTTTTCCAAATTTTTCGATACGCAATCTATCAATAAAAATGATTTTTCGAAATACTTAAACTATAAAATACACATAATTGACATAATTTTAAATGAAGTCAGCTTAGGTAAGACGGCTGTCATTGCTTTTCTAATGCAGGATTTGGTGAAGAGCGGAATTGTAACTGTAGAGGATATTGAAAAGAAATTTAAAGTTCATGTTGGAATTATTATTAACGGTCTTGCTCGAGTGCGTGAATTATATGCGAAGAATACCTCGCTTGAATCTGAAAATTTTAGAAAATTATTATTGTCATTTGCCGAAGATATAAGAGTGATTTTGATTATAATATCCGAACAACTTCATATAATGAGAATATTAAATGAATATACAGAAGATGAACGTGTAAATATTGCAAGAGAATCAGCTTATTTATATGCACCATTAGCTCATAGAATGGGGTTGTATGCTATAAAAACCGAATTAGAGGATCTTTCATTAAAACATACTAACAGAGAGATTTACTCTGAAATTGCCAAAAAATTAAACGAGACAAAACGTTCGAGAGAAAAGTATATTCGTGAATTTATTGATCCTCTTGAGCAGAAACTTTTGACTATTGGATTACCATTTTCTATAAAAGGTCGTACCAAATCAATTCATTCTATTTATAATAAAATTAAAAAACAAAATACTGCTTTTGAGAATATATACGATTTGTTTGCAATCAGAATTATTTTTGATGTTGCTCCTGAAAAAGAGAAATCAGTATGCTGGCAGGCTTATTCTATCGTAGCAGATATGTATCAACCTAATCCAAATCGTTTGCGCGACTGGCTTTCTATACCAAAATCAAACGGTTATGAGAGCTTGCATACTACAGTTATCGGTCCGCAAGGTAAATGGGTGGAAGTTCAGATACGAACTACAAGGATGGATGAGGTAGCTGAAAAAGGTTTGGCAGCACATTGGAAATATAAAGGCATTAAAGGTGAAACCGGCATGGATGAATGGTTGAAGAATGTTCGTGATATTTTGGAAAACCCTGATTTGAATGCCATAGATTTTATGGATGAATTTAAGCTGAATCTTTATGATGAGGAGGTTTTTGTATTTACTCCTACCGGCGATTTGCATAAACTACCTAAAGGTGCTACAGCTCTCGATTTTGCTTTTTCAATTCATTCAGGTTTAGGTTCTAAATGTGTTGGTGCCAAAGTTAATGGCAAGAATATGCCAATTAAATATGTGCTGAAAAATGGAGATCAGGTCGAAGTGCTTACTTCTCAGGCTCAAAAACCAAATCAATCATGGTTGAAAATTGTAACTACTTCGAAGGCAAGAAATAAAATTCGTCAGGCATTAAAAGAAATTGAATATAAGGAGGCTGAAACCGGTAGAGAAATTCTTGCGAGAAGATTTAAAAACTGGAAAATTGATCTCGAAGAAGGGAAAATTTCAAAATTAGCTAAAAAGAAAGGATTTAAGACTGTAAGTGATTTCTATCAGGAATTAGCTTTAGGCAAGTTAGATGTGTTTGAGGTGCGTGACGGTTATCTCGAAATTGAGAAAAAAGATGCCTTTGAATTGCCTGTCGAAACTCGAAGTGCAGAAGGTTTTAGCAAAGATACATTCACACATGAGATTGAGAATAAAGAAGATGTATTGGTTATCGGTCAGGATTTGAAGAATATTGATTTCAAACTTGCTAAATGTTGTAACCCAATTTATGGTGATGATGTTTTTGGATTTGTGACTGTATCGGGTGGTATAAAAATTCATCGTACTGATTGTCCTAATTCTCCGGAAATGATTTCTCGTTATGGCTATCGAATTGTAAAGGCAAGATGGTCGGGTAAGTCAGCAGGCTCTCAATATCCTGTTACTTTGCGAATTGTAGGGCATGACGACATTGGAATTGTTGCTAACATAACATCATTGATTTCTAAAGAGAAACAGATACAGTTACGTTCTATTTCAATCGACTCAAATGCAGGATTATTTGAAGGTAATCTTACTATCATGGTAAATGACAATAAGGACCTTGATATGATAGTGAAGAAAATCAGTCAGATAAAAGGTGTTAAGAGTGTTTTAAGGAACTAAGCATTCCACAGGCAGCAAAGATATCTTCACCGCGAGATTTACGTATGGTTGTCATAACTCCATTGTTAGTCAGATAATCTCTGAACGATACCATTCGAGCTTCATCCGAGCTATCTAAATCTATTTCAGGTATTTTATGATAGCGAATTAAATTAACTCTGCATGGAATATCTTTTAGTAATTTTACAACTGCGATTGCATGTCGCATAGTGTCATTTAGTCCGTTGAACATAATATACTCGAATGAAACTCTCCGTTGTTTTGAGAAATCATGCTTCTTTAACTCCTCAATAACGCTTTCAATAGGATATGCTTTTTGAACAGGCATAAGTTTTAAACGCTCATCAGCAAAAGGAGTGTGCATACTTACAGCTAAATGGCATGTAGATTTTTCGAGGAAGCTTATCATTTTCGGTAATATCCCTATGGTTGAAACGGTTATTCTTTTCGGACTCCATCCCATGCCGTAATCAGATGTCATAATTTCGAGAGAAGTCAGTAAATTATCGAGATTATCCATAGGCTCTCCCATGCCCATAAAGACTATGTTGGTAAGTTTTTCCGATTCAGGAATGGAATAATATTGATTTATAATCTCAGTAGGAGTAAGTTGCGAACTGAAACCTTGCTTTCCTGTCATACAAAATAAGCAATTCATTTTACAGCCAACTTGCGAGGAAACACATAATGTTGCTCTGTCTTCTTCGGGAATATAAACACTCTCTATAAATTGATTTTTGTGAGTTCTGAAAAGATATTTTATTGTACCGTCAACTGAAACTTGACTTTCAACGGGTATGCTACGACCAATCTCATATTTCTCGTTAAGCAAATTTCTGTTTTGCAATGAAATATTACTCATTTCGTCTATGGATGTAATTCGCTTCTTATAAATCCAATCGGACAATTGTTTACCTGTGAATGCAGGCATACCAAGTTCTACAGCGATATTTTTTAATTCACTTAATGTTTTTCCCAATAGAGGTAATTTTGTCATATTCCAATGAGATTTATCGAGATGTTGTTTGAACCGTTTTTACAAAAATGACGGAATGAAATACATTCACTCCGTCATAATTTTCAATTTATCTAAATTTAATAGAAAGTTAATCTATTATCTGAAATCTCTGCATTATTTCTCATATCCATCAAAATCATATTTGACAATGAGTATTTCAATCTTGATGATAAGTTTTGTTTTTCATATGCAATGTCAATTTCAGAATCATCTTTAGTTACATCGTTTACTTGTACCATAAATACGCCTGAGTTACCTTTTATAGGTGAAGATAATTTGTTGTCAGTCATACCAGCAACTTTACCAATCACTGATGGCTCAAATCCTTCAGACCCAAATTGATATGAAGTGAAGTTTACATTTTCGGCTGATTTTACTTCGAGTTGTAACTCTTCTGCTATACCCGATAATGTATTTGCATTTTTAATTTTATCATTAAACTCTGCAATTAATTTTTCAGCTTTCTTATCACGTATTATTTCACTGCGAATCTGGCTTGACACTTTATCAATTGAGCGATATTTTGATTTGTTGACATCTGTAATAACAGCAACTATTAGTTCATTGTCACATTCAAATACATCAGAAACAGTACCTTTAGAATTATCAAACACCCAACGCACGATATTGCGTGAATGAGGTATGTTCTGAACATTATCGTTTGATTGATATATATCATTTGCCTGACGAACAATAAAGTTATTTTGACGTGCGATACTGTCGAAATCAGCAGCTTTCAGTCCGGCTGCAAAACGTTTTGCTTCATTGAAAATAGCACTTTGTGTTTTTGAGCTTGCAACTACACTTCTTTCTAAAATAGCAAGTTTAACTTTCTTCTTAGGAGCAGTTTTCTCCATTATCTGAATTATCTGTGTGCCTTGTGCATTTTTATAAGTGAAGATATCTTTTACTGGCTTTGCAAGTGCATTATTCATAATTTCTTTGTCCAAAGCCTCTTCACCATCCACAATCCAACCTATTTCACCGTCATTATTTGCAGTTTGTGTAACAGCAGAATACTTCTTAGCCAATTCGCCAAAGTTAGCACCTGATTTAACAGCTTTTATAATGCTATCAGCTTTTGATTCCTGTGAACTTAGCAAGAAAATATGTCTCAATTTAACTGAATCCGGAAGTGAAATGCCGGTTTCTATGATACGAGCCATACTGTATGCATTGTTTACGAATGCAGGTTCGGTAACATCACCTTTCTTGCCTGAGAATGCAAATTCTTTATAATATGCAGGTACTGTTGATGCCGAATAGTTTCTTCCTGTATATTGTATATCAGAATTCATATTTACCACTTCTATTATATCGTCAGTAGAAGCAAATTCATCTTTTAAGTTGTTGATAAATCTTTCGGTTTCCTCATAATCAACATCTCTTGGTTGAATTGGTAAACTAACGTAGTTGATAGAAACATTAGGCTCTTGTCGATACCTGTTGATTTGCTCGTTATATTTAGCTTTAATTTCTTTGTCTGTTACTGTGAATTCAGCATCCTGTAATGAATAATAAGGCTTAACTAAATACTGAACATCGAAGTGCTTAGTGCTTAAATCGAAGTTTGATTTAGCTTGCAAACTGTTAGCTACTACCACATTCGACATTAAAATATTATATTTTTCTTGAAGGATAGAAAATTTAACAGTCCTCTCAAGGAATATCCATAGTTTTTTGTAGTCATTCAATGTTTCTTGCATTTGATAATCAGTTGGTTCATCATCTTTGAAGTTGAGAAACTGTAGTAATAAAGTTCTATTGAAACGACCTGACTCATCAGCAAAAAATCTTCTTTGCTGTATCATTGGATGTATGTTATTGCCAATCAGTTGATCTGACAATTCTTCCTTGCTTACTGTTAGTCCAATCGCTTCTGTTTCTGTAAGCAATAGCTTTTCTCTAACTAACTGATCCCAAACAAAAGCACGAATTTGCTGCATAGTTTGTTCGTCAATGTTTTGTTGACCGGTTTCAAATTTTTGAAAAACTGTAATTTGATCTAACATGTCTTGATAAGTGAGGATGCTAATTTTTTCGCCATTAATTTCGGCAACAGTTTCTCGTGCCTTGTTAAAGAATGTAGATCCTTGGGTTAGAAAGTCCCCAATGATAAATGATAGAAGGGCTACCCCAACTACAACTAAAAGTAAAACTCCTTTACTTCTGATTTTTTCTAATGTTGCCATTTTGTTACTTAAATCGTATTTAATTTACTCAATATTATCAAAAAAATAACTCTGTTTTTTGAGGGCACGAATATACGAAAATATTTTTATTCACCCAAAATCAATCTTATTAACTCAATTCTGTTGTTTGTTACTTTTATACACTTAATTGTGAAATTTCCTATTTGAATGATTTCATTAAGTTTAGGAAAGTGCTGATGATGAAATAAAATGAACCCTGCAATTGTGTCATATTCATCTGATTCAGGAATATTTAGCTCAAATTTTTTGTTAACCTGTTGAATTTCTATTCTTCCGGATAACAAAAACTCTTTTTCGCTAAGTTTTTTTGCAATAAATGTTCGATTGTCGTGTTCATCTTCTATTTCGCCAAAAATTTCTTCTATTATATCTTCTAATGTTATAATTCCATCAGTACCGCCATGTTCGTCAACAACTACTGCCATACTCTTTTTTTGCTGCATGAATAGTTTCATCAGCTTATGTGCACTCATATTTTCCGGTACGACGGGAATTTGTTTGATGTAATCTCTCCACTTATCGGGATGTTCAAACATTTCCGAAGCATGGATATAACCTATAATATTGTCTATATTATTTTTATATATAGGTATTTTGGAATAACCTGTCTCTATAAATGTTAGTTTTAGATTATCCGTAGTTGTGTCATTTTCTAATGCAACTATCTCTGTACGTGGAACTAAGCAGTCTCTCAGTTTAATTTTTGAAAAGTCTAATGCGTTTTGAAAAATCTTTACTTCTGTATCTATTTCTTCCTTTTGAACTTTAGGATTTATACTTTCCTGAATCAGATAGCTTAGGTCTACGCGTGTAAAAATATCTTCATCATCTTTTTTGTTCATATTTGCGTTAAATAAACGAAGTATAAGTTTAGAAAGCCAAGTTGTAAAAAACGCAATAGGATACAATATTATATAGAAAATAAAAATTAATCCGGAAAATATGTTTAACCATAGATTAGGATTAATTCTGAATATAGATTTGGGTATAAATTCTCCGGTAATTAATACGATAATTGTAGCTATAACAGTTTGAAGAAAAGTGATAATTAATTGATTTGATGTAAAACTGAATAATGGAGTTAATAAATTAGCCATCATTAGTCCGTAAACAACCAAAACTATGTTGTTGCCTACCAGAATAGAGGAAATAAACTGTTGAGGTTGTTGATAGAAAATATTCAGAATAGAAGATGTTATACTACGTTGTTTTTTTTCTAACTCAAACCTTAATTTATTAGACGAAACAAAAGCAATCTCCATCCCTGAAAAAAATGCAGAAAGCAATAATGCAATTAAAATGTAAAGTAATGTATCCAAGTAATATAATATAGATTAAAGGCACAAAGGTATATAAAAAATACTTGTGTTTAAACAATAGTTAGTTAATTTTTCTGTTAATTATTTGATTATGAGATAAATAGTCTTGTTTTTATTTATATAAATAGTTGGGAATAATTATCTATATAGATAATACAACCTTCTATTAATCATAATTGGCGGACATGAGAATAAAATTGGCAATAGTGGGAACATCCTTTAAAAGGGAATGGCATACATTTGTAGCCGATAGTTTTTAATGATTTATCGTCTATAAAATATGAAGTTGAAAGTATTGTTAGCCCTATGCTGTATCTCTGTCGCTATGTCGGCACAGGAAGTGTTGAAAGAACGCCACATTAGCCATACGCTGACATCAGTTTCTGATTACCTCCCCCAAAACCAAAGGCAGATTGTAAAAGTTAAAGGAAAAATGACTTGGCTATTAAGGGGATGTATCTCTTGAATGTACGTCTGGCAGATAATACATCGAAAGGGTTTAAAATTTTGGTAAAATAGATAATTACATGAATAAACTTATGATTTTGCTTCCGGTCTTTCTCGTGTTGTTCTCCGTCTGTTCAGGATGTGGTGAGGATGATACTGAGAATGTTTTTAAGCCTGTTTTAAGGATAAACACCCAGGAAAAAACGGTGTCTAATACAGCTGGTTCTTTCAATATCCAGGTAACATCCAATACGACATGGAGTGTTGAAGCAAAAAATACATGGCTCAAGCCTGAAAGGTCAAAGGGTGATGGCGAAATGTCTATTAAGGTCAATTATGATGCGAACACTACAGCAAAACGTTCGGGCGTTATTAGGCTTACTGCCGAGGGAGTTAACCCTGTTGAATTGATCGTGAACCAAACGGAACTCACTTTCACTAATCCTATAGCAGGGATACCGGACCCATGGATAATAAAACACGGTGAATTTTATTATTTCTGCAAAGCTGAAGGAGGAGGAATTAATATTGCGAAATCGAGTAGATTGTCAGAATTTCCACCAACCAAAAGGATTTGGAATCGTCCCTACGATATAGGGAATAACAAGCCGTGGAACGTGGAAAATATCTGGGCACCGGAACTTCATTATATTGATGGCAGCTGGTATATTTATTATGCAGCAGGACGTCCAACGTCAGAATCAAATGGATCGTATAAAATGCAGCGTAGTGGTGTGTTAAGGGCAAAAACTAACGACCCGATGGGAGAATGGGAGGATTTAGGTATGCTCTATACGGGTGATGATTATCAAAAGGGAATAGTTCCTGCTGCCGATAATACGAGCTATGCGATTGACTTAGGAGTGTTCCATCTGAACAATCAGTTATATGCTGTATGGTCGGGCAACCCGGCAGGAAGTGGAGACCAATGGTTGTACATTGCTACTATGGAAAATCCTTACACGATATCTTCTTCAAGATCGGTTATTTCGAAACCGGATAAAAGTTGGGAAGTTTATACAGGGAAACTCAATGAAGGTCCGGCATTTCTGAAAAACAAAGAGAAAGGCAAGTTTTTCGTGATCTACTCCTGTAACGGTTCATGGACAAAGCAGTATCGACTCGGTTACTTAGTTCTTAGCGACACCTTGGCGAATCCGCTGCAAGGGTCGAGTTGGACAAAATCGCCAAAGGATGTATTTTTCCGCTGTGATGATACATCAAGTGTTGATGGGGTTAATGGAGTAGGCCATTGCAGTTTCACAAAATCGCCGGATGAAGAGGAAGATTGGATCGTGTACCATGTTAAAAACCGTAATGACAATACATGGTCTTCAGGTCGTTCGACCTTCATTCAAAAGTTCACGTGGAAGGAGGATGGAACCCCTGATTTCGGAACTCCCGTGGGATGGGGCGAAACCGTAGCTTTGCCTTCAGGCGAAAGCCGATGATAGACAAAACAATAGTTAAAAATAAATACAAACATTTTTTTTTTACAAACATTTTTTCACAAACACTTTATTTACAAACATTTTTACAATATTATTATCATGAAAAGAATTACTTTACTTGGATGGTCTCTATTGTCTGTCTTCTTTTTGACAGGACAAAACCTGCTTGCGCAGGATGTGAATCTTACTCACTTGATAGTGAATAATGACTTTGATTATATGGCTGAGAATGAGCCAGTAACAGGAACGGGCTGGAAGCCGGAAGATACGAATACCGGTAGTGGTACTTACAATCATGGATATACTGAGTTTTACGGTTGGACTTGCGACTTGGCTATTTTAGCCGGTACATCAGCAGGCATCAATCAGGATTTTGAAAATCACAGTGGTACTTACGGTGCATGGATATCAGCAGTTGGTGGTAAGTTTCCTGCTTTTTATGAATTTTCTCAAACCATAGCCAAAGACGCTCTTGAATCCGGAACTTATAAAATTCAGTGTCTGTTGTCGGGAACAAAAATGCCGACAAGCCAGCGTTTGTTTGCCAATCAAAATGTACAGTATTTCAAATCTGCAGGAGATTATCTCCAGAATCAAACCGAAGGTGAAATAGCTACTTTCGCGGGTTATCTGGATCCGGTGGCAGATAAAACTCTCCAAGAAATGGTTGTTTATACTACTATCGGTGAGAACGATTCGTTGAAAATAGGTATCCGTACCGGTTGCATAAAAGGTGATGGTAGTGAAGGGGGTAATCAATGGGGTTGGTTTAAAGTGGATTATTTCCGGCTTACAAAGATAGACCCTGTTACGGCAGCCGATGCGAGTCTTTCTGGCATCACATTGAGCATTGGAAGTCTCGAATTTTTGCCGGAAACATCTACTTACGCTGTTACTTTACCTGAAGGAACTACCGCTGTTACTCCTACGGCTACTGGCAATGTGCAGGATGTGAAAATTACTGGCACGGAAGAAGTTGATGTAACATCCGGTTCGGGAACTTCAACCATCGTTGTGACTGCGCTTGATGGAATTACTACAAAAACCTATACCATGCATTATACAATCTTCACAGGATTGAATGATGTTAATACAAAC
>Ga0207420_1000399_pt1 | contig 45491 bp, 32 predicted proteins | sample ThiBio_inoc_biof_FD_183941 | JGI IMG/M metagenome (GOLD analysis project Ga0207420, IMG submission 183941) | Wastewater bioreactor microbial communities from Cape Town, South Africa - Thiocy_inoc_biof (SPAdes) | ecosystem: Engineered > Bioremediation > Thiocyanate > Unclassified | place: South...
CCTGATCGACAGTACCTGCTTTTAAATATGTTTTATTGTTGCGTTCTACACTATTCACTACAACACGCTGACCAAGATCATGTACAGCCAACTGAGGAGTTGTTTCAAAATATATTTGTACGTCATGTTCTTTTTTATCTAAAGAACGTACTCTATATGATATATAATTAACAGGTGTTGAAATTAAATCTAAATCTGTTGGTAGTAATGGGGCTGTAAAAATTAAATCCAACTCAACCGGTCCGCATTGAAAATTAAAGAAGGTTTGAGTCGGCAAAATACTTACTGATTTTTGAACAGCTTCATTTTCAAATCCACCTAAATCGATTTTTTTGTACAGATTAAACTCTAAAAAAGCTCCACCGGTAGTATTATGACAATGTGCTGCTATAACATTCTCTCCCTTTCTTAATTTTTTCTTTTGAGCTTCACTCAAAACAAGCATAACATCATCATTCCAGGAATAGTCTGTTTTTACAATTTGCTCACCATTAATATATAGTTCGAACACATCATCATGTGAATACATTAAAACTATTTGTTCTTTAGTTAGATCATCACTTACTGTAAATGTTTTACGTACCCAAATATCTTTTGTTTTCCACTGTGTTTTCACACGGCCCATTTCGGGCGTACCAAAAGGTGCATTGCCAACTCTCCATTGTTTGTCATTAAACTCAAAATCCGTCCACTTCCCATTCGGTTTTTCAAAAGTGTATGAAATGGATTTATTCATCTCTCGTTTATCAGAAACAACGCTTTCTAAATACGGTCTGTCTTTACCCATGAAACGATAAGTTTTCCCATCAACACGTAATGCTCCGATTATTGGATGTTCTGCGCCTGTCCAATGCTGGGAGTTACCTTCATTTAAAGTATTATAGGGCGACCAGATTGAAAAATTCGGGTCTGAAAGAATAAGCGGTACGGATGGTGCTCTTAATGAGGTCTGATAGTATGGTTTAAACCTATCTTCTATATTTGTATTGTTAGTTTTTGAAGAAAAACAAAACGAAGCAAATCCTATAAATAAAAATATAGAAACAACAATTTTTTTCTTTAGCATCATGTTATTAGATGAGTTATTATAAAAACTTAATTAAAATCAAGCAAATTAACAATACTAAAGATTATTTTTAGGGTTACATTTAGGGTTACATGGCAGAAAAAGATGTAATATTACGATTAATAGAGGCAATTAGTCATTTTCTAAATCTTCTCCTATTTAAGGTGTTATTATAATGTCTAAGCCTTGATTTGTGTGATTTATTTGATTATTATGATAAGACTGCAACGTATGAGGAGTTCCCTCACTTCGCTACGCTCGTTTAGGAGGACACGCTCGTTTGACAATTGTGCAAGATGAAAAATTTTTACATTTTGTATGCAAATATCGTTTTAATTTTTTAAGTTTGCAAACGATACTTCATAAATGAAAATCAAATCATAATGTATAAGAAGATTTATATATTAGTCGTTATACTGTTAACCATAGGGAAAGCTAATGCACAAGCTCTTATGGTAAACAGTGCAGTTCAGGTCTGGGCAAATTTTGATAGAGAAAGAGGCCAGCTCACTTTTATGTCCAACAATGAAGATTTTTGTGATTATTATGTAGAGATAACTTTTCTTGAAGCTGATGGATTTGAGGGAATGTCATACAATCAAGGAATATCGGCAATAGTTGGTCGTGGAAAGCAGCAAATTAGAATTTTCAAGACAAAAACGGGTGCTTCTCGTTATTTTTACAGATACCGTTATAATACATACAGAGGAAACAGCACTAAAAAACCAAATACTAATTTTATTTATGCTCTACCTGTGTCGCCCGGCAATATAGTTACATCAACAATAGCTGGAGCTTCTGGACCAGGAAGCCATTTAACTTTCGACTTGCCTGCAGATACACTTTATGCATGTCGTGGTGGTGTAATGTGTGAAGATAATTGGAACGCATACCAAAGTTCATCCGGAGACAAAAGTTTTAGTCCTGTTGGTTTATCCCAGATAACCTTATACCATGACGATGGAAGTCTTAGCAAATACGTTTTTTACGGGAAACCAATAATTTATGCAGGACAGAAAACCAAAATAGGTAATCCGATAGCGGTTATCGAACCATATCTTGATAAATATACTGTTCATCTTTCTATCCATTTCTTGGATAGGAACAAATTAAGAACTCCTTTTAAGTATGGTGACTTTCCACCATTTTTCCAAACCGTCAACGAAGGAAAAATACAGTTGAAAAGTGGAGGGTCTTACACTTGTGAATTAACGGATAAAATGAAAATGCAAGAAATGAGCAAAGGACAAATCAGAAAATTTAATAAGAATAAATAATTATGAAGACAAATAGAGGTGATTAGTCATTTTCTAAATCTTCTCCTGTCATTTGTTTGTAAGTTTTTCTATATCCTTTGAAGAAGGCTTTTGCCTCATGATTTTTTCCGAGCTTCTTATAAGATTTTACGCATATATCAAAGATTTCTTCATCTATTGGATCGTGAGCGAAAAACAAAGATGAAAATTTAATAATATCATGATATTTCTTTTCCTTATATAAAGTAACTATATACTCTTTAAGCAGTTTACTGATTTTCTCTTCTTCACTTGATTTATAAGGATCGATTCCCGACTCCTGCACATTTGAAAGGAACGTGCCATTGCCTAAAACCTCATAAAGCTTATTCATATTATCATGAATTACATCTTGGTTTGGTGATTCTTTTATCTTAGTCAAAATGTTGTTATATGCAATATAATCGCAATAGAATGGCTTATCAAAGACAAACCTCCATTGATGATTTTGATGTAAAAGCGTAATTCCTTCAATATCTTCCAAAATATTTCTCAGTCTATTTATTGTAACTCCTCTTATATTTTTCGATTCAATTACATCCTTATCAGGCCACAATGATAATGTCAAAGTTTCTGTAGTAATACCTGTTTCGTCATCTGTATTTAATAATATAAGGGAAAATAAAGTTCTGAGTTTCATTCCAAAGCGATGACTGATATCTTGTCCGTTTCTGTCATACGCTGTAAAATTACCAAAGGTATATACTGCCGAATGTTTATGTTTTTTCAGATTTATTTCTACATTATTGAGCTTATTCACGGATTTTGCAAATTCTTTTCCTACTTGTATCTTTTTCCTTTTGTTGGAATAAAAAAGAATCAAGTAAAACACAGCAATTAGAACTACCATAGCTATAGCAGCAATAACAAATAATTCATATAGCTTAGTGTTAGACTTCACACTCTCTAAAGAAGCTTTAGATATAGGCGGATTATTTAATGCAAAAACTTGTACCTTACTTTTATTTAAATCTATATTTTCTTTTATTACTAAGTAGAATTCATTAACATCATTATTAAAAAATAAATTTACAACCGTACTCATATCTTCTGATGTGAAACGAATAGAGTCGCTCATTATCTCATAGGCTCCACTTTTCAAGTCAAAGCTATAAAGGAATCCGAAAGTTTTTGGACTATGATGAGCATAGCAGAATGCATAAAAATGAGTTTTATCATTACTTAGAATAAGGTTATTTCCGGCAATAAACTCAGCTTTTGGATGCTCGGTAATTGCCCAAAGATATTTTATGCTTTTAGTTTTCAAATTGATACTATACAAATCGTATAAATTACGTCCTCCATGCTCCTGCCTGCCTGTTTCATTTCCAAATCCACCAAACAGAAGTATTTCGTCATCCTCAATTCCATTACCTACTGCCGAATAAAATCTTGGCGTGATTTCATCTCCTTTAAAAATCTCTTTTTCCCAACTCTTGCTATACGAATTATATTTTACTATATCGTTTAAATACAAATGATTAAAGTATCCGCCAAAGAAATACAGTTCTCCATCAGAAGAGAAAAAAGGATTAGAATGTATAATTTTTTCTTTTTGAATAAGATTGATGAAGCTCTCTTTATTTTGTTTCTTTAGCGATTTATTCTGGTTAGTATTGTCATTTTCTGTAAATACATAACAATTCTCATCGTATGGATTAAATACTGTATTATATATTTTTATGTCTCCAAATATACTTAATTCAGTTTTGTCAAGTCTATCATATCTGGGATAATAACTAAAAAGACTATCATTATCGATAAAGATAATCCGGTTAAGTTTTTCATCATATGTAATTGAAGTCGAATTATTTATGGTTAAGGTAGATTTTCTCTGCCAGAAAAAGTGATTATTAATTACCCAATTAGGATTTTTTACAGAGGCTTTATATTTTTCGTTTTTGTCTTTAGCAATTTCACCTTCTGATTCGTTAAGAGGAAAATAAAAAGATTTTGTACCTGATGATATTCTTAAATTCTTGATAATCATTTGCGGCACATCTAAATTCAGACCGTATAATCCAAATGCAAATTGAAGTTCTGAAGGGTTTTCTAAGCCAACCGACTCGCATACATACTTATTATTTGATAATTGAATATCGACTTTATCTTCAATTAAATTAAAATTAAATTGGATTGGTATAACAGTTTTTTTCTCTATATCATCTTTAGATATTGGAATCTTAACGGATTGATGTGTTATTGGACTATGAAAGTCGAGATACATATTATCCACACCATAGAAATTAACAAAAACAAATTCAACTTCTTGTCTTTTGTTATTTATAATTCTGAAAACATGACCAAAATGGTCTTGATCCCAAATAGACAAATCAAAACTTAAATTAAAAGAATCTTTAAATTGTTGATTTTTATTTGCGAATACAACCAAAGACGTTCTCTCATCTACTTTCTCCTGACTCGAAGTAAATAAAAGTCCACCCGGTAATTCTCCTGCAAATGAATAAATTGCAGCAATAACACAGATTATAAATATACTGTATCTATTATTCATGCTTTAATTTGGTTTTGCAATCAACTTATCTTCCATCATTTTAATAAAATAGCCGCCTAATACCGATCTTGCCCTGAAAGCTACATGCTCCGGTCTGTCTGTCCAATACCAGTCGGACATAGGGATGCGATCTGTAGTTTCATTAACAAATCTGTAAAGCGGACCGATTAATTTTTGAAAATCATTTGTGCTTCTTGAAAGTGTGGCTGACCATACAATCCAATCGGCTTTAGTATATTGATGCCTACTATCGAGTGGCAATCCGTATTCATTCTGTTTTGTCAGATAATAAGCTATTTCCTTCTCCGGAACGTCATGTGGAAATGCATTTATTCTCATTATTTTATCCCACACTAAATTATATTTCTGACTCCATGTGTTTGGTTGATCAAAAGCAAATCTGTAATGATCACCATCATCTGCTCTTTTCACCCAGTCTAAAGCCATATTGCGTGCTAATGCTGAATATTTACGTGCTATTTCATTGTGCCCAAGCATATCTGCCAAACGTCCATAACATGCAATACCGAGTATAGCTTTAATTGACAAATTAGCATTGTGTGCAGAATGCCCGGCAAACACATCGGTATTACCCTGATATTCCGGGTCAAATCCTTTTTCCACTAAGAAGTCTGCCCAGGAAGATAAAGCTGTCCAATGTTTTTCTGCATATTTTGCATTGCCTTCCATTGTTGCAATTGCAGCAGTTAAAATCAACATATTACCTGATTCTTCTACCGGCATAAACAAGTTGTTGACCTGTCCGTTGGCAATTGGATATATACCAACATCATGTGGCGCAAAAGGATATTGCCACTTTCCGCTTTCTACATAATAAAATATAGGATTTAACATTCCCTTTAATAAATCGACATTATAAAGTAGAAATAATGGTGCAGACGGATATGATACGTCTACTGTAGCAATAGAACCACTACTGTAATTTTCTTTGGAAAGAAATAACAAATCTCCATTAGGAGCTTCCAATAATTTATGTGCAGACACTGACTGCCTATAGGCTAATGCACATAATTCTGCATATTCAGTTCCACCGCATCTTTTAGCCTCTTCCATTAATCCATTATCAAACTTGTTACAATCGTTTTTAATATTTGTATAATTTGACTGGGCTAATGAAAACATATCAAAAATATCTTTATCTCTATTTCTATTCCAATATGGTCGTAAATTAATTCCAAAATACTGTACAGAAAAGATATCATCATACCCCAGCATAAAATATCCTGTGACTTCTTGCTTTACCTTTCCGATTTTTTTTGCAAATGCTAATCTATTTTGTTCTGTTTTAATTTCATTAGAATTTTTAAATGTTTTAAAATTACCATAATCATAAAATTGTTTCCTTAAATCATAACTGTATCCTATCCCGGCATCAGTATTCTTAGTCTCCGAACACAAATAAAAATATCCCCAATCGATTCGAACATCATCTCCATGTTTACCAAGCACTTTTTGTGATGTGCTGCCTGATTTTAGAAATAATTGATTATTCTTCCTTACAATTTTATTTTCACTCAATTGATTACGTGTATTTAAAGCCCAGACCGGTGATGCCTCAAGATATATCTGAACATCATGTGTCTGTTGGTCGTTCGATGTTAGTTCATAAGAAATATAATTTATCGGTCTTGAAAGCAAGTCTAAATTATCCATAAGTAATGGTGCAGTAAATGTGAGTTTTAAATCTACTTCTCCACATGTAAATTCATAAATAGTCTGGGTTGGAAGTACAGTTACAGACTTTTGTACTGCTGTTTGTGTAAGACATGTTTGAACAGGTTCTTCTATACTCACACCAAAATCAAGGTAGGCATCACCCCCTCTATTATGACAATAAGCTGTTATTACATTATTACCTTTTTTCAGAGATCTATGAGCTTCATCGTTAATCTCTTTAAAAATATTGTCTTGACACTTGTCATATACTCGTACTACTTCAATACCATTTACATATATCTCCACATCATCATCATGAGAGAACTCAATAAAGACCTTCTTGTCAAGCACATCTTCATCTAAAACAAATTCTTTTCTCACCCATAAATGTGAACTTTCCCACACAGTATTAATCAAACTTTGGAAACGTCTACCAAACGGAGCATTCCCTGCAGTCCAATTATGATCATCAAATCCTATGTCTTTCCAATTACCTTCAGGTTGTACAAAGCTATAACGCACACTTAAAGGTTCTACTTCACCCATTCTAACAATAGGTTTTAAGTAATTACTCTCAACTCCCATAAATCTATAAACATCTCCATCGACACGCAAAGCCCCCAACAAAGGGAATGCGTTACCTGTCCAATGTGATAGTTGTCCCTGATATAATGTATCGCCAAACAACCATGCATTGGTATATGTATCAATATTAATTAATGGGTATGCCGGTGCTCTTAGATTACTGGTTACTCTTATCTCTTCTTTGTTGACACATGACAAAAGAAGTGCTGAAAGTAGAATAAAGAAAATCCTTTTCATTTTTGTAGTTTAATATCGTTAATTTTCCTTTTGAAATGACTAATATACATATGAATCTTTATGTCGTTTTTATTCACAAGTGCAAATATAGTAAAAAGAGTATAAATAACATCAATTATAACCCGGAGAGCTAATTCTTTTTGTGAGATGTCGTAGATTTTTTATAGCATATAGTATAACAAAGTGATGGAGTTCTCCAACAGTATTATCATTATATTTTTACAATGATTACGAGTTTAATTCTTAAAAGGTAAAGATGATTTCATCAGTTTAGTTAGATAAATCAAGGTTTAGACATTATAATTTCTCCACTTCTTTTTCCGAAAGACCTGTAACCTCCGCAATAAAGTCTATTGAAGACCCTTTAGCTTTCATATTGCGGGCAATTTCTATTTTTTCTTCTTTTCTACCTTTTGTCAATCCTTCTTTTCTACCTTTGCTTAATCCTTTTTCCAACCCTCTATTCAACCCCTTCTGTTCGGCAAATGACAATGTAGCCAGAGTGTCACGATAGTTTCTGATACTTCTGTCGTAACGCATACGGTCTTCTTTGCTCAATGCTGAGATGTCGACTATTTTCTCCAACTTTTCGAAAATAGGTTTGTAAGCCTTGAATGGCATTCTGTCTAATGCTTCCATATTCTCCTGTCTAAACGTTGATTTATATGATTTACATGATTAAGATGATTATAATGTCTGCACTGATTTATACCGTTTATTGTTCAAACGTTTGAAGTTGAGGCTACGCTCTCCAAAATTTATTAAGAGACCTACTTCTAAATTATATGCTTCCAAATAATTAGTTGCTTGTGCAAAATGTACATCTTGCAAATGTATGACAGCTTTTAACTCGACAGAAATTATATCTTCTACTAAGAAGTCAACTCTCCTCGTTCCTATATGCTGTTCTCTATAATAAATTGGCATTTCAAATTCGCGACTAAATTTAAGACCTGCTAATCGCATTTCAATCTGCAACGCTCTTTGGTATATGACTTCCTGAAACCCATTTCCCAATTGCCCATGTACTCGCATGGCACAACCGATAACCGGAGAAGTAATTGCTAAATGTGGTTATTCAATATTTATCATAATAATCACACCATCATATACCTTTTATAATCATCTTAATCATGTAAATCATATAAATCATGGTTTAGACATTAATTTATTATTTGTATCGCCATCACGACACGACACAAAAATACGAAATATGATTTGAATAAAAACCATTAAAAGGTAAATTAATCAGGTAGGATGAAAAGTTTTTACCTTTTGCGTAAAAATACTCTTCCCCTCAATCACACAACACATACAAATCGCCTCTGGGGTTCAGTAACATTAAGGGACATTCAGCTTTTTGTATTAAATGTAATTCTTTGGGACCGAAAACTATATCATCTAATCCATATTCTCTTGATGAACTAGAAATTATAAGGTTACAATTGTTGTCTGAAGCATAGCGTAAAGCGTCAAATTCTATTTTAAAGCTGTCTTTTTTACCTTTTACTGTCTTATAATTCAGATTGAATTTATCGAGTACTGATGAGATTTTTGTGACATTATTAGCCGCTTTAGAACCATAATCTTTTGCCTGCAACATTATTATTTCTGAATTTAAAAATCGACCGAATGCTGCTGTAAATTGTGCTTTTTCAATTTCTTCTATCAGAAAATTCACAGGTACAACAATCTTTTCAAAAGAGATATTGCTGAATTCATCTTTTATAAATAAATATGGTATTCGCAGTTCACTACAAGCTCGCAAATATTTTTTAATCGTTCTGATTTTCGAATTTGTAAGCTGAATAATTAAAAAGGACACTTCCTGAGCTTCACAAATATCTTTAATATTTACTATTTTTTCATTTACTGATAGATAGTCATGCTGAATTTCATTATCTACTAAAAGTAATTGAAGTCGGTTTGAAATAATATCGTGTTCCTGTCCGTTTTTATCAGCTAATGTTACTATGCCGTTCTTTTTAGAAAAACTTGTTGAAAGCCGATTTGCTGCTTCAAGTATATTTAAAGAAGTATCTAAATTAGATAATATGGTAAGAATCATGTTGTTAAACTCAATTTATTCGCTAAAATATACTCTTTTAACCCTTCGTGATATTCCTGTTAGTATTTCATACGGTATTGTTTGCAACTTTTTTGCTACTTCCGAAATGGTGATATTCTCTCCGAAAATTTCAACTATATCTCCTTCACGAACACCTAATTCTGTAACATCTATGGTTGTTAAATCCATCGATACATTTCCTATCACTGAAGCACGTTGTTTATTTACATACACCTCTCCTATACCATTACCAAGTTTACGATTAAAGCCATCAGCATAACCTATTGGTAAAGTTGCTATTATTTTATCTTTCGATACAATTCCATTTCTGTTATATCCTACGGTTTCACCTGCTTTTACGGTTTTAGTCTGCAAAACAATAGTTTTCAGCGTACATACTTGCGGTAAATATATATTCGGTATAGCCGAAACACCATAATGTCCTATTCCAAGACGTACCATATCAAACTGATACTCAGAGAAACGCTCTATACCTGCTGAATTTAAGATATGCGACATGATATCGTGCGAAAATGCTGCCTTGAATTTATCTGCACAAGATTGAAAAATATCAATTTGTTTATGCGTAAATTCGTCTAATTTTGTATCATCTGCACCTGCTAAATGAGAAAACACCGAACGCACTTTCACTTGATTAGTCTTTTGAAGCAGCCCTATTAATATATCAATATCCTCATAATCAAATCCTAACCTGTGCATGCCTGTATCTATTTTGATATGAATAGGATAATCTGTCAATGCCTGTCGACCAACTGCTTCAATAAATTCTCTCAACAAACTAAAACTATATATCTCAGGTTCTAAATTATTTTCAAAAAGTACATCAAACGAACTTTTCTCCGGATTCATAACAGCAATAGGTATATGTATGCCTGATTTTCTTAATTCTGCACCCTCATCCGAAACGGCAACTGCAAGATAATCAACTCTATGGTGTTGTAATGTCTTAGCTATCTCAACCGAACCGCTTCCATAGGCAAATGCTTTGACCATACACATAACTTTTGTGTCAGGATGTAATTTAGATCTAAAATAATTGAGATTGTCAACCAAAGAATTTAAGTTAACCTCAAGGACTGTTTCATGCGCTATCAGTTCGAGTTTATGTGATATTTTCTCGAATTCAAATTTTCTCGAACCTTTAATAAGAATGGCTTCCTGCTTGAAAATACCTATCAAAGGATTATTTAGAAAATCATCTGTATTATTGAAAAAATAATTCTCAATATCATTAAAAAGATATGAATACTTAGTTATCTCCTCCCCTATCCCGATTATTTTATTTATTCCTCTTTGCAGAATATCTGAAAGCACCATCGTTTTCTTTAATTTTTTCGAAGATGCCTGTTGTATCAAAAAATCTATGGCAATATTCAATGCATTCAAATCCGAATTATAGCTATCGTTGATAATCAGACAATCATTAACACCCTGCTTTACTTCAAGCCGCATTGCTATGCTTTCCAACTTCGATAAACGTTCATTTATAACATTCATATTATAGTTGAGATACAACATCAAAGCAATGCAATGCATGGAATTTTCTATAGATGCCTCATCGGTAAATGGTACGTAAAACAACAAATTTACATTTTGATGTACTATTTCCAATTCGGTTTGTGTATCTCTCTTTGAAATTCGTTTTAAATAAATGGTATTTTTGTCTGACCGCCCCCAATCTATTAATGTAGCTTTTAAAGATGCAGCCTTGATTTCTTCATCAACCATAGGATTATCAGCACAATAAATCAAAACTTCTGAGTTTTTGAACAGGATTAACTTCTCACGAAGTTTATGGCGACAATCTGTAAAATTCTCATTATGTGCATCACCAATATTCGTAAATATCCCAATTGTAGGATATATAATCGGTTCAAGCTTCAACATTTCACCCGGCATGGATATTCCCGCCTCAAATATTCCTAATTGCGTGTCTTCCTTTAACTGCCATACCGATAGTGGTACTCCTATTTGCGAATTATAACTTCTTGGCGATCTGACTATTTTATAATCTTCATTCAAAAGTTGAAAAAGCCACTCTTTGACTATTGTTTTACCATTACTACCGGTTATACCGATTACCGGTATGGAAAATTCAGCACGCCGTGTAGCAGCAATTTTCTGTAATGCAACAAGAGTATCATCTACTTTCAAAAATATGGCATCAGACATTTTGTTAAATTCATCATGCAACTCACTGACAATAAATGAACGAACACCCTGTTGATATAATTCTTGAATATATTTATGTCCGTTATTTCTTTCTGTCTTTATAGCAAAGAATAATGTTTCGGAGGAAAAAGTCACTGACCTGCTGTCGGTTAGCAACCATTTAATATTTACATCTTTGTTTATGAGAAGTTCAGAGCCGAGTATGTCTACGATTTTCGAAAGCAACACTTTTTTATATTTTACTTGATTTCCGTATATTCAATATTTTGATGTCAAAATTACTGAATAAAATGATATAATCTTGATATATTAAAAATATTTTGTGTTTTAGATGACATTTATCCTGCAATGGTAATATTTAAGTCATCTTGACTTTTCACATCAATCGACTACAATTGTAGAGGAATTCCTTTGCTGCTCGCTGTCCAACCGACTACAATTGCACAGGAGTTCCCTCAATCGCTACTTTGGCTTCGCCAAGTCGCTCTTTCAGGATGACACGCTCACTGGCGGGCGGAGGGTGTAAAAGCCGACTACGGCTGTAGAGGAGTTCCCTCAATCGCTCCTTTGGTTTCGTCAAGTCGCTCTTCGGGAGGACACGCTCGTTAGCGGGTGGAGGGTGTAAAAGCCGACTACGGCTGTAGAGGAGTTCCCTCAATCGCTCCTTTGGCTTCGTCAAGTCGCTCTTTCAGGATGACACGCTCACTGGCGGGCGGGGATATATTTCCTAAATGGTTTTTTAATAATCGTATGGATTGAGTTCTTTCAATGTCGGGTTTCTGGTATTAATAAGATTTAGTTTCTTTGCTCTGGAATATTTTTTAATCTGTTTTTCTCTTGCTATAGCATCTTCTACATATTCGTATCTTTCAATATAAATCAACTTGTTTATATTGTATCTTTTTGTAAAACCATCTGTTTTCCCAAGCTTGTGCTCAGCAACACGTCTGACAAGATTATTGGTAATTCCGGTATAAGTAACACTATTGTTTCGTGTAGTTAAGATATAAACATAATAAAATTGAGTTTTCATAAACAAACATTTTTTGAAGATGCAAAAATATAAAAAAATCGACAAACAACACATTCACAAATATAACCTCAACACCGCCACTGCGAAAATGATGATGTTACAGGGACACTTCGAGTGGCGGTATACCCCGCCCACCAGCGAGCGTGTCATCCCGAAAGAGCGCAGCGAATGAGGGAACTCCTCTGCAATTGCAGTCGGTTTTCTGTATACCCCGCCCACCAGCGAGCGTGTCCTCCCGAAGAGCGACTTGGCGAAGCCGAAGGAGCGAAGTGAGGGAACTCCCAATAAGTCGTAGTCGGTAGTATAGCCGTTAGTTAGGGAATCCCAATACGTTGCAGTTGCTCTATGTAAAGTTGAAGTTTTCTTAAAAGTACCAGTATGTGGTGTTCGATTGTTTTTCGACTTTTTTCACTACATTTGTATACTTTTAAAAACAAAAATCAAAGTTTACTGTTTTTTTATAGTCAATAAGAGAATAAAAATTAAAGAGATATTACTAAAACATGAAGTCAGATATTCAAATTGCACGGGAAACACAACTAAAAAATATTACGGAAATTGCTAAAAGTATTGACTTGCCTCAAGATGAGCTAATTCATTATGGCAAGTATATGGCTAAAGTACCGATTAATTTAATCGATGAAGAAAAGGTAAAAAAGAGTAATCTTATCGTTGTAACTGCTATTACCGCAACTAAAGCCGGTATCGGTAAAACTACTGTTTCAATTGGCTTGGCTTTGGGGTTAAATAAGATTGGCAAAAAGGCTGTTATTGCCCTTAGAGAGCCTTCTTTAGGTCCTGTTTTTGGCATGAAAGGCGGTGCAACCGGCGGCGGATATTCACAAATCCTACCTATGGAAAACATCAATTTACATTTTACAGGTGATTTCCATGCTATTACTACTGCCCACAACACAATATCTGCTTTACTCGATAATTATATATTTAGGTATAGAGGCGATAATGGAATTAAAAAAGTATTGTGGAGACGCGTTATGGATGTTAACGATCGCTCATTACGACATATTATTACCGGTTTGGGTGATGGTAACGGCATCGTTCAAGAGTCCGGTTTCGACATCACTGTTGCTTCTGAAATAATGGCTATCCTTTGTTTATCAGAAAGTGAAGATGATTTGTATCGTAGAATTGAAAATATACTGTTAGGATACAGACAGGATGGTTCGCCCTTTACAGTAAAGGAACTTGGCATTGCAGGCTCTATTGTCGTTTTACTTAAAGATGCTTTAAACCCTAATTTGGTTCAATCTACTGAAAATACTGCTGCTTTTCTTCATGGAGGTCCTTTTGCCAATATTGCTCATGGATGTAATTCAATTTTAGCGACTAAAATGGCTATGACATATGGAGATTATGTTCTTACTGAGGCAGGTTTTGGTGCTGACTTGGGTGCTGAGAAGTTTTTTAATATTAAATGTAGAAAAACCGGTATTCGTCCTAAATTATCGGTTATAGTTGCTACTTCACAAGGTTTAAAGATGCATGGAGGCATATCATTAGATAAGATTAAAGAGCCTAATGTAGAGGGATTTATCAAAGGTCTCGATAATTTAAATAAACATCTTGATAACTTGGCAAACTTTGGTCAATCTACAGTAGTTGCTTTTAATAAGTATGCATTTGATACTGATGAAGAAATTGATGCCATAAAGTCATTTTGTAAGAAAAAAGGTGTTCCATTTGCTATTAATGAGGCTTATGTTAAAGGTGGAGAGGGTGCGGTGGAATTAGCAAAAATTGTTGTGGATGCCATAGAAAATAATCCTTCAAAAGATCTTATTTTTACATATAATGATGAAGATGATATTGAAACAAAAGCTACAAAAATCGCTACTCAGATATATGGTGCTAAAAATATTATCTTCGGAAAGGAAGCTCTGAAAAAGCTAAAACTGATACGTAACACTGATCTTGAAAAAATGCCTGTATGTATGGCAAAAACTCAATATTCATTTTCTGCCGATCCTACAAGATATGGTGTTCCGAAAGACTTTACTTTGGAAATTAATGATTTAGTTATAAACCAAGGCTCTGAGTTTATTGTTGCAATTGCAGGCGAGATGATGCGCATGCCCGGTTTACCTGCTGACCCTCAAGCTAAACGTATCGATATTAAAAATGGAATTATCGAGGGATTAAGCTAATGAAATCGTGATTGGTGATTGGTGATTATCAATCCAGCTCCACAACTGTAATTCCTGCTCCTCCAAATTGTACGTGCTCATCATGGTATCTTGAAACTCCATGAATAGTACCAAGATACTGACGGATAAGTTGGCGCAATGCTCCTGTACCTGTACCATGCAATATACGCACTGACGACACGCCGACTATCAAAGCATCATCTATAAAATACATCACAGCTTGCAGAGCTTCTTCACCTCGCATCCCTCTTACATCTATTTCAGATTTAAAGGTGAGTTTACGTTGCCTTACATCATCTGTAACAGTGGATTTTTGCATCTCGGCTTTTTGTTCCCTTTTAATCTTATTATTACTGATGAGTTCTAATTTATCAAGTTTTACGGTTGACTTTAGCTGACCGAAAGCCACTATAGCATTTTTACCTTGTATATCAAGTATTTTTCCTGCATTATGCTGACCTTTAAGGCAGACTTGCATACCTATAGCAAAATTTGATGTAGGTAAATCGTCAATTTGTTGTATTGCAACTTTGTTCTTTTGCTTAGGCTTTTGTTGTTTTACGTGTTCTTTGTCATCCAACTGAAGTTTTATTTTCTCATTAAAATCGTGTAACTCCTTCCTGATTTTTTTAGTTTTATCTTTTTCAGCCTGTGCTTCTTTTATCTGCCTGATAGTGTTTTCTATTTTTGCATTAGTTTCGGAAAGAAGGCGTTGAGCATCTTCATTAGCCTTTTTGACAATCGCTTTTTTCTGACGATTGATTTCCGACATCTCGGTTTCATATTTAGCCAACGTTTCTTCAAGCCTTTTTTCCTTCTGACGAATATCACTTCTTTTTCTTTCCCAATATCTTTTATCTCTTACGATATCCTGTAAATGTTTATCATAATCAAGATGTTCGGCACCAACTTTATCAGCAGCATAAGCAATTAAATCTTCGGGCAAACCAATTTTACGTGCAATTTCAATAGCGAAAGAAGATCCCGGATTTCCGATTTGCAATAGAAATAAAGGTTGAAGATGCTGACGGTCATATAACATAGCACCATTCACAATTCCTTCTGCATCTTCAGCATAATGTTTCAGATTTGTATAGTGAGTTGTTATAACCCCAAAAGCTTTATTGGCATTGAAACGTGCTAAAGTAGCTTCGGCAAGTGCCCCACCTATCATAGGTTCTGTGCCAGAGCCAAACTCATCGATAAGCAATAATGTTTTTTCATTACTGTTTCGAATGAAAAACTTCATATTCAGGAGATGTGAACTGTATGTAGACAGATCATTTTCAATCGATTGCTCATCTCCGATATCAATAAATAATCGGTTGAATATACCACAGCGACTATTTTCATGAACAGGAATAAGCAATCCGCATTGAAGCATATATTGCAATAACACAACAGTTTTCAAGCATACCGATTTACCACCGGCATTCGGACCTGAAATCAAAAGTATACGTTGTTTGTCATTTAAAACTATATCAAGCGGTACAATTTGTTTGTTTTGTTTTTTTAAAGATAGAAAAAGCAAAGGATGAATAGCCTTATTCCATTCTAACAGACATGAATTGTCAATTTGAGGCTTGATTGCATTTATTTCTTTAGCAAACAAAGCCTTAGATCTAAGAAAATCTATCTCTCCAAGAAAGTGTTGCGACTGCAATATATCATCAGTATAAGGTCGTACAAAATCTGTAAACTCAACTAAAATCCGAATAATCTCACGTCGCTCCTCCCCCTCTAATTCGCGTATACGATTATTTGCCTCCACAACCTGCGATGGTTCTATAAACACTGTCTTACCTGTGGCAGACTCATCATGCACAATACCTGAGATTTTCCTTTTGAAGCCGGGCGAAACGGGAATTACAAGTCGACCATCGCGCATAGTAGGTGCTGCATCCTTCTCCACATATCCATCTGCTTGAGCCTGACGAAGTATAGTCTGCAAAGATCGAGAAATTGAGCTTTGAACCTGTAATATTTCTTTACGAATGCGCTGAAGTTCGGGTGTAGCATTATCTTTTATCTTTCCAAACTTATCTAATATCGAATCAATTTTGTGAATAACATCCTGAAAAGCAGGAACAAACATCACTAATTCATGTAAGTTTGGATATACATCAGCATCTTGAGATAAAATAAACGACACAAGTTTTCTTACAGCATCTAAAGCTTTTTTAAGTTCGAACAACTCATTTTCATCAAGATATAATCCCTCAACCCTTATCCGTAATAAACCTTCTCTAATATCAAAAAAATCCCCAACAGGTATTTGATCGACCGCCTCATTAATCAGTCTAAGCATCTCATATGTCTGATTTATTTGTTTAATAACACTTTGATAATCAGATGAAAAACTAATCAAATCTACCTTCTCCTTACCTAAGGATGAGATACACTTATCCTTTAATAAAATACGTATGTGAGAAAAGTCAATTTTAATTTCAAAATCAGAGGGATATAGCATTGTATAAAAAATTCAACGTAATATTTAAACTTTTTTTTAAGTTAATTGTTACTAATAACTAAAAGAGCAACAAAGATAAATGTTTTGTTCCAATTTGCGTCAAAGCAAGATTGATGAGAGTTATATTTTCTTTATTTGTTCAAAAAAAATTGGATTTTAACTTTTTTATTTAAATTATTATTTACTTTTGTAATGCAAACTAAAAATCTCTATTATTAATCAATTAAATTATTTTTTTATGAGAAAATTTCTTATTGCACTCGTTGTTATGGCAGGTATGTTTAGCATGGTAAACGCACAAGAACTAAGTAAAGCCATCGGATTACGTGGTGGTGGCGGTGGTGAAATTTCCTATTTACATCCACTTGGTGATGCAACACGTATGGAATTGGACTTAGGTTTTAATTGGGGTTCTATTATGGCTCACGGAACATATCAGTGGGTTAAAGACCTTTCATCAGTAACCGAAGGACTTAATTGGTTTTATGGCGCTGGAGCTGGTTTAGGATTTTATACAGTTCCTGGTATAAGCGGTTTTACAGCAGGTATTGTAGGTCAGATTGGTGTTGAATACAATTTACCTATCTCGTTACCATTAATGATTTCGCTTGATTATCGTCCTGGTGTTTACTTTGTTCCGTTTGCTCCGAATATTACCGGTGCATTTGGTGGAGTATATGGCGGTATTCGCTACAAATTCTAAATTGTAAATTTATTTTCAGAAAAGGATGTCTCGTAAAGAGGGGCATCCTTTTTTGTTTGTCAAAATTAATATAACTTTGGCGATATTTTAAAATCGATGACAAACAATAATAAAAACTGGTTATTCATACCTTTATTCATCGTTACAATTGCTTTATTTATTCTTGATTTGGCGATAGGAAGTATAAAGATACCTTTTGAAAATTTCATTTCAATATTTCTGGGTAGAGGTCATGAAGAAAACAATATATACAGCGAGATTATTCTGAATTTCAGAGTGCCAAAGGCTATTGCGGCTATACTTGCCGGAGCCGCTTTGTCAGTAGCCGGTTTGATGATGCAGACGCTTTTTCGCAATCCTTTAGCAGATCCATATATATTAGGTGTCAGCTCCGGTGCGAGTTTAGGTGTGGCTATTACGATGATGAGTGCCTCTATTCTACCCTTTTTCTGGATTCAAAGTAATTTCAGCATTGTTATATCAGCAATAGCAGGAGCAGCGATTGTACTATTATTAGTAATAGGAGTCTCGTACAAAGTAAAAAACTCTGTTTCTTTACTGATTGTAGGTATTATGTTAGGAACTATTGCCGGATCTATTGTAAGTATTTTGCAGTACTTTTCAAATCCTGATGCTATTAAGTTATTTGTGTTGTGGACATTCGGAAGTTTAAGTGCTGTGAATTATGAGAATCTACAGATATTGACTCCAATAGTTATTATCGGTCTGACTATGGCTTTTATTTTACATAAAAACTCAGATGGATTACTATTAGGTGAAAATTATGCAAAAGGTCTGGGTATCAATATCAAAAGTACTCGCATCTTAATTGTACTTTCATCTGGAATTTTGGCAGGTAGTATAACGGCTTTTACCGGACCAATAGCTTTTGTAGGAGTAGCCGTACCACATATTGCAAGGGGCATTTTCAAAACCGCTTTGCATAAAATACTAATTCCTGCTTCGATTTTGATTGGAGCATCACTAATATTAATCTGCGATATCATTACTCAAATACCAACTTATACTTTACCAATTAATACAATAAGTGCACTTTTTGGAGCACCGGTTGTTATATGGGTAATATTAAGGAAGAATTGAAGAAAATGTGCTAATATGCCAATGTGATAATATGCCAATATGTAAATGTACTAATATGGTCTATTGTATATAGTCTAATGACTCCAAACTATTGACCATTGACTATTGACTAATCACTAATTACTAATCACCAACTATTATGACAACAAAAGAACGATATACAAATGTTATTAAATGGTTTCAGGAGAATATGCCTGTTGCTGAAACCGAATTGCATTATAATGATAATCCGTTTCATTTACTGATAGCTGTAATTTTATCAGCTCAGTGTACCGATAAAAGAGTGAATATGATTACTCCCAAGCTTTTTGAAGATTTCCCTACTCCGGAGAGTATGATGGATGTGAGTTCAGATGTGATTTTTGAATACATCAAATCGTGTAGTTTCCCTAATAATAAGGCAAAGCATTTGGTAGGGATGGCAAAAAAATTAGTTGAAGAGTTTAATAGAGAAGTACCGGATGATATTGATGATTTACAGAAGCTTCCGGGGGTAGGACGTAAAACCGCAAATGTAATAGCATCCGTAGTCTATAACAAACCGGCTATGGCTGTGGACACTCATGTATTCAGAGTTTCAGAGCGTATAGGTTTGACAACTAACTCCAAAAATACACTGCAAACGGAAAAAACATTAGTACAATACATACCCGAAGAGCTTATATCTACGGCACATCATTGGTTGATACTGCATGGTAGATATATCTGTCAGGCTCGCCGACCAAAATGTGAGATATGCGGACTAAGACCATGGTGCAGATATTATCAGAATCTTCCTCCAATAAAAAAGTAAATCCCAACTATATTATTACAATTGGGATTTACTGTATAGTTATCTCTTAAGTGTCATTCAATTATCGCAGCCCATCCTCCATTGCGCACAATTTTAATTTTTTGATGTGTAGAAGAATCTATTTTTGCTTCTTTTCTGTAATAATGTAAAGCTTGGCGACCGGCATTAACACCATCTTCAAAATATGTCATATTATATTTTTTACCTTTTGTAAGAAAATCGAATGAAAGATCGAAGGTACGCTCCTTCTCTGAGTTGTTTGTCATAGCTCCTACAAACCATTTATCACCTTTTCTTTTCGCAACAACTAAATATTCGCCAAACTCAGCATGAAGAACTTTTGTCTCATCCCAAGTTACAGGCACGTTTGAAATAAACTCTGTACAATCGGGATTTTGGTAATATAAACTCGGATTGTCTGCTAACATTTGAAAACCACTTTCAAAAATTACATATAAAGCAAGTTGATAAGCACGAGTACCCATATTTGCAGAATTCGGACGATTATTAGAAAACACATCAGGTTGCATACTTATCATTGCTCCAGGCGTATAATCCATAACTCCCACAACATTCCTAATAAAAGGAATATACATAGTATTATCAGGATTAGTGTGGCCGGTATATTCCATACCTCTCACACCTTCGTAAGCTAAAACATTAGGATATCTATATTCTAATCCTGCCGGAGAAAACGCACCATGAAAGTCAATAAAGTCAATTTTCAAACCTTTAACTCCCCATTCTGATAAAATTTTGAATAAATCAAAATTATTTTCAACGCAAGTCCAAGTCAGCCAAAGTACCAGTCCAACATTTTTCTCTTTACCATACTTCAGCAATTCTTTTAAATCTACATTATCATTTGGAGTGTATGGGTCACGTGTACTCTTTGCCCATCCTTCATCCAATAATAAATAAGGTATTCCATACTTCGAAGCAAAATCAATGTAATATTTGTATGTTGCAGTATTATATCCTCCCACAAAATCAACATCGGGTCCATATGGTATAGCACCATTCCACCATTCCCAACATGATTGTCCGGGTTTAATCCACGACGTATCTTCAATTTTACTTTTTGGAGCAAGCTTAATTGGAAGTGTAGCCTCTACCAATTGCTTGTCATCAGTCGTAATCATAAAATATCTCCATGGATAGCTTCGTTTACCTGTAGTTTTAGCAATATAGTTTGCTTCTTGTTGCACCCTTAAAAAACGGTCCCATTCTTCAGTAAGGAATGTAGGATATTTTGGAAAAACCGACTGCATACCTTTACCATCAATTCCTTTCAAAAACATACGCGGATAATCTTCAACATCAGTTTCGGAAACCATGATTTTATATTTATCTTTTGTGTCAATGATGAATGGTAGCAGAATCATTTTATCATTCGGACGTAAATCTCGAGTTTTCACTTTATCATAAAACTCTTCATAACTGGTTACAAAACTACCCGGACGTTGCGCTATAAGTAAATACTCCTTAGGAAACTGAATATAGAAATCCTCACTTAACACTTCAACTTCCCCTTTAAAATTTGTGTGAAACCTGTATGCGACACCATCATCAAAAGCACGAAATTCCACAGAATAATCTCCTGCAAAACTCAAAATAAGGCCATTGTATTGATTTCTAACTTTTGAAAACTTCACTGGGACCACAGGCTCAATAACCTCATCGCCTTTAGTATTTGTTGCCTTTTTTAATTTAGGATTAGCACCTATGACTGTAGTGCGTAAATCCATATTCAAATAACTTTTCTCTATCAGCAAATCATTGCCATAAGATACCGAATAATGAATCTTATCAGATAACTCAATTTGAATTTTAACTTCTGAATTTGGTGATTTTAATTCGAAACTTTTCTGTGCAAAAACGCCAACAGAAAACACAGAAAAAAGAAATAAAGTGATAAATTTGTGTCTTGTTCTCATACTACTTTTATATTTACATTTTTGTTGTTGAATTATTTAGTAATGGGTTTTAAAGATACAATATTTTTTTATATTAATAATTAAAATACCTTTTTTAACTTTTATCGTTCATATACAAGACGATAAGAGAACAAAAAACCACTAAAACAAAGTAATGGCAGGATAAAAAATTAAATTACCCTGCCATTTTTTACTTAAAAAATCATATTGAAGAAAATATTAAAATTATCTTTTAATGATTTTTACAATCGAATTATCAATATGCATAAAATAAACACCTGTAGCCAAAGTCGACAAATCAACTGTAGATGTATTGGTTTGTTTTACTCTCATTCCTGAAAGATTAAACACATAAACCATCGAGTCAGAAGGCTTATCAATAACGTTTACTATACCATCAGTAATCGTAGGATATACTTTAACTGATATTTCATTATTTGCATTAACATCTGTTCCATTATCTAAATGTGTAGGCAATGCATTAGGTTGAGCTGATGTCGATACATTTCTTAAAATAGGAAGAGTATATCCTAAACCCATTTCCCAAATATCATCAAAATCCCAATCTACAGATGTATAAGATGCTGATAATTTTGCATTTGCTTTACTGATATTAGCACCGTTAGAATTGGTAGTGGTGCCGTCCACAACAACACTTTCATTTAACAGCATTTCTGAAAATGCATAATTATTGCTTTTCACTGAACTTTGATCCCAACCAATAATACGTTTAGAATCGCCATTCCCTGAAACACTTGAATTTAAAGCAAAGCATGCAGTAATTTTAGGACTACCCGCATTATATGAACCTACAACTCCACCTGCACTATACTGTGTTGCTGTTATAACACCGGTAGAATAACTATAAAGAACTTCAGCATTATCATCTTTCAAGCGACCAACAACACCACCTGCACGGTCTTTAGCAGTAACATCAGCACTTGAATAGCAGTTTTCCACCAAGGCAGAACCTTCAACCCATCCAACTATACCTCCTACGTCTTCACCTGTACAGGAGATAGTTCCGCTAAAGAAACATTCTTGAATTTTAGCGTTGTCAGATAATATTCCTACAATACCTCCGGTAATTTCCTTTGAAGTTATTGTTGAAGCATTAACAGCTAAGTTTTTCACAACACCGTTGGTTTTAACATTCGCAAATATTCCAACATTTGTTGCGTTAGGACGATTGATCATTAAACCTGTAATAGCTTTTCCATTACCATCAAATTCGCCTTCAAAATTAGCAATAGGCTCCCATCCCTGTCCACTTAATGTTAATGCAATATCATTTGTTAACACATAATATGCAGTTGGGTAATTACGAACTTGGTTTAACTGTAATTGATTAGCAATCTGATATGGTTCACCAAGCGTACCACTTCCTAAGCCTGAAAACTCAGTATTATACGTAGCTTCTAATGTATATTCTCCCTCTTCTAACTCCAATATATATTGGTTATTAGCATCTAAGGTGGCATCAGTGCCATCTATTTTGAACGACACAAGATTGTAATATCCATTAGGAGTAACAGTAATCTTAACTTCATCGCCAACCATAACAGGTTTACCCGGATTTGTCAGGTTTTCGATATTGATGGTACAATTTGTTACATCCTTGTTGATAGTAGCAAGCGTTCCGTCAACTAAAGAGTAATTGTATTGAATACTGTAACCTGCATAACTCTCATTGGTTAAAGTTAGAATTACATCATCTTGTGCTTCTGCAAACATATACACATTCCCGTCATATGATACAGGTTCTACCGACCAATTCACTTGCGTACCTACTCCATTAGCAGTAAGCAAAGCATTCAAATCAACGATATCATAACGTGTACTTTTATTCCCCTGCATGGAATACGTAAAAGTGCCTTCTGCCTTTAATGATATATTTTCCTCTATATCCTTGATTTGCTCGAAAGTAAGTTCGCAATAGCTAACATTCACGTCCTCAAGATCAGGACAATTTTCTATTACAAGAGAGTTTAAATTTGGATTATTTGATAGATTTAATGATTTTAAAATCATTGCTTGGTAAGGACCTCCGTCTACAAGAACTGTATGGAAGTCATTTCCTGAAAAATCAATAGACTCTAACCACCTTATATCACGTCTATCGCAGTAACCTTCCCAGTCAAAATCTTCGGGATAATCATCTTCAGATACACTGGGCTGGATAAAAGAAATCACTGTTCCTACTTTTTGCTTGTATCCTTTATCTGAAAAATTAATAGATACAAATGCACGCCAGTGCTTATCTTTATCTTGCCAATCTAAATAATCAGGTTGTACATCTGCTGTAGTTAAAGTAATACCTTCAATTTCTTTCCAAGTATCATAATCAGTATTCAACGAACCATCCTCCTTATACGGAACCTCTGGTGGAACATCACCAGTACCCTGTTCAATACTTTCTAATAAATTCACTACATGATTGGTACCTACAACCCAAGTACCTCCCCCATACACCATTAAAGCACAAAAGCTTAATACAAATAACAAAGTTAGTTTTTTCATAACGAATAAATTTTAAATTGATTAATAAAATATTTAATTAAAAGTCTTTTTTATATTAATTGTAAGTGTTACTAATCTAATTAACAACACACCCATTATAGGCAAAATTGATATGTTTAAATGTTGTGGTAGGAAAAAGAATCCTCCAAACAAGAAAACAATAGCTAAAATATTAATAATATTAAAGTAGACTGTTAGCTTTTGTAATGATGGGGAAAGCATAAAAGCAACTATCAACAAATAAAAAGGATGTAACCAAAGCATATTCCAGTTTGGCATATAGTACCAATTAGCGTATCCAATTTGTATTACGTAAAACAATAATCCAAATAGACCAACAATCCCAAATATCACCAAGTCAATGAATCTGAAATACTTCTTATGGTAAAACTCAAATATCGTAAGCAACAGAACAATACAAAATAGTACAATTGCAAAAATTATAGGCGTAATCCTATTCATATCTTGTATTGTCTTGCTTATGTCAATTTCATTTATAAGGCTTGCTATTTCCAAAAATGGAGATTTACTTCCATCATTATTGATTACTTCCGAATTTGACCATGCCTTTTGTAACTCATTGGGTACATATAAAATATATTGCAAAGGAATCTGCTTATCTATATTTAAACCAAAAACCAGGTCAATGAAAAATATAAACCATGGATGATTTAATACTTGAGCGTGCGCTATCTCCCTATAACTATTTGTAGTAGTTGTATCAAATGGATATTTCAATTTTTCATTAAGCACTTTATGTATTATGTCGCGAGGAAAAGTCGTACAATTTTCATTAAAAAAATCAAAGACATAAAATCTGTTATTAGTCTGAGCATCATACATAATGCTCTGCCAAATAGTTTCTTTCTCTTCTTGCGATAAATTTAAGACATATTCAGTAAGGCGACGATTTTCGTCTTTAAATATTTTTACAAACTCCTCAAAAGAGACAGCAAATAATTCACACTGCAAATTTCCCATCAATAACTGCGAGATAGTTACGAGAGTAGGTGTTGAGGCATCAAACATTCCGTAATTCAAAACATAGTCGATATTTAATATTGGATCATTTATTCGCAAAGCAGCATGACCAAAGAAAGATTCAATTTTGGTTGGATGTGGAGAAGCAATTAACAAGGAAAGTTCAGCTTGATTGCTTAAATTAGAAATCTCTTTAACTGCTTTTGCAGGTAAAGTAAAAATCGATAAAATGCATAATATAATTGCAAATTGTGAAATTCTGATTTTTAAATTTAAGCTTGTAAACATATAAAACCTTTAAATTGAAATAAATAACATTTTTCTAAATATCTATTTCACACTTCTCTTACAAGTGTCATTTGAATATATGACGATTATAAGATAACATATCACTAAAAGAAGAAGAAAAAAATAAATTGTGGGGATATGAAAGGAAAGAAAGAAAGAAAGAAAGAAAGAAAGAACGAAACAAACATATCTTTATAAATACAAAAATCGTTGAGAAAAGTAATAACTTAACTCAACGATTCACTCTGAAATTACAGAGCGGAAGACGGGGCTCAAACCCGCGACCCTCAGCTTGGAAGGCTAATGCTCTATCAACTGAGCTACTTCCGCAATATTAATGTGCTAATGTGCCAATGTGCTAATGTGAAATGTTTAGTTTTGAGTTCTGAGTTTGTAGTTCTGAGTGTCTTAACTCCATACTCCTAACTCCATACTCCTAACTATTGACCAATCACTAATCACCATAAACCACATTAGCATATTGGCATATTAGCATATTATTTCGTGGGCAGTGAAGGATTCGAACCTCCGAAGTCGAAAGACAGCTGAGTTACAGTCAGCCCCAGTTGGCCACTTTGGTAACTGCCCAAAAGCGATGCAAAAATACATTTTTAATTTATTTCTACAAAATAATATTTGCCATCTTTATGGCTGTAATTGCGGCTTCTACGCCTTTATTGCCATGAATTCCACCGGCTCTATCCATAGCTTGTTGCAATGTATTGGTAGTTAGAACTCCAAAAATAACCGGACAGCCATTTTCTATAGTGTTAAGTATTGTAACACCCTGAGTAACACCTTGACAAACATAATCAAAATGAGGTGTTTCACCTTGAATTACACATCCTAATGTTATAACTGCATCATATTTCTTATCCTGTACACTTTCATGTACAAAACGCTTTGCTGCATATGTTAATTCGAAAGTTCCCGGCACATGCACTACATTTATGTTTCTTCTTAAGACTCCATGCTTCAGAAGAGTTTCAATAGCACCATCTAATAATGAATGTGTAATCTGAAAATTCCAATCAGAAACAGCTATCGCATAACTTTGCTGTACTAAAATATCATTAGAGGGAAGAATATCAGGGTTGTATTCTGATAAATTCTGATATTGTGTAGCCATTTTATTGTAGTCGAGTAATATATTTGTCAATATCCTGACCTTCTTGACTTAAAGAGTATTTATCCTTAATCTGTGTATAGCATGATAGAGCCTTTTTGTTATCACCAATAGACTCATATGCAATACCGGCTTTTTTCAGGAAAATCGGAGACAATACTTCATTGTTGAAATCAGCAGCTTTAGTAAAAAAGCGGATTGCCTTTTCAGTCTGATTTAACTCAACATAACTATCACCAATTAGACCTATTACAGAAATAGAAAAGTACGATTTATCCGCATCATAACCCGATAAATATTTTATTGCATTTTCATAATCACCTAAGTTATAATAGCAAATACCAGCATATGCTTTTGCAAGATTTCCTGATGGAGTAAGACTGTACTTTGAACTTATCTCCTCAAAACCTAATGATTCAAACCCATCGCCATTTAAAGCTAAATTAAATGAATCTCTTGCGAAAAACAACTGAGATTTGTACATCTCATTAGCAGCTTCAACCTTTCGAGGTTTTACATAATAATTATTTATTGCTAAAAAAGCCATTACTGCAAGTGCAACTATTCCGAGCCATGTAATAATTTGCTTTTGATTTTTCTCAATAAATGCTTCAGACTTAGTCAATGCACTCTCGACACTCTGGAACTCATCTTGTTTTTTAACAGCCTTTTTCGACTGATTTTGTGTAACTTTTTTAGACATGATTATAATGAATGATCTGTTTTCTTCTATTTTCTAATTAAAACGGCTACAAAATTAACTCTTTTTTTTGATATTACGACACAAATTATTGTATTTTTGATTAAAAATAGTGAGGATGCACAAATAATACGTATTATTCTTATAATAAACAAAAAAAGCAGCACTATAAACTTTATAAGCAAAATTTTTGTTATATTTGCATCATAAAAGAATGCCGCATTGTTTTGAGATTGGAAAACTCAACATAAAAAAACAAAACGAGTAATGTCGGTTTTTAATGGCGGGCTGCACCTTCGGGCAAGTCGTAGACTCAGCAGATTACAAAGAAAGCTTACACCTCAAATCCTGTCTACAGGAGTTTTCTCATATATCGCAATGCGGTTCTTTTATTTTGTACTTCATTAGAAACAGCAGTTCGAAATTGATTTAAAATTGGTTTCGGACTTTTTAATTTGATACAACTTTTAATCCGATAATTGAACCTATTAAAGTTGCAATGAATAACATCCTCAAAAAGGTTGCAGGTTCTTTAAACACAAAGATTCCAATTAAAACTGTGCCTATCGCTCCAATACCTGTCCAAACAGCATAAGCAGTTCCTATAGGTAAAGTCTGAGTTGCTTTTACTAAAAGGATCATGCTTAGGGTAAGCGTAACAACAAAACCTGTATACCACCAATAAACTTCACTACCTGTGACGGTCTTTGCTTTTCCTAAACAAAATGCAAAAGCCACTTCAAATAGACCTGCTATAATCAAAATTATCCAATTCATTATGTTTTTATATTTTATGAGTTCGTATTTGTAGCTACTTATATTATACCTTTTCTTCATTATCGAAAAGTAAAATTCATCGACTTTGTATTACAAAATAAATCTGAATGCTATACTACAACACAAAGATACAATAATACTTTCAGAGATGAGAAGTTTTTTTATTATTAAAATTTACACTATCTTGATGATAATTAAGACAAAAAAACTATATTTGTAACCAATTTATAAACAATAATACCATGGACATAGAAATTTGGCATATTTGGTAAAGTCATTTATCTGCCTTACGAAGCAACCGGAGTACTGAGTTCGATTGGTGGGATAAAAGAAATGTTGGGAGGGAAGTGAAAGTAATCCTTAAATAGGTTATGATTATATCTGATATATGCAATTTTCATTTTATAAAAAATAGATATTAATATATGAAAAAAGTAATTATTCTGACTTCGTTTATTTTAGCAAGTGTAATAGCTTTTGCACAAAACAATTATGAAGAAGTCGTGTATCTGAAAAACGGTAAAACAATTCGAGGAGTTATTATCGAACAAGTGCCGAATGTTCAAATTAAAATCGAAACCGCAGATGGTGATATTGGTATTTTTCAGATGGAGGAAATTCAGAGAATCACGAAAGAAAAAATTCAGATAACGGAAAAACAAGTAAAACAACCTGTTGCCCCACAACAAGAACAAACGCCTACGTCGCAGCAAATCTTAGAATATCTGAAACAAAACAATCTTGTGATTGTACATAAAAAAGATTACAAACCGAAATATCCATATTTGTTTTCGCTGCAAAGCGGCTTGGCGCATTCGCTTATCGACCTGAGCGAGATGCAGCAAAATTATACTCAATATTATGAACTTACAAGTGAAGAAGTAAACAAATACATCAGCAAAATCAAGAACGGTTTTTTTCTTAACGCCGGTTTTCATTATCTTACCACTAATTTTTTAGGTATTGGCGCAGAATATAATTTTTTCCGTTCGGCTGCCAAAGGCGAATTTCTTGTTAATCCAAATTATGGTTACGGTAGCTCCTCTCTACCTGTTTATATACTAATGAATTCTAATGAAAAAATGTATTTGAACTTTATAGCCCCTTCAGTTATGTTTTTGCAATATTTGGGAGAAAATAAGAAAATATGCCTAACCGAATCACTCGCACCCGGTGCGCTATTTATGAGAATGGAAGGCAGAAGCATTGATTACCATGCTTATGGTGGCAATAACAATAATCATGTCGGGAGTCCGCCAATGTATTACGCTCCATCGGGTAGCGTTGTTACGAGTGCAAATTTTTCGGCAAAAATCGCTTTGTCACTCGACTATTACATTACACCGAACTGGTCTACCGGCTTGACAGGCAATTTTATTTGGGCGAATATTAAAAAAATCCGTTATAAAAGCAAGCAGAGCGAAGACAGCAGTACTCTTGACGAGCCGCTCGAATTTTCACATCTCGACTACGGATTTGTAATCCGTTATAATTTTTAGTCTTTTATTTCAACCAGATGAACATGAAAACTTCAATTCAACACATAGTGCTCATAGTCGCCGCCGCAATCGCTTTTTCGTGCAGCGATCAATTTATCAACGAAACCCTTGATATTTCAGGCGTTGCCGTATCAGCAATCATCATTTCGCCTGAGTGGGAAAGCGACAACTATCAGTTTCAATGTGAAAATGCGGAGAATGCCGATTTTAGCATCGAAAGTAAGCCGGAATGGTTGAGCATTGATAATAATTCGGGAACATTCTCGGACGGAATGGCAACAATTACTTGTAAAGCAAACGAGTTGAAAAAATTTGCGAAAACAGGTATATACATCGACCAAATGCTCGTGCTTGCAGACGGGAAAAAATACGCTGTTCCGCTGTATTACATCAACGAAGGCGATCCGAAAGTTTCCGCTCCGGTGAACTTTGAGATAAGTTATACCAACAATAATTCGCTTACAATAGGCAACACCGGCGACGGCATTTTACTTTGGGAAGTAATTGCTATGCCCGACTGGCTTGCTTTGGATACAGCACAACTCAACATAAACAATTTGATGATTGCAAAAAATGCAAACGTAACCATTCCTTTTGTATTCAATCCTAATGCAGCGATAACCGGAATTGCGAGTGGAACTATAGTGTTAGCAATCAATGACAAAAGCAAACCTACTGTTACAATCAACATAACGGCTGATTTTGGGAGCCCACAACTTAATTATTATTCATACAACACAACTATTGATTTTGGTAGTACAACAACAAGCAAAAGTATTTATTTTTCTAATCAAGGAAATGGTTTTTTAACGTGGTCGTTTGAAAATCTACCCGAATGGTTAAGCGTTTCAAAACAGAGTGGGACGTTGAATTATTATGATAGTGAAAATATAACATTAACCTGTGACCGCGCAAAACTTACACCCGGACAAAATTCGGCAGTTATCCGCCTCGTTTCAAACGATCCGGTTAATCCGACATATCAAATAACAATTTCTGCACGTGCCCCCGGCAGTAACACGAATGTGAAAGCTATAGAAGGAAATATCGTTGATGCTTGTTATAATAAAAACACGGACATTTTATACTATGCTACAAGTCAGCCGAATAAACTTATTGCATACAATACGCTAACAAAAAGCATTGCCCACGAAATTACATTAAGCAAAGCCCCAACTTGCCTTGCTATTTCCGAAGATTTTACAAAAGCGACAGTGGGACACGGTGGACTGATAAGTGTAGTGAATTTGGGAAATTTTGAGGTAACAAAAACGATAGAATTAGATTTTTCTGTATATGATATTGCATGGGCAGAAGATGATTGGTTTTGTTACACCAAAACAAGCTCACCTTTTAGCAGTTTACTTTGGATAAATACATCTACATTAGAATCATACAACACAAATGATAATGATTTAGACGAAAACAGCGCTGTAAAAAAAGTTCCGACCCAACCATTTATTATTGCATCACGACATTCAACAAGTCCAAGTGGTTTTTTTGCGTACAGTATTGCAACAAAAGCACAAAAGAGTTATTCACACATGGATTTAACAAATTTTTGGTTTACAGAAGACGGAAAATATACTTTTGGTAGAAACGGTAATGTGTATAGAACATCAAGTGCCACAAATTCAAATAATACTTTTGATGCAGAAATCAATTCTATTGGTCGATTAAACAACGGTTCAACTTATTATTATTCCATTTGGATAGACCATTCTGCAAAAACACATAATATTTGGGCTATATTAGGAATTTATTACCCCAACTATTCTTCAAATATTTATCAATTTGAAGACAACGATTACACACTTGTAAAAACTTATATTATTGACGATTTATATCAACCTTACGAAGTACAGGCACACTACGTTTTTGCAAACGGTGCAGGCACGGAACTGTCGGTTTTACGCAAGGGAACGGGCAATAATAATTGGTCGATAGAATTTATTAACGTACAGTAATCTTTATATGACATACACTCCTTCAATAACATAAAAATCTCATTTCTTTATTAAGATTTTCTGTATATCTTTTGTATTTTGATGCTCAACTTTAACAAAGTAAATACCGCTATTAAAATCTGTGGTGTTAAGACTTACAGAGGTATTAGTAGAAATGGTTGACCACACTTCCCGTCCGGTAATATCTGTAATAGAAATCAAGGCATTATTTGGAAGATTATCAATTGTGAGATGATTGTAGGCTGGATTAGGATAAATATTTAGTTGCAATTTATTTTTCTTAGCAACACCACTAACCTCTTCATCATATCTGTAAATTTTATTCAATCCTGCAAAATAGACTTTTCCTTCGCAATTACGTAGAATTGATTGTGTATTTCCAGGTACCAATTGACCAAGAGATTCATAAGATAAACCCTCGTCCTTACTTATCCAGCTATCTCCAAGTTTAGTGGTAATAATCAGATCATCTTTATAATAAGCTGTACCCATTAAAAATGAGCTGATTGGTTTTCCGCTAAATTGAAACATGATATCTTTAGTCCAAGAGCCCAGAAATAATACGCTACCTTTGTACATAGCCATCGTTCCGTAATCATAAACCCTAACAACATTTTTATTCTCCAGCTTTGACAGATATACATGATAATCATTTGTGAAGGTAGTTGCCCTGTATTCTATCCAAGTCTTTCCTCCATCAATGCTCGATGCATTATTGGTAATGATAACCGAGTCATTAACTTGAAGATAAGTTCTAAAAATTGGAACACCTGATCCTGTAGGTATTTCTCCATTGTCTGTCCATGACTTACCTTGATCGGCAGATTTATAAAAATGGAACTTATTAGTATCGAGGTTATAATTAGTAGTTAACCAATTGTTTTCGCTCAAACGAAGTAATGAACCAAGCATAAAATCAGCATTTACGCTCTCCAATGTGAAGTTAGTTGTGTAGTCTGTTGTTTTATAGACCTTGTCAAACAGCAAATACAAAACATCTCCCTGAAAGAACATATCATTAGGCTCTGGATAACTCAAAGGAAGGACAAATTCTTTCCATGTTACACCATAATCATCAGAAACAGAATAGATTCTGGCATTATTGAATAAACGATTGGCACAAGCCACGATTGTTTTTCCATTGGAATTTGTAGTAATACGCTGATATTCGTATAGTTCAGTGTCAGATGATGGAGCATTCAAATCAATCCATCCTGCAGATACATTCAAACTAAAAAATACAATACAAGAAATTGTGATAAGAAGATGTAATTTTGTTTTCATAAATAAGTGTTTTAAAGTAAATTTTATGATGACTTATTTTAAGAGTAAACAGTCCTTAATTATAATTGTTCACGAAGTGATAGAAAATTTAATCAAAAATCGAGGCTAATTCGCCATAATTAAATTAAACCAAATTAATCCTACTTCAAAATTTTCCTTTTCTCTACATTTTCAAGTATCTGCATTTGCTGAATCGCAATTTTATTTAAACGAAATAATCTTTCAGATTGAGACAATCCTTCATTAATAAAAACGGCATTCAAATTTTCCAAGTTCGACAAGCAAATCAATTCATTAATACCGGCATAATCCCTAATATTACCTTTCAACTCCGGATTAGTATTCCGCCATTGTTTTGCCGTTTTACCAAATAGTGCCATGTTCAGCACATCAGCTTCATTGGCGTACACATAATTAATTTGTTCTTTAGTCAGCTCAATCGGAATAAGGTGCTCTTTTATTGCATCTGTATGTATATGGTAGTTAATTTTCGCTAATTCACGCTTTGCCGACCAACCAAGTTGCTTTTGTTCTTCTTCTTTGAGGCGTTGGAATTCTTTTACTAAATACAATTCAAACTCTACCGAAACCCAACTTGCAAACTTAAATGCAATATCTCTCTGTGCATAAGTTCCACCTCCTTTCCCATTTTTTGTAAATAATCCAATTGCAGAGGTAAGTTCTATCCACCTGGATGGACTCATTGTAAACGCATTACTACCAGCATCTTTCAAAAGGAGTCGAATTCGACCCCTTTAAAAGCAGGGTTGTTCAACATCTCCCAAAGACCAAGATATTCTAATGTATTTTTCAGACGCATCCAGTTTTTGACTACATCCTTAGGTTCAAAAGGATTTTTTTGCTTTGCAATATCTGTAATACAAATATAATCAATGCCATTAATCTTTAATGTTTTGACTATTAATTCTTTTACTGTAATATTCACTCCATTTCTCATAGATTTACTGTTTAATTTTTTCAGCCACAAATTTAATCATTCCTTCCCATATTTTTTTATTACATTTTAAAAAACATCACTCACAAAACCACGTAATTTCACAAATATGGTATATTTCATCCTTTTTTTGTACTTTTGCAACAATTTAGAAATAAAAAGATTGTATGAGTATTGAATTAAGTGAACAAGAACAGTTCAGACGAGAAAGTCTCAACCGTTTACGAGATATGGGGATCGACCCTTACCCTGCCGCTTTGTATCCTACAGATGCATTTTCAATAGATATAAAAGCTGAATTTAAAGATGATGCTCCGGCAAAAGATGTTTGTATCGCCGGTAGAATTATGACTCGCCGCATTATGGGTAAAGCTTCGTTTATGGAGTTGATGGACTCGAAAGGACGCATTCAAGTGTATGTGAGTCGCGATGATATAAGCACCGAAGAACAGCCCGAAATGTATAATACGGTATTTAAAAAGCTGCTCGATATAGGAGATTTCATTGGTATTAAAGGCTTCGTATTTCGCACTCAAATGGGTGAAATTTCGGTACATGCCAAAGAATTAACTGTACTGGCAAAAGCTATAAAACCTCTTCCAATTGTAAAATATAAAGATGGAGTTGCATACGATGCTTTCGAAGATCCTGAACAACGTTATCGTCAGAGATATGTGGATTTAGTCGTAAACGATGGCATTAAAGATATTTTTATCAAACGTACAAAAGTGTATAATTCCATGCGTGAATATTTCAATTCACAAGGATATATTGAAGTTGAAACACCTGTGTTGCAGTCGATTCCGGGAGGAGCTGCCGCACGTCCGTTTATAACCCATCATAATGCTTTGGATATTCCATTGTATCTTCGAATTGCTAATGAATTATATCTAAAACGCCTTATTGTAGGTGGTTTTGAGGGTGTTTATGAGTTCTCGAAAAACTTCAGGAATGAAGGTATGGACAGAACACATAATCCGGAATTTACAGCAATGGAAATATATGTTGCTTACAAGGATTATAACTGGATGATGGAATTTACCGAAAACATGGTTGAAAAAGTGTGTTTGGATGTAAATGGCACTACAGATATTCAGGTTGGCGATAAAACAATTTCTTTTAAAGCTCCTTACAAGCGTGTGACTATGATTGATGCAATAAAGGAGCATACCGGAATTGACATCAACGGTATGGATGAAAATCAACTTAGAGAAGTATGTAAAAAACTTCATATCGAAATCGACAAATCAATGGGGAAAGGCAAATTGATTGATGAGATTTTTGGTGAAAAATGTGAAGGAAAATATATTCAACCAACTTTCATTACCGACTATCCCATAGAAATGAGTCCGTTATGTAAACGTCACCGTACCAATCCCGAACTAACAGAACGTTTTGAGTTAATGGTAAATGGTAAGGAGTTAGCTAATGCTTATTCCGAATTAAATGACCCGATTGATCAGTTGGGACGCTTTCAGGAGCAGTTGCAGTTAAGCGAAAAAGGCGACGACGAAGCCATGCATATCGATATGGATTTTGTGCGTTCTCTCGAATACGGTATGCCACCCACATCCGGAATGGGTATAGGTATGGATAGATTGGTAATGTTAATGACAGGTCAGCAGGCAATTCAGGAAGTCTTGTTCTTCCCTCAAATGAAACCAAATATTAACGGATAGTGCTTAATCACTAATCACTAATCACCAATCACTAATCACGATAATGGAATATGGCTGAACGACACAGAATTGCAATTTTAGGAGGTGGAAGCTGGGCAACAGCAATTGCAAAGATTTTACTTAACAACGTAAATGAAATCAATTGGTATATGCGTAGGCAAGAACAAATTGATGAGTTTATCAGATTAAGTAAAAACCCTTCATATCTGACAGGCGTAAAATTCGACACTGATCATATTCGTTTTACAAACAACATCAATCATGTGGTTGCAACTTCGGATATACTGATATTTGCAACACCTTCGCCCTTTCTAAAATATCACTTAAGGAGATTAAATCGAAAAATTCATAAAAAAGTTATTGTTTCAGCGATAAAAGGTATTGTGCCTGACGATAATATGATAGTAACTGACTTTTTCGAGCAAGTTTATAAAGTTCCCAAAGAAAATATTGCAGTATTGGCAGGTCCGTGCCATGCTGAAGAAGTTGCACTTGAAAGATTGTCATATCTGACTCTTGCTTCTACCTCGCGCGACAGGGCTAAGATGTTGGCTCAATTATTTGCTACCAGCTTTGTAAAAACATCTGTAAGTGAAGATATTATAGGAATGGAATACTCTTCAATCATGAAAAATATTTACTCAATAGCAGCAGGTATTTGTCATGGTTTGAAATATGGCGATAATTTTCAATCGGTGCTGATGTCGAATGCAATACAGGAAATTAATCGTTTCTGTAATGCAACCAGTCCGCTACACCGAGATATCAGTCAGTCGGCTTACTTAGGCGATTTATTAGTTACAGCATATTCTAAGTTTAGTCGCAACAGATTGTTTGGCAGCATGATAGGCAAAGGATATTCAGTCAAAACCGCACAAATAGAGATGGAAATGATAGCAGAAGGTTATTACGCAACAAAATGTATTTATGAAATCAATCAAAAATATAAAGTAGATATGCCTATTGTAAATACTGTTTACGAGATATTATACAACAGAGCATCACCGCTATTAAAAATCAGGGAATTGACGGATAGGCTTAAGTAGAATGAGGAGTGAAACTTATGGTCTATAGTCTAAGGTCAATAGGCTATAGTGTATGTACTATTTTACTATTTACAATTTACTATATATTAATTACTAATCACTAATCACCAATCACTAATTACAATATAAAAAAATGGAAAATATTAAACTTATTATCGACAAAGCATTTGGTTTTGTATCTAAAGAATCAGTTGCAAATTACAAATTGGTTACAAATGAAGCAAATAAAGCTTTACATCAGGGAACAGGCAAAGGAAATGATTTTCTTGGCTGGTTGAACTTGCCAACTTCTATTGATGAGGCGCACTTACAAGATGTTGAAAATACTGCTAAAATACTCAGGGACAATTGTGAAGTTGTTGTGGTTATCGGTATAGGCGGTAGTTATCTTGGAGCAAAAGCCGTTATCGATTCGCTATCTAACAGTTTTGATTGGCTTCAAACTGATAGAAAAAGCCCTGTAATTGTATATGCCGGTCAGAATATAGGTGAAGATTATCTTTATGAATTGCAAGAATTGCTAAAAAACAAGAAGTTTGGTATCATATCAATATCAAAATCAGGCACTACAACTGAGCCTGCCTTAGCTTTCCGACTATTGAAAACTCAACTTGAAAATCAGCAGGGGAAAGATGCATCACGTAAATTAATTGTTGCCGTTACGGATAAAGAACGTGGTGCATTACGCACTTTAGCTGTACAGGAAGGTTACAAAACTTATGTAATTGAAGATAATATCGGTGGTCGCTATTCTGTTTTATCTCCTGTAGGCTTACTTCCTATTGCTATTGCAGGCTTCGATATTCGTCAGCTTGTTAAAGGTGCTGTTGATATGGAAGGTACTTGTGGATTAAACACGCCTTACGAAAATAATCCAGCTGCTCAATATGCTGCTGTGCGCAACGAATTATATAAATCAGGAAAGAAAATCGAAATTTTGGTCAATTATCACCCAAAATTGCATTTTGTTTCGGAATGGTGGAAGCAGCTTTACGGCGAAAGCGAAGGAAAAGAAAATCTTGGCATTTTCCCGGCTGCTGTTGATTTTACTACCGATTTACATTCTATGGGACAATGGATTCAAGAAGGTGAAAGAACAATTTTCGAGACTGTTATTTCAGTAAACGAGCCTAATAATAAGGTACTTGTACCAAGTGACGAAGCAAATCTCGATGGTTTGAATTTCCTTGCAGGCAAAAGAGTTGACGAAGTTAATAAGATGGCGGAACTTGGAACTTTGCTCGCTCATATAGATGGTGGCGTACCAAATCTCAAAATCGAATTGCCTAAGTTAAATGAATATTATCTTGGTCAGTTACTTTACTTCTTCGAAAAAGCTTGTGGCATAAGCGGTTATATTTTAGGTATTAATCCATTCGATCAGCCGGGTGTTGAAGCATATAAGAAAAATATGTTTGCTCTGTTGGAAAAACCCGGATTTGAAGAAGCTACAAAAGCAATAAAAGCGAGACTGTAAGATTAATGTGCTAATATGCTAATGTGTCAATGTGTCAATATACCAATGGGATAATGGATTATGTGCTAATTCTGATAAATCAGGATTAGCACATTAACATTTTCTTAAATTCCCCAAGTTACTATCATAGTGTTAGTTGCAAATATAACCACCTTTTAATTGATTTTTAATTATGATTATATCTGAAATTCTTTTAAATTTGCACAAAAATTAAAATTTAATGGAAATTTCAGGAAAAATTATTGCAGTATTACCTTTACAAACCGGTGAAGGAAGAAACGGACCATGGCGTTCACAAGATTACGTTTTAGAAACTCAGGAACAATATCCCAAAAAAGTATGTTTTAACCTGTTTGGGAACAAAATAGATCAATTCCCTGTAGCGATTGACGATCAGGTAAATGTAAGCTTCGACATTGAAAGTCGCGAATGGAACGGTCGCTGGTTTACCTCTATACGTGCATGGAAAGTTGAGAAATCTGCTGTTAGCGGAGAAACTGCCAACACATACGCCGACACCTTCGATGCTCCACCTCCTCCTATACCACCGGCTTTCGACTCTACACCGACAGAAGAGGGTTCAGGATTGCCATTCTAATTTAGAATGCATAACCTACATTTAGAGATAGTGGGATTTTTACAGCTTCATTATTTGGGAAAATATTGCCATTGGAATAATGTCCGATTTTAAGCTCGGCATTATATCTTCTGTCATCTCCAAAGAAGATTCCGGCACCCATATTATCCATAAATGTAAATTTCTCTCCTGTATCATAGCCATCAATTATCTTTTTTGAGATAAATGTTGGGGCAGCTACAGTATAATAAAAGTATGCGTCAAACAGTTTGGTTTGTAGGAAATTCAGACGGAACACAGGAAATAATGATAGAGTAAAAAAACTTTCTTCACCGTTAGTTGTATTACCATTAATTCCTGTTGTTTGCCATGCTGATGCATTTATACCCCAGTCAATAGCAAAGAATTTGGCACTATGGAAGACATTCCTCTGGTAATTAAGAGAAATTCCTTGTTTCACATGAGCATTACCTCCCCAAAAAATTGGAAAATACTGATTAGACACAAAATTATTCACTCCATAGCCGATAATATTACTTGAATAACCTATTTGAAGCCATTGTTTTGGATGAATCATGCCACCTTCAGCAGTTTTCTGAATTTGCTTATCAGTATAAGGAATGAAATTATATGAAAACCCGGTGCCGACAAAAGAGGTATATGGTTGATTTCTTTTTGCAGACGAAGGAGAATAATTACTTACGAGTTGTAAAGCCCACTTCTTATTAATGTGATATTTCAGTCCTGCACCAAACAGGAAAGTTGCATAATTAGCATCTTTTACTACGGGATTTCCGCTGTTATCCTCAAATCCTGCTCTTGTAATAATTCCCAAGCCTCCTTCTCCATATACAGAAAATTTCTCACCAATAGGCAGTTTGCCTTTTAAGGTAAAACCACCAACATTTGTCCATACAGATTTTCTGTTTACAATCGTAGAACCTGCCTGATTATACTGATATTTCACCCAACCAACCGGTCGCATATAAGTTAATTGAGCCGAGAGATAATCATTAAAATCATATCCCCATAGAACCAAACGCACAGCCATATGTGGCACTTGTACGTCTACCAATTCATATCCGGTTTCAAGCTGTTCAGCACCAAACGGATAATTAATATATCCTAAATTAACCTCAAAATATGACTTTTGAAGAACTGGTGGAATCTGAGATCTTTCATCCTGAGCTACAGCAGATAAGCTTATAAACAATGAAAATAAAACGACAATAGCTAAATAAAAACGCATATCATTAAAATTATATTTCGATTAGGGTTATTTGGAGTTACCATTTTTATGTTCATAAATACATTTAGCAGCCCTTTGCGCCGTGCCCGGTTCTCCTAAAGTCTCTCTTAAAACCTTATAAGAATCAATCATTTCCATTCTGTATTTATTATCATTTAGAATCTTCTTCATCTCATTGTAGATATTATCTACAGTAAATAAATGGGCATATAATTCTTTAACTATTGGTCTTTGAGCCAAAATATTAACCAAAGAAATATATTTAGTTTTAATCAACAATTCTTTAGCCCAATAAGCAAACCTGCCCAACATAACGTGATACACAACAATTTGCGGTGTCCCAATCAATGCAGTTTCTAAAGTTGCAGTCCCTGAATTTACAACTGCAATATCTGAATGATACACTAATTGATAAGGATGATGCTTGATAATAGGATAATTTCCACCATTCATATATTCATGATAAAATGCAGTATGCACAGAATTAACCCCTGAAATTACAATTTGATATTCCGGAAATTTCTTAGCTGCCAAAATCATCTTTGGTAAACATGCAGCAATCTCTTGTTTACGACTACCCGGAAGTAGAGCGATAATAGGCTTTTCAGAAAGGAAATACTTCTTTTTAAAATATGATTTTTCTTCTGATTTATCTAAATTGTCATGGATGGCATCGATTGTTGGGTTTCCAACATACTTCACTTCATAATTATGCGATGCATAAAACTCCTTTTCAAAAGGAATTATCGTAAGCATTTGTGTAATGTCACGCTTTATTTGTTTAATTCGGTGTGACTTCCAAGCCCATACTGATGGAGAAATATAATAATAAATCGGAATGTTCGTGTGCTTTCTGATATATTTAGCAACACGTAAATTAAAACTTGGATAATCAACAAGAATAAGAGCATCCGGTTTATAATCAATAATAGCCTGTTTACATTTCTTGAGGGTTTTTAAAATGGAAGGAAGATTTTTAAAAACATTCCAAAATCCCATGAAAGACATATCTCTGATATGCACAACAGGTCGTACACCTGCTGCTCCTCGCATTAAATCACCACCAAAATATTTAAATTCACTATTTGAATCTAATTTTATCAACTCTTTCATAAGAGTCGAACCATGAAAATCTCCGGATGTTTCACCGGCAATTACAAAATATTTCATATTAAAATATAAATAAATCTATCCTGCCCAACCTTCCCGGTCGAGGTTTCTATAATTAATAGCTTCTGCTATATGATATGCACAAATATTCTCTGAACCTTCCAAATCAGCAATGGTTCTCGAGACTTTTAATATCCTATCGTACGCACGAGCCGACAAATTTAGTCTTTTCATTGCATTTTTCAGCAATTCTGTACCGGATTTATCAGGATTTGCAAATTTTCGCTGTAATTTTGATGTCATTTGAGCATTACAATACACTCCATCAATATCTTTAAAACGTATTTCCTGAATTTTTCTCGCTTTAATAACTCGCTCGCGTATACATTCACTTTTTTCAGCCTCTCTTTGTTCAGATAATTTTTCAAAAGGCACAGGTACAATTTCTATATGAATATCAATTCTGTCGAGCAGCGGACCGGATATTCTACTTAAATATTTCCTTACACTTCCCGGTGCACAAACACAATCCTTTTCAGGATGGTTATAATATCCACATTGGCAAGGATTCATTGATGCAACAAGCATAAAACTCGCCGGATAGTCGACAGCAAATTTCGCTCGTGATATTGAAATCTTTCTATCTTCTAAAGGCTGCCTCATAACCTCCAATACCGAACGTTTAAACTCAGGTAGCTCATCAAGAAAAAGAACTCCATGATGCGCTAATGATATCTCTCCCGGCTGTGGAAAAGCTCCTCCACCAACTAAAGCCACATCAGAAATCGTATGATGCGGACTTCTGAACGGACGTTGCGCCACAAGTGCCGTATTTGAATCAATATTACCGGCAACCGAATGAATTTTCGTGGTTTCTAATGCCTCTTCCAACGTCATGGGTGGCATAATAGTCGGCAAACGCTTAGCCATCATAGATTTACCTGCACCTGGAGGTCCCACTAATATAATATTGTGCGAACCGGCAGCAGCAACTTCAAAAGCTCGTTTTACATTTTCCTGCCCTTTTACATCAGAAAAATCCATCTCTAAGTTTTTGTGAGTATCATAAAACAGCTCATCTGTATTGACTCTCACAGGCTCTATTGTCGGGTTGCCATTTAACAAAGAAATGACTTCTCTTATATCTTTAACACCATAAACATCAATTCCGGATACCACAGCAGCCTCTTTTGCATTCTGATAAGGTATTATAAGTCCTTTAAATCCGGCTTCACGAGCTTTTATTGCGATAGGTAATGCCCCTTTTATCGGCTTCATACCGCCATCTAAAGAAAGCTCTCCCATCAATAAAAACTTATCCAAACCATCAGATTTTATCTGCTGTGATGCAGCCAATATGCCAACCGCCAATGGCAAATCATATGCTGAACCTTCTTTTCTTATATCTGCCGGTGCCATATTTATAACTACCTGCATACGTGGAAGTTTCTTTTCTGCAAAAGATAATGCCGATGCTATTCTCTCATGACTTTCTCTTACTGCATTATCCGGTAATCCGACAATAAGAAATCTGATACCTTGACTGATATTTACCTCTATGGTAACGACAGTTGCTGTTATGCCCTGAACAGCTGCTCCAAATGTTTTTACTAACATAGTTAATGATGATTTATAATTATACAAACAGTAACGGGCACAAAAGTACTATTTATTTAAGATAACTCGCATACGTAAAAAGTAAAAAAGCAAGTAAAAGGTAAAAAGTTTTAAGGCTTTTAGTGTAATTTACCAATTACTGCTACTTGCTGCCTTCACAAAACTGATAAATAATGGGTGCGGATTCTCAATGGTACTGCTATACTCAGGATGAAATTGTGTACCAATATACCATTTATGTGAAGTAAGTTCAATGACCTCAACTAAATTTGTATTCTCATTTATACCGCTACAAATCATTCCATTTTTTTCAAATTCTTCTCTGAAAGAACTATTAAACTCATAGCGATGACGATGGCGTTCGTTAATAGATTTTTTTCCGTAAATATCAAATACTTTTGAACCTTCTTTCAGTGTACATTGATATGCTCCCAAACGCATACTTCCTCCTAAATTGAGAATATTCTTCTGTTCATCCATAATATCAACGATTTTGTGCGATGTATCAGGATCTATTTCCGTACTATTTGCATCAGTATATCCCAATACATTTCGGGCAAATTCGATTGACATGGTTTGCATACCCAGACAAATACCAAAACATGGAAGATTATGTTCACGAGCATATCGTAATGCCAGAAACTTACCTTCTATACCACGATTTCCAAAGCCCGGTGCGACTACAATACCATGTAAATTACTGAAAGTCTTATCAATATTGTCAGCAGTCAAGTTATCTGACAGTATGTATTCTAATTTTAATTTTCTATCATTATAAGCACTTGCCTGTATAAGTGATTCAATGATTGATTTATACGCATCCGGCAACTGAACATACTTTCCAACCAAACCAATACGTACTGTCTGTTCTGCTTTCTCAAGTTTATTCAGGAAACAGTTCCAACTTGTCATATCAGCCTGGCGAACTTCTGAGATATTGAACCCCATTTTCGACAATACAACTTCATCTAATTTTTCATTTTGCATATTTATCGGAACACGATAGATATTTGGTACATCGATAGACTGCATCACTGCTTCAGGTTCAACATTGCAAAACAAAGCAACTTTGTTACGTATATCTTTTGAAATATCATGCTCGGTACGCAACACAAGCACATCAGGCTGCACACCCTGTTCTTGCAACATCTTAACAGAATGTTGAGTTGGTTTCGTTTTAAGTTCTTTTGCTGCTGATAGATACGGAACATAAGTAAGATGAATATTTAAGCAGTTTTTGCCAAGTTCCCAACGTAATTGACGCACGCTTTCGATGTAAGGCAACGATTCGATATCTCCTACCGTTCCGCCTATTTCAGTTATTACAAAATCTACTTCTGAAGTATTCCCCAAGAATTGTATATTCCGCTTTATCTCATCAGTAATATGAGGTATGACCTGTATTGTTTTTCCAAGAAATTCTCCCCTACGTTCTTTTTTAATAACACTCTCATAAATTCGTCCGGTGGTGATATTATTTGCTTTATGGGTTTCTATATTCAAAAATCGCTCGTAATGTCCAAGATCCAAATCAGCTTCATGTCCATCCACAGTTACATAACACTCACCGTGTTCGTATGGATTTAGCGTTCCGGAATCTATGTTGATATAGGGGTCGAGTTTTTGGTTGGTGACTTTAAAGCCTCTTGCTTGCAAGAGTTTTCCGAGAGAAGCGGCAATAATTCCTTTGCCTAACGATGAAGCAACTCCACCGGTTACGAATATGTACCTCGTTGCCTTCATTTATTCTTAAATATCATATCGGTTGTGTTTATTTTTTCTATCGAAAAAAGAGATTTTCTTTTCCGGCTACAAAATTACGATTTTGACATGAAAATTATATTATAGTTAGATTATATATTTATATTTTTTTTTGACATAATCAATCTACTCTATCAACTATTAAGCAATTTCAAATAGGATAACCAAAGAATAGTACGCTGATAACGCTGATTTTCAAACGCTGATTTATAATCTGTGTATATCAGCGTTGCTTGTATCCGCTTTATCAGCGTACCAACAATATACTCTACATCATCAAATATTCATCTATCTTTTTGGCTGCTTTGCGTCCTGAATCGATAGCGCGAACTACAAGGCTTGCGCCCAGAGCGGCATCGCCGGCAGCAAACACTTTGACTACGCTCGATTGATTGGGTGAAAATGTTTTTACATTGCCGCGAATGTCGTATTCAATACCCAACTGATTAAGTAATCCTTCATGAACCGGCGATATAAATCCCATCGATAGCAGTACCAAATCAGCTTTGATAATTTCGGGTGTGCCGACTTCTTTCATTGTCATTCGACCGTTTTCTTTCACCCATTCCACTTCTACTACCTCCACACCGGTAACTTTGCCGTTGCTGCCGATAAAACGTTTGGAAGCCAAAGACCATCGCCGCTCGCAACCTTCTTCGTGCGAGCTTGATGTTTTTAGCACCATCGGATATGATGCAGGCCATGGTGTCTCAGGGTTGTTGCCGATAGGCGGTTTGGGTAAAATCTCAATTTGAGTTACACGCTCGGCTTTATGACGCACAGAAGTACCCACACAATCGGAGCCTGTGTCGCCACCACCGATGACTAACACATGCTTTCCTTTTGCAGAAATCAAATCATCATCAGCGATTGCTGTACCAGCCACTATCCGGTTTTGCTGTTGGAGGAGTTCTAATGCAAAATGAATCCCTCTCATTTCGCGACCTTCAATTGGTAAATCACGTGGTTTCCCGGCACCAACTGCCAAACAGATTGCATCGTAGTCGGCAAGCAATTTTTCGGCTGAAATATCTTTGCCA